>Ga0209502_10003568_pt1 | contig 12128 bp, 5 predicted proteins | sample ArcticOcean_MG_C_10_FD_187442 | JGI IMG/M metagenome (GOLD analysis project Ga0209502, IMG submission 187442) | Marine microbial communities from western Arctic Ocean - ArcticOcean_MG_CB11_90 (SPAdes) (version 2) | ecosystem: Environmental > Aquatic > Marine > Oceanic | place: Arctic Ocean...
GTGGCTTTGTGCTGTTGACGATCCTGATGGTGCCTTATTTGCGTAAATTCAACAAGGCGACCGTTCCTGATTTTGTCGGCGATCGCTATTACTCGAAGTTGGCTCGTGGTGTTGCGGTGGGGTGCGCGATCTTTATCTGTATGACTTATATTATGGGTCAAATGCGTGGAGTGGGTGTGGTTTTCTCGCAGCTCTTTGGCATTAGTATTACCTCTGGGGTCATTATCGGCGGAGCGATTGTCTTCTTTTATGCAGGCCTTGGTGGTATGAAAGGCATTACCTACACGCAAGTTGCGCAGTATTGCGTGATGGCCTTTGCCTATACGATTCCGGCAATCTTCATCGCGATGGCGATGACGGGCAATGTGCTGCCTCAAATTGGTTTAATTAGCCATTACACCGCGGGCGGTGAGGCGGTGCCTTTTTTGGAGAAGCTGAACAATATTAACACTGAGCTTGGATTTGCTGAGTACACCTCGGGCAAGCTTTCGACGATCAATATGTTTTGTATTACAGCTGCCTTAATGTGTGGTACCGCTGGATTGCCGCATGTGATTGTGCGTTTCTTTACCGTAAAAAATGTCAGTGCGGTTCGTAAGTCGGCTTGTTGGACTTTACTATTTATTGCGGTGATTTATCTGACGGCTCCTGCAATCGGAGCCTTTGCCCGAGTGAATCTTATCGAAAAGCTCCATGATACGTCTTATCAGGAGGCGCCTTATTGGTTGCAGGAATTTGAAGAGACCGGGCAGATGGCTTGGATCGACAAGAATGACGACGGTAAAATTCAATATTATGGTCCTGCAAAATCGGCCGCAGGCACCCATGCGGTTTTCCAAGGAAAGAAGCCGAGTTATCCGATTCTTGAAGCGACGGATGGTCAGTTATTTGGTAAGCACGGTCAGCGCCTGCTCGCAAATAAAGTGGATACATCCAACCCAAATGAACTTTGGTTTGGGAATGACATCATGGTGATGGCGAATCCGCACATGGCAGGTTTGCCCATGTGGGTGATTGCTTTATTAATGGCTGGCTGTATCGCTGCTGCGCTGTCGACTGCTGCAGGCTTGCTCTTAGTCTTATCCACCTCGATTTCGCACGATCTAATGAAGAAGATCTTGAAGCCTGATTTGAGCGACAAAGATGAGGTCAGATACGCGCGGGTCGCATCCTTTTTGGCGCTAGCAGTGGCGGTCTACTTTGGTATCAATCCGCCATCGCAATTCATTGCTAAGACCGTGGCGTTTGCATTTGGCCTCGCCGCCTCTTCGTTCTTCCCAGCCCTACTCATGGGGATCTTTTCCAAGCGCATGAACCGAGAAGGTGCGATTGCTGGTATGCTCTGCGGGATCCTTTTCACTTTTGGATATATCACCTATTTTCAATTCTTAGACGGGACTCCGGATCAATACCTTCTGGGCATTACTCCTGAAGGAATCGGATTTGTCGGCATGCTGATTAATTTCGCCGTCGCATTCTTAGTTAGTGCATTCACGCCTGCACCGCCACAAGAAGTGCAGGAGATGGTTGAAAATATTCACATCCCGAGTGGGTCGGGTGAGGCGTCACATCATTAGTAATTAGACTTTAAACCAGTCGGATTGACTCCCTCGTTGTTTCATTATCACTGGGCATGTGAATATAGCCTGATACACTTATCCATGCTTCCTTTCAGTAATATACAACGTGATGACTGGGATACGGAATTGTTGGGTTCATTAATTATGATTTCTGGGTAATTCCAAATCGCTCTGTCACCTCATCGTCGTCTACGACTATTTTCTAACTTCTAAAGCATGACTCATATACTCGCACAAGCTATCAGGGTATTTGTAATACTGATAGCGGGCTTGATCCAATTTAATTTGGCCGCGGTGCCTCTAGCCGAAGGCAAGGCGCGCTTTCTTGGTTGTATCTTCTCGCCCACCAGCGAGCCCAAGCTAGAGAAGTATTGGAATCAGGTCGTCCCCGAGAATTCCGGCAAATGGGGCTCAGTGGAGAGAAGGCGAGATCGCATGAACTGGGGCAATATAGATAATGCTTACAACTTAGCGCAGACCCAGGGCTTCCCCTTCCGTTATCATGTGCTTATCTGGGGCAATCAGCAGCCCAGTTGGATGAATGATCTTTCCAGCTCAGATCAACGCGACGAAATCGAGGAATGGTTCTTCGCCGTGGCCACACGCTATCCGGGAATCGACTACCTCGAGGTCGTGAACGAGCCACTGAATGCCCCGCCAGACGGCAACAATGGTAGAGCCAACTACATCGCCGCCCTCGGAGGCACAGGGTCCAGCGGCTGGGAATGGGTGCTAGAATCCTTTCGCCTCGCGCGTCAATACTTCCCTGGAACTCAACTAGTACTTAATGAGTACAACGTTATACGTAATAACGACAATACTACCAACTACCTTGCCCTAATCGGGCTGCTCCAGGCTGAAGGCCTCATCGACGTCATCGGCTTTCAGGGACACGCATTCACGACTGGGCCCGCATCCGAAGGTGCCATGACCACCAGCATCAACCGATTTGAAGCCACTGGCTTGCCAGTTATGGTCACGGAAATGGAGATTGACGGCGCCGTATTTGTGGACCCTGACTGGATTCAAGACGACGCTCTACAGCTATCCGAATACCAACGCGTTTTCCCCCTCTTTTGGGAACACCCCGCCATCGTCGGCGTTACCTTGTGGGGCTGGCGACCCGGGCTGTGGCGCGACACAGAAATGGCTTATCTGCAGGTTGACGGCGCTGAGCGTCCCGCGCTGCAATGGCTCAGGCACTATTTAGCCGGTGAAGAGCCGCCCATGAACTTCGAAACCTACGCAACCATCGAAGGACTCCTCGACACTGAGCGTCTGATTGATGGTGACTCGGATGGCGACACATTGTATAATGGCCTAGAATACCTAGCCGGCACAGGCTTTGATCGCTACAACCCGCAGCCGGCCATCTGGGACTTCACCTACAATTCAGCGGAGATGACATTCCCAGTTTCGCCGCTGGTCAACTCGGGCAGGGTTTACATAGAGCGAAAAACCGACTTATCGGATGCCGGTTGGCTCACCTCAGGCTCCTACAACTGGGACACCCAAATCACCACCAATACCACCTACTCTGGTCAAGAAAGTAAGGTGCGAACAACGTTCGACACCGATGTCGCCCATTTCATTGACCCCGCTTCTGGCGATAACGGCGATATCTTTTACGAAGCCAATATCGGTTGGGGCTCTGTCCGCTTTGAGTGTATTGAGGATAGGAAGGCCGCAGTAGCCCAATATCGGGTCCATCGGGACGCAGCCTTGCTGGCCGAATTGACTGATGCCGTCGCCAGCAATGGCACTGTAAGCTTCGATGTAACGATACTGGCAGCAGGCTACGATCCGACAGACAGGCCTAGTCGTTTTAATCTCATCCTAGCGGGCAACACCTCCGTAGACGGTTTTAGCGAATCCATCGAAGTCGATCCTGGCTTTGATTTCTCGACCCTGCAGGCGGACGTTTCGCAGTCGGCTCACATCACGGTCAATATCGCCGACCTGAATTCTTTCACAGACGTTGCCGGAAGCACTTACGTGCAACTCGCGTTCGGATCATGGGTGCCCGCCGATGAAATCATCGGCAATGGCAACGCATCAGGCAAAATAGTTACCTTCTATATCGACAACCTTACCATAGATAGTGGGCCAAATTCCTCTCCTCAAATCAAGTTCAGCGGGAGCGGCACAAGCGGCATACCCCAACGCTTTTACCGCCTTCGCTATGAGCAGTAATTTCCCTAATGCGCTTCTTGGGGGAGGTATCATTACAATTTTTTTTACTTGTTAGCTAAGTCCTCGGCGATGCCAGCGCCAGCTTTGTTTTTCATATCCTAATGTTTTGCTCGTCCACTCATTAAGTGGACCTAATTGAGAAGACTGCGGGACCTACGGGGGATGTGGGTCATCTCAGCTGTTAGTTTCACTTTCCTTTATAAATAGGTCATTTATCGCAGTATGCTAAAATGCCTATAATGTGCTATAATTAGAGTGTATTCTCTATAAACGATTGCCTCAGCAAGTGCATGGTTTAAGCATATACATTCCCTTTGTCCCGACAACCCATGCCACGCTTATCCCGGATATTTTGTTTTTTAGTTCTTATGTTGCTTTCGTCGGCAGCAGCGCAGGCACTTGCAGTTGGTGCTTATTGGGCGTTTCAGATAGAGCAAGATGCAGGGCCGACGACTGCTGGTTACAGCACTTTCGGTAATTTTTCTGATGCGATAAATGTCACTAATTGGCCTAATGGAGCACCGATTTTCGCCTATAGCGGCAGTCAAACAACAATTTTCAATAATTATGGCTTAGACTACGTTGCATACGATGGATCAACATGGGGTCGAGGGAAAGCGCTTGGATGGAATGCAAATGCTGGCTCGTCCGCAGGTAACAGTTTTCAAGTCACTCTAGACACTACAGGGGTCGAAGACATCTCTGCGCGTTTTGAATATCGCCTCAACGGAGTGCGGAGCAGCGCGGGCTTAGTTACAGCCTTAAGCGCTTTCGAATACAGTGTCGATGGCGGCGGGTTCATCTCGGTGCCGGGAGTCAGCCTAGTGCTCAATAATAATGGCACCTATAATAATGAATGGAGCGCTGATTTAAGCGCGGCCACTGCGATTGAGAATGCAGGTTCTATTACCCTACGTTGGACCTTCCCTGACCTAATCCAAACGAGCGGGAAGCAAATTCGAGTGGATAACCTTGAGTTAGTTGGCTCCTACAATTCGGGCAATTACACAAACTCAAGCGCTGAGCTTCTTGAGCTACGCACGTTAGTAGGGAATTATACGCCGAGCACCTTTGCTGCCAACGCAGTCAGTTATACTTTGTCAGGCGCCGATGCGAATGTTTTCGAAATCTCAGGTGGGGCACTTACCTTCAAGAGCGCCCCCGTCTATGCAAACCAGTCTTCATACTCCGTGGTGGTCGAGATGACAGACTCGCAAGACCCCTCTAAGTTTGAGCATGAAACTGTGACTGTGAGTATTCTTAAGAGCGCTGCAATTACCAGCCGAGAGCGGCATCATCCTGCCGGGCAGTATAACGTGCTCTTTATTCCAGTGGATGATCTACGCCCCTTACTCAATGCCTATGGCGAAGACGATCCACTTAAGCCGATTACAATTGATGGGGAATCAGGCACGCCAAATTTTGACCGGCTGGCTGCATCTGGGGTGACCTTCCTTAATGCCCACTGCCAGCAGGCAATTTGTACCGCATCTCGAGTGTCGTTTTTAACTGGGCTGCGCCCAGATACGACTAGAAATTGGAGTCTTGAATCAAAGTTCAGGGATATAATGCCTAATGTGGTCACGCTTCCCCAGCAATTCAGTGACAATGGTTACAAGACGTACGGTGTGGGTAAGATTTTTCACGGGCAAACCAATAATCATCAAGACGACGACCACAATACGGGAGCGGACTCATGGAATGAAGGCTGGCAGAATCCCGGCAATGGCCGTTTTAATTTCTATGAACGAGGAGATAATCTTAATGTATGGAACACTTGGGCCAAATACGCTGAGAGTGATTCTAGTAGCGTCTCAGCCACAGACGTAGGTGAGTATAAAAGAGATGGCGTAACTAAGATTGAAGACAGCGATTACAAGGATGGTTACGCCGCAGACCTAGCGGTCGCGAAAATCGCAGAATATGCGATCAGTGGTGAGCCATTCTTTTTGGGACTTGGTTTCCAAAAGCCACACCTGCCTTTCAATGCGCCGAAAGACTATTGGGATTTATATGATCCCAGCGCCATTGATATGAGTAATTATTTGGGCGTAAGAAGCATGCCTGTCGGCACTAATTCTTTTACCTCTCCTTATGGAGGTGAGCCTTCTTCATATGGCGATGGCGAGGCCTATTTGCCAACAGTCGCAGAGCCCGACTTGAGCATTTTCTTTGAAGACCGCATGCCATCCTTGGACTCAGCTCGACACCTTATACACGGCTACATGGCCTGTGTATCGTTCATCGATGTCCAGTTGGGTAAAGTCTTGGATGCGCTCGAGGATCCCAACGGGGATGGGTCAAATACCGACTCCATTGCCGACAATACGATCGTAATTTTATTTGGTGATCATGGCTTCCACCTAGGAGACCACGGTGCATTTTGGGCAAAACATAGTAATTATGAAATTTCAACTCGGGTGCCTTTTATCATTCGATCCCCGGGTATGAGCGCTTTGGGGACAAGCGGAACAATGACTAATGCGCCAGTTGAATTGGTGGATGTTTTTCCAACACTGCTCGATCTCTGCAGCTTACCGGTTCCTGATGAAACAACCAGCGTTACAAGCGATATTACACGTTATCAGATTTTAGAAGGGACTACATTGTTACCTCTATTAGAAGATTCTCAACAGCCATGGAAATCGGTGGCCTTTAGTCAGTATCAACGTTACATTTCTTACAAACCGAGCTATGATTCAGACAGAACGTTATCTCCCGCTGGAGGCGGGAAGGGAATGGGTTATAGTATTCGGACGGACCGTTATAGATACACCGAGTGGTGGAAGACCAAAGGGGACTATGGGAAATTTGGATCGGCTACGTATGATCCAGATGCGAGCCGAGTGGTCGCTAGTGAGGCTAGTTTAGTCGAGCTATACGATTACCAGAACGATCCAGGGGAGACCGAGAATTTAGCTTACACTCAAGCCGCAGCGCATGCCGCACTTATTTCGGAATTGCAGGCACTACTGCATGATTCTGATAACAGTGATTATGTGGGCGATGGTTGGAAGAAGGATCTTCAGGCTTCGCCATATAATGTCCCCGCCAGCTATCCGGTGACGAAGTCGCAATGGTCAGCGCTCCACCAGACACCAGGCCACAGCGCAACAGACTTTGCTGATGCCGAAGATCCCGACCAAGATGGGATTCCTAACCTGATGGAGTATGCCATGGGGACGCATCCACTTGAACAAAACACCGCGCAAGTCTCAATGAGCCATTCTGCAGGCGCTATAGCAATCCAATATCCAGAAGTGACAGCTCGGAGCGACGTATCGTTGATCCCCGAAGCGAGTGCATCGTTAGAAGCCTCCGGGTGGTCAACGGTCAGCGCGACTACGATAGATACAGCTGGCTCGAAGCGTATGAGGGAAGCCTCACTGCCGACCTCTAATGCCAAAGGATTCCTCAGGCTACGTGCTGTAGGCGAGTAGGTCGCAGATAACCAGAAAAAATAAATAAGGCCCACCTTCATTCAATCGATTTACGTCTACCTTCGATATATTCTTACATTACCCTCAAATAACTAAATGGATCAAATCGCCCCCGCCTCCTTTTGTATGAATCGTATGCGTATATTATTTAGCGTATTATTCCTGTTCTGCGCACAAGCCCCCGTCTGCTTTGCGCAGCCTAATGTGATCGTAATTATTTGTGATGATTTAAACGACTCGGTTGAGGGGATGGGCGGGCACGTCGACGCCAAGACCCCTCAGATTCAAGAGATCATGCTGGCGGGTGTCCGCTTCACCAACGCACATTGTAATGCTCCAATTTGTGGGCCCTCACGAGCGAGTTTGTGGACCGGCTTACTGCCCAGCACCAGCGGCTTCTATGGATATGACCAGCAGAAAAACGACTGGCGGGACTTTGACATTTTGGACGATGCAGTTACCTTGATGGAGCACTTCAAGGCGAATAACTACACAGTTTGGGGCAGTGGTAAGATCTTCCACAATGGGCATGACGACAACTCTGTCTTCAGTGTGGAAGGAGTACCTTCAGTGGTTGATGGAGCCGGACCAGCTGACTTTGGACCATTCCCTTGGGATGGGGCGACTTTAGAATACGGCAAGCCCAAAGGGTATCAGCACCCCGATATGCCTACAAGCAATTGGGGCTATTATCCCAGTACAGCCTCATTAGACAACAAGCCCGAGGATAATCCTGATCCTGCCTATGAAAACTACCAGTGGGCGCTAAAAGACGACGCTACTTATTCTTATACTAGTGAAGGTGGACCTTTAGGTATTGATGGAGATATCCGAGACCCCATGCCCGATGAGATTAGTGCACAATGGGCCGAGGGCAAGTTGGGGCAGACCCATAGCGACCCTTTTCTCATGGTAGTGGGCATGAATAGACCGCACGCACCGTTCTATGCCCCTAAGGAGTTCTTCGATCTCTTCAGGGACGCAAACGGGAATAATACGGTAAGTTTGCCGCCGCACCTTCCTAATCTGGATGACTTAGCCGATCTTCCCGAAATCGCATTAGGCAGGCCCGGCATACCCTCCAGTGGTCAACCCCTCCGGGGCTACCAGAGTGGCATGAATAAGTACAAGCAAGACTACGGCAACGGTGTGAATGAATGGTGGCTTAATTTTGTCCAAGGATACCTCGCCTGCGTGGCATTCGCCGATCATCAAGTTGGTGTTATTTGGGATGCCCTGCAGGACAGTGATTACGCTAACAATACGATCGTGATTGTAACCAGCGACCACGGCTATCATTTGGGCGAGAAAGACCACTCCTCCAAAACGACTCCGTGGGAAGAAACGACCCGAGTGCCGCTAGTCATCTACACCCCAGAGATGCGCCTAGGTGGCAGCCTCGCGAGCGTGGCTGGGCTCGAGTGCAGTGCACCGGTGTCGCTGATCGATCTCTACCCGACTTTGAATGCACTCTGCGGCATGCCAGCGGATCCCAATGGAGGAGTCGGCAAGAATAATATGGTTCTCGATGGTAACGATTTGACTTCGCTCATAGAGGCGCCTCTAGCGGGGCAGTGGGATGGCCCGAGCGTGTCGCTCTCACACCTCCACAACGCTCGGGTAGCCTGGCCGGAGGACACGAAGAGTCCGTGGGCGCTCAATCACCACGCGGCCCGCTCTGAGAATTATCGCTATATCCGCTACAGCGACGGATCGGAAGAATTATACGATCATTCGGTAGATCCGGATGATTTGCCTAATCAGGTAGATCCGAATGAATGGACCAATCAGGCGGGCAATTCGGCCTATGCCCCCGCGAAAGCTGTGATGAAACAGCGACTTTTTGCATCACTTGGGTTGGCAAATACAGAGAACCTAATAGCGAACGGTAGCTTCGAAAGTGACCTGAACAATTGGGTAGCAACTGGCTCGGTAGTGGCCTCACTCAATACATCCAATTCATTGGCGGGCGATCGCTCCGTATTGGTCACCAGTAATGGCACCGTGAGCGGCGGGGCATTCGTGGACTACCAGTTTAATGGTGCCGACGGAACGCAACTTAATACGCAATCCAATGATGGGAGTGATACTGGCTCTTGGAACTTCGGGGAGGTTAAAGTGGAAGCTGGCGCGCTCAATGTAGGCTACACGCAAGAATTTAAGTCTCCAAAGGTAGACGATAACGTATCAGCTAACAACACAGGCACAGTCTACCGCTTATACACCCTGAACTCTGCCATTACTTCTGGCGATTTTGAGTTCGTAGTCGATATTGCTGGATGGGATCTTCGCCGCGAGTGGGATACTGCTGCTACCTCAGTAGCAGGTAAAGGGATGCAGTTTTCGCTCGTGGGGAACGCCACCGTCAATGTGCGCTTTGATACTACCGGAACTACTGGCTTCCGCGCCAATGTCTCGGGGCTGGCGAATGGCAGTGTCTTTGGCGGAAGTTTTGACTCCCCGTTATATCGTCTCGAGGTGAATGGCGGCTTCCTACGAATCACCGGAAATCTCGATAGCGGGGCATGGACGGCCTCTGCAAATGACGGAGAGGGCGGTGCCTACCAGACAATTGCGAGTGGATCAGGCCTAACTAGCATTAGCGGCATTCGCTTTAATGCCCTCTCTCCATCTGATGGATCTTGGGGCGGAGCGGGCGCAGGCAACGCGACTGATCCAACAGGCGATGGCACCGCTGGCGACTACATGCGGATAGATAGTATTACTTTATCAAATACTATTACTACCTCAGACGGAGGGGGTGTCTCAGGCGGGGGGCTAGAACAGAATATGTTAGCAGTACTCGAGCCGGGTAAAAGTTATCATGTTTCTGCGTGGGCTAGAAGCAGTAGCTCAGGCGCAGTTCAACTTGACATGAGAGAAACGACTGGCTCTGGCCAGGCGGCCGATGTTGCCATCGGTAGCGTCGCAGCAAACGCCACCGAGTTCCTGCTGATCGAGGGCGACTATACGGTTCCTGATAATCTTACGGGACTCTCACTGTTCGCCCAAGGGGCAAGTTTTTCCCTCGATCATGTGCAGGTCTACGAATATCAAACTCCAAACATTGTCGCCTCCGTGGTGATGGATGATGGAGATGGTCCGATCTCGCTCGGCTGGAACGCTGAACTGGGTGTTTCTTATCGCTTGGAGCAGTCGTTAAACTTGGCCAACGGCTGGACGGTATTAGAAAGCAATTTGACTGCAGATAAATCTAATATGATTTGGGATCTTACGCCAGATCCGACTCTCAGCAGTGCTTTTTGGAGGGTAATCAAGAACCCGTAGGCAGACGCGGTCCCATTCGTTGGCATCTCTTCGCCGTTAAACTGTCGCAGCCACTTGTCTGCGGCATGCATTCGTAATATTTTGGACCAGCGACTGATTCACTCCTCAGCGTAATGGGCTCAACTCTTCGATGCCGATTTGAGGCGTTTACGATAACTTCCTGGCGTGGTCCCATGTTCCGCGCGAAAGCTATTGATCAAAGAATTGACTGAGTAGTAGCCGCAATTTTTAGCAATCTCGTCCAAGTTGGCATCGGTTGTTTGGAGCAGGTGAGCGACCGCATGCGTGCGCTGATTGCGGATTTCTTGCCCAGGCGATTTACTGTAGCAGTTGGCAAATGCTTTTTGCAGGCCTTGCTGAGTGACGCCCATGGCCTCAGCGACATCCGTTGCCTGTATGCCATGATAGAAATTATTTTTGATCCAGTGCAGAGCATTGGCAACTAATGGGTTGGCGACTGCGTAGGAATCCGTACTGAGCCTTGATACGACTCCCTTTGGCGGGTGACGCACGATGGAACCTGAGCTTGCCGTAGAATTAGAGTCCAGTAATTTTTGCAGTGTTCTTGCTGCAGTCAGGCCGAGTCCTTCCTGGTCGCTATCAACGCTACTAAGCTCAACGCTTAGGCCCTTATTGACCAAGTCGTCATTGTCGACTCCCAGCACGGCAATATTTTCTGGGACGCGAAGATTATTTTTTAGACAGATGGAGATCATCTCAGCGGCCGCAGTATCTTGGAATGCAAAGAAACCCACCGAGAGCTCTTCCACTTTACGACCCAGTGCTTGAGCGAGATCATGCAGCTCCTTAATGACTTTGCTTTCTGTCCTGCCCGCGGAATCAAACACGGTGACATTGCCACCATCCGCTTCCATGTGGGTGATAAACGCCTTTAAGCGCTCCTCGTACATTTTAATACCATCTGCCGTTAAGGCGAAGACTTCTTTATAACCATGGTCCCTGAAATGTTCGGCGGCAAGTCGGCCGATTGCTTCATTGTCAGTCACAACCCTTGTAATTGGAAGGTTGTGATCGCCGAGCCCGAGGTCGACCAAGGGTATTTCATGTGTGCGGAAATAATCGAGTGTTTGGGTGCACTGCAGAAGGGCGATGCAGCCGTCACCTTGCCAATTGTTAAGAATACCCTCGTTGTGGGTAAAACTCTTAGGGCAATTCAGCTGCCAACCGTTTTCACGCGCAACCTGCGCGACACCACGGTGAATGCGGTAGTCATACCATTCAAGCAACAGCAGGATGTGTTTGCGCCGTAACATTTGGGATCAGTTTTTACAGAAAGGTGATAAAGTTGCACATACTAATCTAGATAGAGAGTTTATTTAAGAGGTAGTCTTGAACTAAAAATAACATAAAATGAAACTAGCTCAAGGCAGTATGTGCATTATATTGTATTATTTCGAGTGTGCTAGGATGTTTTGCTATGAAGATTCCGGCATTGCGCCGCGGGTTCATTTATTTATATTTTATAGTCATTTGTGTATATATCAATTATGATGATTTGTGATACATTCTGAAGTGCTTTACACACGCGAAGAATTGATTATTTTGCTACTTTGCAGCACTCAGTTACATCACTTCCCCATTAGTGGCTTCGCGTAAGTCTTTCTTG
>Ga0209502_10003574_pt1 | contig 12108 bp, 15 predicted proteins | sample ArcticOcean_MG_C_10_FD_187442 | JGI IMG/M metagenome (GOLD analysis project Ga0209502, IMG submission 187442) | Marine microbial communities from western Arctic Ocean - ArcticOcean_MG_CB11_90 (SPAdes) (version 2) | ecosystem: Environmental > Aquatic > Marine > Oceanic | place: Arctic Ocean...
TGGTTGAGTGCGAACCTGATGTTAAAGCAAAATCAGCAAGAACAGCAATGTTGTTTTCAAGAACAAATACTCTTTTATCGATACCAATGTTACTTTCAATGGTAGCAGCTCAAAATCTTTATTAAATTTACTCTGTATCTTCTTTTAAGATTGTTTTTTGTGAAACTCTAAGTTTTACAAGTATAGGATTAGCTATATATATTGAGGAATATGTTCCAAATATAACACCCATGATCATGGCTAAAGAAAAACCTTTTAGAATTTCTCCACCAAATAAGTAAATTGAAATTAGAGCAAGCAATGTTGTAACAGATGTTATTAAAGTTCTAGAAAGAGTTTCATTAATTGAGATGTTTGTAAGTTCAAAAATTTTTATACTAGAGAATTTTTTTAGGTTTTCTCTAACTCTATCATATATTACAACAGTATCGTTCATCGAATATCCTACAATAGTTAATACTGCCGCAACAATTGACAAGTTTATTTCTAAATTAAATAGTGAGAAAAGACCCAGTGTTATAATTACATCATGAAATAAAGCCAAGATTGCACCTAAGCTGAATTGCCATTCAAATCTAATCCATATGTAAAACAGCATAGCTGCTAAGGATAACATTATAGCTATAATACTAGATTTCAATAATTCTGAACTTACTTTTGGGCCTACATTTTCTACTCTTCTAAAGTTAAAAGAACTACCGATACTGTCAGATAATTTATTTTTAATAATTTCTATAGCATTTGCACTTGTATCTTTCTGCTCTATCTTAATTAAAAAATCATTTTCATTACCAAATTTTTTAATGCTAATATCACCTAAATTCATATTACTAAATGAATCTCTTAAAGATGTTATGTTAATTTTTTTATCGCTAGATCTTAACTCAATTAAAGTTCCACCTTTAAAATCTACTCCAAAATTAAGTCCCTTAAATAACAACAGCAGTATTGAAATAACAACCAAACATGCAGATATTATGTTGAATAATTTATAAAATTTATTGAAATTAATCATTTATATTAAATTTATTTTTTCTTTATTTTTTACTACATAAAGGCCGGTCAACATTCGTGCTATGAAATAAACAGAGAATAGTGTTGTAAAAATTCCTATTGCTAATGTTACTGAAAATCCTTTAACAGGACCAGAGCCCATAAAAAATAGGATAGTAGCAGCAATTAATGTTGTAATATTAGCATCCAGAATTGCCGTTTTAGATTTAACGTAACCTGTATCAAAAGCTATTATATTATTCTTTTCTTTTTTAGATTCTTCTTTAATTCTTTCAAAAATTAATACATTTGCATCTACAGCCATTCCCACTGTTAGTATAATACCAGCTATACCTGGTAGTGTTAATGTGGCCTCAAAGATAGTAAGAATTCCAACTAAAAGGAACAAATTAACTAATAAGGTTATGTTTGCTATTAAACCAAAAAATTTATATTTGATGAACATGAAGATAATTACCAATAAAAAACCAATACATAGAGCGAAAACTCCAGCATTTATTGAATCTTGACCAAGGTCTGGCCCTACTGTTCTCTCTTCAATAATATTAAGTGGAGCTGGTAGAGCTCCAGATCTTAACAATAAAGCAAGGTCCGTAGCTGATTGAAAAGTAAAATTTCCACTAATTTGCCCTGACCCACTTACTATGGCGTCTCTAATAACCGGTGCACTTACAATTTTATTATCTAATACTATGGCTAATTGTTTACCAATTCCCGTTCTAGTAGCTTTACCAAATCTTTTTGCACCTACTCTATCTAATGTGAAAGATACAACTGTTTCATTTGTTTGATTGTTCATTTGTGGTTGTGCATCAAGTAAGTTTTCACCACTCAAAATAATTCTTTTACTTACTAAAGCTTTATCTTCACTATTTTCAAATTGTAAAGTCTCAATACCAAAGGTATCACTATTACCTTGAGTAACAAATCTGAATGTTAGGTTTGCTGTTTTTCCTAATAAGGATTTTATTCTCATTGGATCGTCTAAACCTGGAAGTTCAACTAAAATTCTATTATTACCTCTTTTTAGAATATTTGGTTCATTAGTTCCTACTTCATCAACTCTTCTTCTTACAATTTCAATGGCTTGATCCTGAGAGGAAGATTTAATTTCAATAAGACCATATTTAGAAAGTGTTAGTATAAATTTATTTTCTTTAATTAGTAGATTAAACTGATGTGATTTATATTGATTATAATAAGGGTTAATTTCACTCTCTTTATCTAAAAAAAAAGATTTTACTATTTCACTGTCTTGTTTGGAGACGTTAAAAATAATAGCATTATCTTTGACTTTTAAATCAGTAAAAATTACTTTTTTATCTTTTAGATATTTTCTAATAATGGTAGTGGTATTTTGCATTCTTTGCAACACAACAGGAGTGTTATCAATTTCAAGTAACAAATAAGAACCCCCTTGTAAATCTAAACCTAGATTTATTCTTTTTGATATAAGGCTGTTTTCAGAATCTTGAAAATTAGATGCAGCAACAAAAATAAAAAAAAGTGTTACTAAAGAAACTAAGGTAATTCTTAATTTAGAAAAGTATAACACTTTAGTAAAATGTTATTTTTTTACTTCTGGAGAGTTAAGTAGTCCTTGGATACCTGTAGATTTGATAATTTCAACTTTAACGTTATCAGCAATTTGTACTTCAACTTTATCATTATCAATAATTCTTTCAACTGTACCAATAATACCAGCAGATGTTACAACCTTGTCACCTCTTGATAAGTTTTCTACCATGGCTTTATGCTCTTTAACTTTCTTTTGTTGAGGTCTTATTAAAAAAAAATAAAAAATAACGAAAATTAAAATTAGTGGTATAAATTGGCCTATTCCTGAATCCATATTTCTCCTTGATTAAAGTGAATACTTACAACATCTATTAAATTAAAACAACTTTAAATCTTGATAATTTTCTCAATATTATTCATGTAAGGCTGTAAAACCTCAGGTACAATAATAGAGCCGTCTTCTTGTTGATAATTTTCTAATATAGCAACCAGTGTTCTGCCAATTGCTAAACCACTCCCATTTAGCGTTCCAACAAAAACTGTTTCTTTTTTATCATTTTTATATCTAGCTTTCATTCTTCTAGCTTGAAATGATCCACATGAAGAGCAGCTTGAAATTTCTCTATATTTATCTTCTGATGGAAGCCATACCTCAATATCAATAGTTTTTTCAGCACTAAAACCCATGTCACCAGTACACAAAAAAATTTTTCTGTAAGGAAGTTTTAGTAAATCCAATATTTTAGTCGCACAATCAGTCATTCTATCAAGTTCAGGTAAACACTTTTCAGCCTCAACAATGCTCACCATTTCAACTTTGTAAAATTGATGTTGTCTAATCATTCCTTTGGTATCCTTACCGTAACTTCCAGCTTCTTTTCTAAAACAAGGAGTTGAAGCAACCATTCTCATCGGAAGATTTTTTTTATCAACAATTTGATCTTTAACTATATTTGTTAAAATTACTTCAGCGGTTGGAATTAAAAATTTTCTATCACTTGAGTCCTCTAACTTAAGTTCAAATTGGTCATTATCAAATTTTGGTAATTGACCAGTTCCAAACATGGTAGAATCTGTGGCAATCAATGGGGGTGAAATTTCTTTATAACCATTAATGTTAATGTGTGTATCGAGCATAAAATTTGATAGCGCTCTTTCTAATAAAGCTAATTTATCTTTTACAAAGACAAATCTAGAACCAGTTGTTTTTGTTGCTAGATCAAAATCTAACATTTCTAAATTCTCACCAAGTTCATAATGAGATTTAGGTTTAAATGTGAAATTAGGTATTGTTCCTGATTTTGAAATTTCTACATTTGAGCTTTCATCTTTGCCGATGGGCACATCTGAATAAGGTATATTTGGAATTGATGATAAAATAGTCTCTAATTGTTCTCTAACAACTGTTTGTAGTTTGTTAATTTTTTCAATCTCAATTGTAATATTTTTAGATTTTTCAAAAAGTGTTTTATCTTTTAATTTTGAAATATCTTTTTTTTCTTTTTCAAATATTTCTCTTTGTTGGATGTAATTTCTATTACTTTCATCTAAAGATAAAATTTTATCCACGTCTATGTCTAAAAATCTTTTATCTAAAGCTTCTTTAAAAATTTCAATATTATTTCTAATTTCTTTTATATTATGCATCTTTTTTATTTTTCTTTTCAATAATGTTTACAGAAAATATAGATAATTCATATAAAATCAATAATGGTATTGCTAAGCCAATTTGAGTTATTGGATCTGGTGGTGTTAATAGTGCTGCGGCTGCAAAAATCATTACAACAACATATTTTCTTTTTTCTCTAAGAAATTTAGCATCAACCATGCCTACCCTAGCCATTAAACTAAGAACAACTGGTAACTGAAAGCTTATGCCAAATGCAAAAATTAATTTCATCACAAGTGAAAGATATTCGCTCACTTTTGCCTCTAATTGAATGGGTAAGCCAGTTGAAGCCCCTGTGCTTTCAAATGAAAGGAAGAACTTTATAGCAAGTGGCATTATTAAATAATAAACAAGCATACCTCCTAAAAAAAATAAAATAGGTGTTAAAACCAAATAAGGAACGATTGCAATTTTTTCATGTTTATAGAGCCCTGGTGCAATAAATTTCCATATTTGCATTAATATATAGGGACAAGTAAGAAAGAATGCTGCAAAAAAAGAAACTTTTAAGTATGTTAAAAATGTTTCTTGTAAAGCTGTAAAAATTAACCTTCTATCAGTTCCACTTTCATTTACTGCTTTAGCAAAGGGCTCAACTAGAAAACCATAAAGGTGTTCTGAAAAAAAATAACATCCAATAAAAAAGATAAATAAAAAAATAAATGAATGAATTAGTCTTTTCCTAAGTTCTGTTAAATGACTTACAAAGCCACCTTCATTTTCAGATTTTGTCATTATCTTTTTCTTCTTCTGCAGGTTTATTTATTTCATTAGATTCAATATCAAGGTCTGCTACCTCACTTTGTATGTTGCTAATATATCTTTTTGTCGTCCCAATCCAGGAGCCAACTTTTTTTAACATAAAGGGAAAATCTTTGGGACCTATAACAATAATTGCTACAGCTACTATTAGTAAAATCTCAAACCAGCCAATAGTGGGCATTTAATTTATTCTTTGTCTTTAGTCTCTTGATTATTTTCAGAAACATTTTTAGGTTCTGGTTCATCCGTAATATCTGAAGCCATACCTTTTTTAAAACTTTTTATACCTTTAGCTACATCACCCATTAAGCTAGAGATTTTACCTCTACCAAATAAAAGGACTACTAAGATAACAACAATTGCTATTTGCCAAATTCCTATACTCATACAATTTTATACCTCTTTTAGATTTAATTTTAAAGTAACTTTTTATTTTTCTTCATCTGTACTAAGCGTTCCACTTAACATTTCATCTATATTTTCATAGATGTCCTCTTTTTTTTCTACTTGTTTTTCTTTATAAAATTTTCCAGTACCAAATATTGCATTATCAATATTAGCACTATCGATTAGGCCTGCGGATCCTAATTCATCCACAGTTGGTAAGTCTGATAATTTTTGAAGACTAAAATGGCTTAAAAAATCAACTGTAGTTCCATACTGAATTGGTTTCCCAGGCACATCTTTACGACCTTGTGGTTTAACCCAATTTAATTCCATTAATATATCAAGAGTGTTTGTCCCAAAAGCTACCCCTCTTATCTCTTCAATTTCAGCTCTAGTTACAGGCTGATGATAAACTATTATAGCAAGTGTTTCTATTGCTGCTCTAGATAGCTTCTTTTCAACAGTTTTTTCCCGAGACATTAAGTTGGATAAACTTTCAGAAGTTCTGAATGACCATTTTTTTGAAATACAAACTAAATTAATTCCTCTTGTGGCATATTCAATTTGAAGTTTTTCCAGAGTTTTTAATACATTAATTTTTTTTGATATTTTAGATTCAATAGTATCCACATCTAGAGGTTCTGATGCTGCAAAAACTAAAGCCTCAACTTCTTTTTCACCATTATTAAGTTTTTTAGGAAAAGACACTACATTATTAATTGAATTTTTTTTTATTTTTGTCATTTAATATCCTTAACATATATATCATCAAATAAATTTTCTTGTTTAATTATAAGATTACCCTCTTTAACAAGTTCAAGTGATCCAGCAAAAATTCCTGCTTTACCAGTTTTAATATATTTGGAGTCCTTCTTAAAATTTTCTGGAATTAAATCATCAATATTTTTCCAATCTATAAGTTTTCCTAAAAATTCTTTAATTCGCTTTATACCATCTTCAGTGGTAAATACAGGCAACTTAGGTATGTTCATTCTTTGAAAGTCTTTAGTCATTATGATGCTCGAATATGTTTTTAACAATTCATAAAGATTTAATTTATATTCAGTACTATAAATCGATCTAATACTTCCTTTAATACCTCTAAAACGAATTTCTCTACCCAATCTTTTTCTTTTTAACATTTGATCAGAAAGTAAGCGTATTAGTTCTAATTTTTTTAATTGTAATTTCAATTTTTCAGCAACTTCTAATAATTTAAATTCTTCTTCTGGATTACCTGGTAATAAAAGTTTTGATTTTAAATATGTTAGCCATGTAGCCATCAGCAGGTACTCTGAAGCAATTTCTAAATTAAGGTTTTTTTCATTGGTAATATAGTCATGAAATTGATCGGCTAATTTTGTTATGGATATATCTTCAAGGTTTACTTTTTGTGCTTTAGCTAGGTCTAATAGTATGTCCAGCGGACCTTGATAATTATTAAGTTCAACATTAAAATTATTAGAATCATTATCAGTCATACTAAATCTTAACTTATAATCTTATGAAATTGTGATGTTTTTTTAATGATAAACTTATTTATTAATGGCGAGTTCTTTGCAACTACAAGCATTTCTTTATAGTTGCCATTACAATGAAGGACTAAGTCACAACCAGCATCAAAAGCACGTGTTGTGCTATCTTTAATTGAACACTTTAGGCTTTTCATAGATATATCATCCGAAATTAATATATTATTAAACTGTATATTATCTCTAATTAATTTTATAACTTTTTTGGAATGAGTTGCGGTATTTACTTTATCAATATTTTGATAAATTATGTGTGCCGTCATTGCAAATATGCTTGCCTTCTTTTTAAAAGCTAAAAAGTCATTTTTAATCAAATAGTTTAAATCTTTTTTAACTATAGGAGTAAGCTTATGACTGTCCACTTTAGCTAAACCATGACCGGGGATGTGCTTGATGATAGTACCAATTTTATTTTTATGAAAATAATCAATGCATATATCACCAATTTTGGAGACTATTTTTACATTATCTGAAAATGATCTATCACCAATAATATTACTTGACCCTTTTGCCCTTAAATCAAGTACTGGGAGTGTGTTAATATTTACACCTATTGATTTAAGTAAGTAAGAAGTTTGATTTATGAATATTTTATAATAATAATTAAATTTTTTTTTATCTTTTAAATAAATTTTTCCAAAAAATTCCCCTGTTAAAGGGTCTGCATTAAATAAATCTTTTAATCTATTTACTCGGCCACCCTCTTGATCAATTAAAATTGGATATTTGTTATTTTTAAATATTTTTTTTATCTCATCTGTTAACTTTTTTGTTTGTTTAATGGATTTAATATTTCTTGCAAATAATATTATTCCCCAAGGTTTATAATAATTAAGAAATTTTTTCTCCCTTAAAGACAATGTTGTGGATTTAATACCAGTTATAAAACTACGTTTATTCATCTATATTAGTTATTAATTTCCAGAAGCTATAATCTTTTTTATTTTCATTAATATTTTTTTTCACGTATTCAACAATTCCATTGGTATCATTTTTAAGTAAAGTTAAGTTTTGTGAATAGTTAACAATCTTTTCATCAATTTGTATCATAGATCGATAGGACTTTTTTTCATTAATGTCAGAAAAATAGAATTTTAAAGTTAAAAATAAAAAAATAAAAATAATAAATATATAAAAAAAATATTTTAATTCTTTTACCATTACATTTTTTCTGGTGAATTAACGCCAACTATATTCATTCCTGATCTAATTACATTAGATATGACTTTTAAAAAAACTAGTTTATCATCAGGTATTTTTTTTTGATCGTTGATAAACCTTTTACTTGGGTCATCTTTTCCCATATTCCAATAAGTATGGAATTCAGATGACAGTTCATATAAATAAATTGGAATTCTATGGGGTTCTAATCTTAAACTTGCTACCTCAATACATCTGGGCCATTCTGCAATTTTTTTGAGAATCTTAATTTCATCATTTGTATAGTTAAAATTAAATTCATTAATATTTAAATTTGTATTTATATCTAAATTAACGTGCCTAAAAACAGATGATATTCTCGCATAACAATACTGGACATAATAAAGTGGATTATCTTTAGATTTTTCTTTAACTTTTGCAAAATCAAAATCTAACTCGACATCACTACTTCTATTTAACATAATAAAACGTGTTGCATCTTTCCCTACTTCAGAAATCAAATCTTCAACAGTAATATAATCACCTTTTCTTTTTGACATTTTAAAAGGCTTTCCTTCTTTAATTAATTTAACTAATTGGCTAACTTTACAAATTAATTTACCTTTAGATCCAGATAATGCTTCAACAACTGAGGTTATTCTCTTTATATAACCAGCATGATCTGCTCCAAGGATATTAATTAGTAAATCAAATTCTCTATCTAGTTTATTATTGTGATAAGCCACATCACTAGCGAAGTAAGTCCAGGATTTATCAGATTTTTGTAAAGCTCTATCTTTATCATCACCAAATTCAGTAGATTTAAATAAAAGTTGCTTTCTTTCTACCCATTTGTCATCATTTTCACCTGCGGGTCCTTTAATTTTACCTTCATAAATTAAGTTCTTATCTTTTAATTTGATAATCACTTTTTCTACTTCTTTGTTGTTAACAATACTTGTTTCACTTATGAAGTTATCATGAATAATACCCAAGCTTTCAAGATTAGACTTAATTAATTTTATGGATTCGGAAACAGATAATAATGTTAATTCTTTTGATAAATTTTCAAATTTATCAAAATTTAAATCTTTATTATTTTCAGTAATATTTTTAGCAATATCAATTAAATAATCCCCAGGGTACAAATCTGTATTCTCTAATGGGAATTTTTCATTATATAGAATTTCTCTTATTCTAAAATAAACTGATTTAGTGAAGTTAATTATTTGATTGCCATAATCATTCACATAATATTCTTTGGATACATTATGTTTATTAAAAATTAAAATATTAGATATAACGTCGCCCAATATAGCTCCCCGACAATGACCAACATGAAGTGGGCCCGTTGGGTTTGCAGAAACAAATTCTATAAGATATTTTTTTTTCTTTTCTTTAACATTAACACCATAATTTTTGTAATCATTGTGAACTTCTTTAATAAAATTATTCCAATAAACTCCTTTAAATTTAATATTAATAAACCCAGGTTTAACGACTGAAATGGATTCAATATTAAGATCTTTTTTTTCTATTAAGGGAATTAACTGATTTGCTATGTCCATTGGTGACTTCTTGTTTATTTTTGACAGAACCATAGAAACATTAGTTGATATGTCACAATCAAAATTAACAGGAGGTATATCTACATTTATTCCATTTAAAGAGTCAGGTAATTCAAGTGATCCTTCTTTATTCAACTTTTTAATTAAGATTGTTATCTTGTCTAAATAGAGATCAAAAATATTCATTTAATAGCTTTGTGTAAATTAATTGCATATCTATCTGTCATACCAGAGATAAAATCAGCGATGGATCTATTTTCATCCATCTTTAGTAAATTACTAGATATAAATTTTTTAGGCTTTTGTTTAATTTTTCTAAAAAGATTATTAACAATTTTTTTTCCCTGGTTATTTTTTAATAATACTTTTTTATTATTGTACATTTTACTTCTTAAAAAGAATCTAACTTCTTTTTCTATATCTAAAAATTTCTTAGAAAAACAAACTATAGGATCATTTAATTGGTATATGTTACTTAAAGATTTTATTTTATTAATCTTTAAATTATTTTTGGTGTTTTTAATTAAATCTCTAACCATTAAATCAATTGAATCTCTTATTATTTGATAGATCAAAATATCTTTATTGTTATTTTTTATATTTTTTTTGTGTGATTTATAAATATCTTTAAAAAAATTAATTTCAATCAAGTCACCTAAGTTAAACATCTTTGCTCTAATACCATCTTGTATGTCATGGTTATTGTAAGCAATATCGTCAGAGATTGCTGATATTTGAGCTTCTAATGATGCTGAATTACCAAAATTAATTTTATTCTTAAAATATTTTAGACCAATAAGTCTTTTAACCCGGGAAAGGTCTTTTATTGGACCATTGTGTTTTAACAGTCCATCTAAAGTTTCTAAAGTTAAATTTAGACCTTTAAATTTAAGATATTTATGTTCGAGAAACATTATAATTCTTAAAGTTTGAAGGTTATGATCAAAGCCACCAAAGTAAGACATACATTCATTTAAGGCCTCTTCTCCTGCATGACCAAATGGCGTATGACCTAGATCATGAGCTAAACTTAAGGTCTCTGCTAGATCATCATTCAAACCTAAATGTTTAGCAATAGATCTTGCAATTTGAGCAACTTCAATTGAATGAGTAATTCTAGTTCGGTAATGATCACCTTCTGTATTAACAAAAACCTGAGTTTTATGCTTTAATCTTCTGAATGAGGCACTATGGATTATTCTATCTCTATCTCGTTGAAATGGCGTTCTATAAAGTGAATTAGCCTCTTTAAATATACGACCATTACTTTTAGATAGAGCTAGATTTGAGTAATTATTCATACTTTAAATTCAATAAATTGATATTATATTAGTAATATCAATGTTGCTATATGATTAAAGAAATTAAATTTACAGATAAAGCTATAAAACAGATTAATAATTTGCTGTCTCAAAAAGATCCTGGGTCATTTTTCAGAATCGCCATTAAAGGTGGTGGATGTTCTGGGTTTCAGTATGAATTTACTTTTGACAAGGAATTAGCATCCGATGATTTAAAACATGAAAATATTCTTATCGATAAGACTTCAGCAGATCTACTAAAAGGTTCTGAGGTTGACTTTGTTTCAGAACTAATTGGTGATCAGTTCAAAATATCGAATCCACAAAGTAAATCTTCTTGCGGTTGTGGTGTTTCATTCTCTGTATAATGATTATTACATCTTGGAATGTAAATTCTGTTAGAGCTAGAATTGAAAATATTAAAGAATACCTTCAAAAATTTTCTCCTGATGTTGTCATGATGCAAGAAATCAAAACTCAAGATGAAACCTTTCCATATGATGACTTTTCATCATTAGATTATGAAAGTCATGTATTTGGACAAAAAAGTTATAACGGTGTAGCAATCATTTCTAAACATAAATTAGAAAATGTTAGATTAGATTTAATTAAAGATAAATTAAAACAATCAAGAATTATTTCAGCAGAATTAAAACATAAGAAAAAAAATATTCAGTTAATTAATATTTATACACCTAATGGTAATCCTGTAGATACTGATAAATATACTTATAAAAAAGAGTGGCTTGATAGTTTGATTAAGCAGCTAAAAACTCTTTCAAAAAAAAATGAAAATATAATTTTAGCAGGTGATTTCAATATTCTTCCTTCAACAGAAGACGCTTATAATATTAAAGGGTTTGAAGATGATGCATTATACCGACTTGAGATTAGAAAAAAATTTAGAGAAATGATAAATCTAGGTTTTCATGATGCTTACCGTCATATTCATGGTGAAAGAGAAGGCTATACTTATTGGGATTATATGAGAGGTGCTTGGCAGAAAAATAATGGATTAAGAATTGATCACTTCTTAATATCAAATTCTTTATTAAATATAGTTAAGAATGTTAATATTAATAAAGACCCGAGAGGAAAAGAAAAACCCTCTGATCACACACCTATTGAAATTGAATTAACTTAAAGATTTAATTTTATTAACAAGTTCTTCATTAATATTTCTTGGACCCTTATCTAGTCTATTTTTATGTCTTCTT
>Ga0209502_10003575_pt1 | contig 12107 bp, 10 predicted proteins | sample ArcticOcean_MG_C_10_FD_187442 | JGI IMG/M metagenome (GOLD analysis project Ga0209502, IMG submission 187442) | Marine microbial communities from western Arctic Ocean - ArcticOcean_MG_CB11_90 (SPAdes) (version 2) | ecosystem: Environmental > Aquatic > Marine > Oceanic | place: Arctic Ocean...
CTGAATCCGTGTCAACAGGCACATTTTCTTTCACAGTTTCTTTCACAGTTAAAAAATGTTCCCGTAATGGAATAGCCTACGTAAATGATTATTATATTTAGATGTTAAAGACACTTATATGTATCATTTAAATGACCCTACCCTAGGCATGGGACTTAACGTCATGGGGATATATATACATGTGCTCTGCAGCAGATTGGGTCAAATAACTGTTAACCAATTTAAATCCAATCCAGAGTCTATTCAGAGCTTTTAGTGTAATCAGACTCTATGACATATGAGTGTATATCTTTGACTCTGTAACAGGCTTAAAGAGTCAGGAATGGTGTGTTAGTTAAACTGTACTAGCACTCTGTTTTTATTGCCTTGCAACTCTGGTGTTTGTGAGCCAGATGATTGCTGAGTTACATTCTCTTTGACATAGTTATGTAACTCTTGTGCTGTTATTTTATTGTCTGAGTTTGTATCTGCATCACCTTCCATGCCCTTCATTAAAAAGTATGAAAACATTCCATGTTTAGCTTCTTCTAGTGGTTTGCTAGTCTGGTCACCTGCTGCTGCACTAAAGACTGTGAAGTTGTTAGGTATTGATTGTTTTAATGCACGGATGGCTATAGGTCTTGAGGCAATTAGCATGTCAGTTCCACGTGTTGTGCCTGAGTAGCATGTGTCTAGGAATACGGTCACGCTACGTGGATTAGATTGTTGTATTTCTTTGAATAGCTCATCTCTGAGTAGTGCTGTTTTATCTAACAGTCTTGGTCTACCATCATACGGTAATAAGTACATATTCTTACCATCATCTGAAGCAAGGCCGTGTCCAGCAAAGAAGATGTATATATCTGATTTGTTTGATTTAGATGCTCTTCTTAGCCAGTCTTTAGTTGTTAAAAGTATCTCTCCATAATCAGCTCCATCATTAATAAGCACCTTTATTCTATTCTCGGATATGCCTAATTTCTCAGTAGCATAATCCTTAAATACAAGGGCATCATTATCTGCATACATAGCTTTAGCTTTTGTGTTCTCGTAAGATGATACTCCTACAATTAATGCTAAAGCATCTTTATTATTACTTACTCTTTTACCAAGTGGATTAAGTCTATCAAATGATATTGATGAATTTGCCAATGCTCTATCGGCTTTCAATACAACAATCTTTGAAGACGTTAAACCAGCAATATCAGTCACTTGTATGTTTAATTCTAAACCTGTTGTAGGTACATAAGTGGAGTACTTAAAGTTACCATTAGATGTAATTGATACTGGTTTTCCATCAATAGTTACTTCTGCCACTTCAATGTTATCTCTAGCCGTACCAGTTATAGTTCCACGTTTACCTTTGGTTTTAATGGATATGATTTCTAGTAATGGAACTCTTGTATCTGTATCAATTCTTTGTTGCTCTTGCTTTTGTTTATTCTCAAGAGCTGCTAGTTTACGTTCTAATTCACTTGCCCTTTTATTAGCAGCATCTAGTTCTGCAGATGAAATAGTGATATTAGATTCTTGATGAGTTTTTTGAGTATTTTTATATGCATAAGTAGAAATGTTATAAGAACTTAATAAATGTTTATTGGTATAAACAGCATTTTTAATTTCAGTTTCTGTAACAAAAAAATCTTGGTTTACTGCTAATATTTTACATTTGCAATTAGCAGTTTGATTTTTAAGGCATATGTCCAAAGCCTTTTTTTTTGTTTGTCTAATTGAATCTTTTTTTGTTTCATCCCACCAAACACCATAACTATTTTTACTGGTTACAACTGCATCATTGTTGAACTTAACGAAATAATTATCATTTATACAGATTGCTAATGCTTTATTTGGTTTCTTTGAGAAATATGATTTGTAATCAATTTGGTTGTTAAAATTATTATTCCCATATTTCTTAGCCTGCCCTTGTTCAATGCTTCTTGTAATATTATAATCAATTAATGAGATTATACGTTTTTTTAAACCTAAAGTATCATTGTCTTTAAAATTATTAGCCATATAAGTTTCATATGAACTTATTTGAGACGAACTATAACTAGTCGTTTGACAACTTCCCAAAAATAAAGACGATATGAACACAACTGCCATCATTTTAAATACATACTTCATGTGATTACACTAGCAAGTTAGGTTTTGTTTGTGAAGCAGATAGAGTGTCTCTAGTTAAACTGCACAAGCACTCTGTCTTTATCACCTTGTAGTTCAGGAGTTTGTGAGCCACTAGATTGCTGAGTTACATTTTCTTTGACATAGTTATGTAACTCTTGTGCTGTTATTTTATTGTCTAAGTTTGTATCGGCATCACCTTCCAGATTTAAGTTCTTTTTTCATATGTCAAATACCATAATGTAGTATTAATAATAAAAAGCTAATTTTCTTCAAAAATTTCAGTAAAATAGTCTCCAAACCAAATCTCTTCATCCTCATCATAGGTAAAAAGAAGAGGTGAGCCGGCACCCCCACTAAAAGATAAATCTTGTCCAAATACATGTTCTATCCCATCATATATAATTCCGCTAATTTCATACTCTGCTCCTTCAGATATATTTAAATCTTGGCTATAAATATTTTCGCTTAAAAATCCTTCGGGAAGGTCAAGGCTTTTAAATTTTATTAAAATATCACTAGGTTTAAAATTTTCTTTTACATCAAAGGTACATTCAATAGAACCAAATGGATAAGAAATAGGTACAAAAATAGCCGCCACGTGATTGCTATTTGGTCCTTCACAATCTTTATATCTAAAATCTTCAACATCATAAGTAAGTAATTGATTATTTAGTTTTGCATCATCATCTTTAAGATAACTTATATTCTGTAAACCTAATTCTATTTCTTTTTGATTTTCTATAATCTTAGCTTTAAAATTTGGATTATCTAAACAAATTCCAAATGATAAATTAAATTCTTTGTCTGCAAATTGTTCTATGTATTCTAATGGTGATATATTCCCTATATCTTTATCTTGAAGTTTTGAAAATGTTTCAGCAGTTAAATAGTAAATATCAGATTGGATTCCGGAAGAAGTAAATTTTAGAGTAATAGATTTTGTCATAATTTTAACTTTCTAATATTATAATTTAAAACTGCCATAATTTTAATTTACAGTTCATGTGATTACAATAATAAATTTAGTTTTGTTTGTGAAATGGTTAGAGTTTCTCTAGTTAAACTTTACAAGCACTCTGTCTTTATCACCTTGCAACTCTGGAGTCTGAGAGCCAGATGATTGCTGAGTTACATTCTCTTTTACATAGTTATGTAACTCTTGTGCTGTTATTTTATTGTCATTGTTACTGTCAGCATCACCTTCCATGCCCTTCATAAGGAAGTATGAGAACATACCATGTTTAGCCTCTTCTAGTGGTTTGCTAGTCTGGTCACCTGCTGCTGCACTAAAGACTGTGAAGTTACTTGGTATAGCTTGTTCTTTTGCTTTAATCATGATGGGTCGTGATGCTACAAGCATATCTGTGCCACGAGTGGTTCCACTGTAGCAAGTGTCTAGGAAGACTGTCACGCTACGTGGATTAGATTGTTGAATGTTATCAAACAACTCTTTACGTCTTATTGCTGATGCTTTTAACAATCTTGGTGAACCATCGTATGGGAGTAAGAACATATTCTTTCCATCATCAGAAGCCAAACCATGACCTGCAAAGAATACGTATATATCTGTTTTACCTGACTTAGTTGAACGAGCAATCCAGTCTTGGACTGCCAAACCTATTTCAACTCTATCTGCTTTAGCATTAACTAACTCTTTAATATTAGATGATGGGATACCTAACTTCATTCTTGCGTAGTCATAAAACTGTTGTGCGTCTTTGTCTGCGTAAAGAGCATTGGCATTAGTCTTCTCGTAATCAGCTACACCAATTATAAGAGCAAGAGCATTGGGATTAGATTTTACAGTTTTACCTGAAGGGTTAAGTGTGTCAAAGGTTGGCCCACTTGCTTGTTGGATGTTACCACGTTTAATCTTTATTAGCTTAGATGCTTTATTACCTTTTCTGTCATAGGCTACTATTTCAATATTTAATCCATTACGAGGTATGTAAAGTTCTGTCTTAAATGTTCCATTATTAGTTAATGGTAATTGTTCACCATCTATCAAAGCTTCTGCAATTTCTGTGTTGTCAGTGACACGACCTGAGATAATGGCATTAGAACCATCCTGTTTAGTGAAAGCATTTATGATTGGTTCTTGACTGTCTGTATCAATTATTTGTTGCTCTTGTTTTTGTTTATTCTCTAATGTATTTAGCTTCTTACGTAATTCATCAGCTTCACGTCTAGATGCAATTAGTTCTGCAGATGATATTGTTGATTTAGGTTGAGTGTAAGTTTTTGTCTTAGGCTTAGAGGCTATGACAGTTTTATTCCTTTTTCCAACACTACAATCTAATCCACGACTTTTGGCTTCTTTTACATAATGGGTTGCTTTTGAACTATTTTCCCAATAAAGCATGCCGAACACTTGAATAGTTGCTCTGTAACAAATTAAATTATCACTGACAGTATATTTTTCTAGTTTTTCTGCAATTTTAAAACCTTTGGTTAATGGTAAATAGCCATCTTTAAATAGTTCCAAACCATACTTAGAACAACCATGCCCTCTACGATTAAACTCTTTTAAATGTATTAAATTGAATTTTGAATCTTGAGTACCAAATTGATTATTATTCATATAATCACAGGCGACAAAAAATAATTCTTCGTCTGATTTATTTTTAATTTTAGTTAAATATGCTGCTGACTTAGTTTGATTTGAAGGATTATTTAAAGTTTTACTAAATCTTTTTGTGTAATAGTCTTTTAAAGGGTCATTTTGTAGTTTTTGACTTAAGGGTTTTGAGCTAGTTACTCCATAAGCTGCATTATTTTTGTTGTTTGATTGGACAGATAAATTTTGGTTATTAAATGTATTTAAACTGCTAAAGGTGTTTGCTAAATCTTCAAGTTTGCATTTTAAAGATTGTCTTTTTGCTTCCATAACATGTCTGAAGTTACTGTTGTCCCAAGTTCCATTATTACATGCATATTTCATTAATGTTTTTTTATCAAGACTAGCAATAACATCACGTTCTTTATAATATCTACCAAGTGTATCATTTTTATAAGAAATTTTTTTTGGATTAAGTAGTATGGGAGTATTAGTTTCTAAGTTGCTGTACCAATCACCTTTTTTTTTATTAACACCTGTTCTTTTATAATCATTAGTCACACACCCTTGTAACACCAACATCCCAAGTGCCAACATAACTGCCATCATTTTAAATGCATAGTTCATGTGATTACACTAGCAAGTTAGGTTTTGTTTGTGAAGTAGTTAGAGTGTGAGCATTTAAATGCGACACGGATTGAATACGTAAGTGCTTATTAGTAAGGATATATACTTAAACTATAGAGACATATAAATGTATCATTTATATGACCATTTAAGTGAACATTTAAGTGTCACATTATAAGTGTTACAGTTAAGTGTATTTAGAAAGTTTTCTAATACTAAAATTAATAATTACTTATAAGTATTAATCATATAAATGAGCATCTAGATGAGCATTTAAGTGTTACATTTAAATGTACAGTTAAGTGTATTTTACAAGTATTTCTAATACTAAAGTTAATAATCATTTATAATAATAAATCATTTAAATGTTACATTTATATGTTTTTTATAATAGTAATAAGTAAGTTATAAGTACGTAATATCTTATACTCTAATGGAGTATAGTGGTATCTATACGTACCATAAATACCTTGCATTTTTAGTGTTTTTATAGTATAATACTCATACCCCAAATATGATAGAGAATACTTGTGCAAAGCTATATTATGTGCAGGTTTCCGGTATTGTTTACGAGGTACAAATTGAACCAATTACAACCCAAATACTATGAACATCCAGATGTGTTTATAAGGCATCTAGAATGGGCAGCTTACTACTGCATTATGTTTGAACAGAAATGGAATAAATTAGGTGAAGCCTTTCCAATATATGACAAAAGAGCTGTTTATTGGGTAGATAGTTTTAATGCAAAAGCAAAAGAGAAACATCATCTAATCAAAGGAAAGTTGTACAAGAAAGAAATCACAACTATGTATGAGTTTTATCGTGAATTAGATAAGCTACTTAAACCAAAACCATTAGGTAAAGCACTTAAAGATAAGAAACAAAGAACTGCTCAATCAGCTTATCAAAAAGAGCAATTAGGTGATGCTTACATAGATAATAAGCTACTCATATCTAAAGCTAAACAATCTGCCTTTCAGTTAGCTGAACATAATGCTGATAAAGATATGTTAGTAGAACGAGCTAATGAGTTAGTTAAAGAACATTCAAATGAAGCATTATCACCTGAACAGCTTAATACTCTAATCAATTTGATTGAAAGACAAGTTGATAAGCATCTCAGGTTAGACAGAGTTGAAGCATCTATAATAGATACAGATAATAAGAATATGTACTTTATGTGGGGTAAGATTAAGAGACAAATTGTTAAGAAAGATACATTTGCATGGACAAATGCATTAGCAGCTAAAGAAGCTCATTGCTCTAAAGGTGATGTGAAAGCTATTATGAAGAAGTTAGAAAAGTTAGGTGCAATTACCTGCATACAAAAAGGTAAGAGTGGTAGCTTTACCAGAAGAGCTAATCTGTATCGCAGAGAAGTGTAAATACAAATTTATGCAACGTCTTCACAAACAAAACCTAACTTGCTAGTGTATTTATATGAACTATGCATTTAAAATGATGGCAGTTGTGTTGGCACTTGGGGGTGTTGAATTGATAAGTTTTTTCATTACCTAGAACTATCCTCAACATTAATAGAAAATATTATTTAAGAAAGAAATAAAAATGATAGATGAATTTGAAAAGCATTTAAGAACATTGTTAGAAAGTTGCCAAGAATATTTGGAAAAAAACCATAAAGAAAGTGTTTTTATGCATCAAGGACCAGCTGACATTAATTGTCCTGTTCATAAAAAAATCAATGTAAAGTATATTGGGAGTAGGTATTACGAAGATGGAGAACTTGTAGGTGAACCAGCTTGTAATGACTATCATAGAAAATTCTTTTTAATAAGTTTTAAAAACAAAGATGATTTGAGTAGTTTTAATGCTACTTGGTCTGACTGGGATATGAATGGTGATATTGATTACTGGGATTCTCATTTGGCAGACCCCAACTTTGATACAGAAGATGATTGGTTAATAGGCAGTGAAACAAAACAAGAATTTATAAAACTGTTTAATTGACCTATTATGCCCATACATAACTATTGTCATTTTTCTTTTGCCAGTCTGATAAAAATTTTGGTTTGAAATCTAAAACATTGACAAATGTGTTATCCTTTAATAATTTTTATATCAAAAAGATGCTTTGTATAAGACTTTTGATAAACTCAAATGAGCAATATCAAAAATCCATAATTTATTGTGCTAATTCGTACCAGGAGTATAAAATGCTTTTATCAAAATCAGATTATATGCTTTTTCTTCGTCATCCAGCTTGGCTTTGGTTAAAGAAAAATGATCCATCTAAATTAATACCCATCTCTACTTCGGTCCAACAAAAGATGAACACCGGTTACGAATTTGAAAAACATGCAGAGCAACTTTTCTCAGCTGCAATAAAGATTGGATTTGCAGACATAGATGAATACAATACGATGCTTACCAGAACCTCTGAGGCTTGGTTGGGCGGCGTAAAGTGTGTTATCCAAGGCAAGTACCAATTTGGTGAAATAACTTGCATAACCGATATTCTGGAAGATGGTGGCAATGGCCATATACTCACTGAAATAAAGAGTAGTTCTTCACCAAAACCAGAGCATGAGTTGGACTTAGCTTTCCAAAAGGTGGTTTTGGAAGGTGCAGGTTATAAGGTTCATAAGTGTAGAGTTGCTCATGTGAATTCTGGCTATGTTCGAGAAGGGGAGATTGACGCTAACAAATTAGTTGCTTTTACCGATGTGACAGAAAATGTTGAGAAGTTACTTGAGAAAACTAAATCTGACATCGACGCTGCGCTAGCTGTAGTAAGAGCTAAAAATATTCCTGACATTGATCCTTCACTAACCGCATCTAACAATTTTCAGGAATGGTTAGATATAAGGAAAACTTTTGAGCCTCACTTAGATACAGATAGCATTTATCATTTACCAAAAATTAGTAGTGGGGTGGCAAAAAAGCTTACAAAAAATAACATATTCCGTATCGGAGATATTAAGGATGCATCACTTCTGTCGCATGGAACTGCTAAGTACTGGAAAGCACGTGACCTTGGAGATCGTTATATTGATATAACTCAAGTTAGGAATTTCTTAAATGTGATAAACTATCCAATTTATTATTTGGATTACGAGACATCGTCTAATGCTGCACCTCTTTGGAACCATACCTCTCCATATCAACAAGTGCCATTTCAATATTCTTTACATATAAAGCGACACCAAAATGCAGCATTGGAACATTTTGACTATCTGCATAAAGCAAAAGATAATCCCATGGATAGTCTCTTAGAAAACTTGAGAAAAAATATTGGTGATAGTGGCTCTGTAATTGTTTGGAATAAAAGTTTTGAAATGGCTCGTAACAATGAAATGGCAAAATATGCCCCGAAATATGCAGATTTCTTGTCAAACATTAATTCTCGGGTCATTGATTTGATGGACCCTTTTAAAGAAAATATGATAACTGATCCCGCTTTTAAGGGAAGCAACTCAATTAAAGATGTATTGCCCGTGATGGTGCCTGATTATTCATACAATGATTTACAGATAAAAGATGGAGGAACTGCAGCTAGTGAGTGGAAAGCAGTAACTCTTCAAGACGGTCCAAATAAAGAAAAGGTTTACGCGGATCTGAAAAAATACTGTGAAAGAGATACTGAGGCTATGGTCAAAACACATGAAGTGATTAAAGAAGAAATTGACCAGAATGTATGATGGCTGGGATTGTATTTTGAGCAGATCATCAAATAAATAATTATTAGAGAACTAACCAACTAGGTGTGTTATGCAAAAAAGTATTAACTTTACTAAATTTTATCCATTGCAAAAAATTTTAGACCTTAAGATTGAAGGTAATTTTAATCGCGCTTGGTCAGGAAAGTACCACCAAGTGAGTAGAAATAATGTAACAAACTTTGAGCCAATTATTGGCTCGGGTCTTGTTGTGCGGAAAACAGCACTCAACAAGAAAGAGTTTTTAGGTGATGAACTATTAAATATAATTGCTTGTTCAGGTATAATTTATACAATTATTAGTAATAAATTCCCAATTTTGTATACGGGAATTACCACTGGAGACCTGAAAACTGGTTTATTTGGCCAAGGGCGTTTCAAACACCATGTGAGAAAATTACTTGCAGAATTAAATACTTCTACAAATCACACTCAAGGTTGGCATGGACACGCTCAAGAACGGCATAAATTTTTAATTGAAAACTTAAATGAAAACGAACTTAGTACGGCATTAGACGATATTTTTGTTTCTTTTGCCCATGTGGATAATCCCGACCAATATGAAGGAACAGCTTTTGATGCTTTCAAACATCAGCTATTGAAGCAAGCTAAAGTAATTACAATTCTTAACCACAAAACAATGAAAACAATGCCCTCTAAGGTTAATCTCCCGGGTAATTTCAATGATTTAATCAGCGATGCTATTTTTCCTAATTATCAAGATCCCATAAAGCCAAAATTTATTGATGGGGATTATGAAAATATTGTCCATTTTGATAATTTTGTAAATTATGAAAGGTTTAAAAAGCTTTTGGCTTGGGCCAGAACTCATAGTGAATTAGCCGTTGTTGAAAAAACTGTTGGAGGATACTCTAATCAGCCGTCAGGTTTAAATGACGTTCCCATGGTTGTTTTTGCGGAATTGGGAAATGCGGGTAAAGCCTTGCCCAATAAATGGATTTGTCGAATTCCACTTAAAGCAAAAAAATCAAAAAAGATTTCAATTACACTACCAACCCGCCTTTTAAATAAAAATATTGATCAGACGAAAATTGAAATGGGAATTGATAAAAATTTTAAACCAACTGATATTGACGAATTTATAGAAGCACCAAATGTTTTTGTGACTTTTTAACTAGAGAAACTCTAACCACTTCACAAACAATTGCTTACTTGCTAGTGTAATCATATGAAGTATGCATTTAAAATGATGGCAGTTGTGTTGGTATTATTAATTCCCCATAAAATAGTCTTGGCTGAAAAATTACCCCTTGATTGTAAAACTATCAAAAGAAATGTTGAAAATATCATTAAGAACAATAACTCATGTGGATTAACAAAACCTCAATCTTGTTATTCAATGGAAGTTGTAAGTGAACAAAAATATAATAGTCTTGAATACCAAATATATATTGAAGGAAACTTGTCTAAATCATATTTGCAAGCATTAGAAGAAAGAGACAACACATTTTCTAATAGTTTAATTTTTCATTCTATTAATAATAAAACACAAACAATAAATTATATTTTTGAAGACAAAAGTTTTTCTTCAAAATCTATGTTGGCAGAAAATGAAAATTGTAATTTTTTAGATTTATTTAGAGGTAAGACATCTGTCCCTTTAAATACATCCTATAATTATGAAATGTATATAGATAATATTCCAAAATGGTGTTTAAACATTCCTTCATCAGAAGTTTCAATCATTTCGTGTGGCATGGGAAAATCTGTGAATAAACACATAGCAAAGGACCTTGCGATTTTAAATGCTAAAGACCAACTAGCAAATATATTAATTGAACAAGTTCCCGATGATTGTGGTAATTATACCAATAATGTAGCTGCTATTTCTGAACGTTCATCATTAAACGGTATTGAATATTATAGAAATAGAAAAGAATCTGAATTTATTAAAATTAATTCTTTGAAAAATATCACTGAATTAGTAAATGGCGTATATGCTCACTTTGAATTGTTAGAATATATATTTCCTGAGAGAAAAAAATATACTAAAAGTGAAATTAAGCAATGTAAAATAAACGCTGAAATAGACACTAATAATGCCATGAAAGAGCTAGAAGCTGAAATAAAAATGAGGAATAAATGAAATATAATGACTTAAATCATTTTCTAAGCTTTTTAAAAGATACAACACCTAATGGCTCATATCCTGGTGATGAGATAAATTATGCAGCAGAAAATATTCAAAAAAATCCTGATATAATTTTAGAGGCATCTTTATCATATGATAAAGCAATTCAATTTGCTGACAACGCCCTTAAAAATGATAAGGTTTTTTTAGAGAAAGTTCTTAAAAATAATCCAGAATCAATAAAATATATTGATAACCAATTTATAGACAATCATGACTTCTTACTAAATTTAATGATAGGTTTTGGACAAGATAAACGTAAATATTCATTGATTTTTAATTATCTACCCAAGAAAATAAGAGAAGATAAAGAATTTACATTAAAAGCATTAAAGATAAATGATTGTATTGCTTATTGCATAGATGAAAAGTTTAAAAATGACAAAGAAATAGTTTTAGAAATGTTAAAAAGAGGAGTAACAAAATTTTATTCTCCCTATGCAACATTTAAAAGTGATAGGGAAGTAGTACTTGAAGCAGTTAAAGTTGATAATTATGGTTTAGATTACTGTGATGATAAGTTTAAATCTGATAAAGAAATAGTTTTAGCCTCAGTTAAAAATTGGGGTGTCACTATTAAACATGCTGATAATGCACTTAAATCAGACAGGGAAGTAGCTTATGCAGCAGTAAAAGAAGATGGTTGGGCTATACAGCATTTACCAATTGAATTATAAAATGATAAAGAGATAGTTTTGAAAGCCATTGAGAATGATTGGACGTCACTTAAGTTTGTGTCTGAAGAATTAAGGTTGGAATTCCTAAAAAATATTGAAGTGAGAAAGTTTATAAAAGAAAATCTACATAAAATTAAAAATGAAGATGATATAAAATTAAAACAAATTTTAGATTTAATTGTAATGTTTGAAAATAAAGCTAATATAAATTACTCTTCAGCAAATTAATTGAATTGTCTATAAACTAGCTTCATACAAATGACCTGAAAGGATAGATAAAATGTCAAACATAGTTAAAGATTTTCATA
>Ga0209502_10003586_pt1 | contig 12078 bp, 9 predicted proteins | sample ArcticOcean_MG_C_10_FD_187442 | JGI IMG/M metagenome (GOLD analysis project Ga0209502, IMG submission 187442) | Marine microbial communities from western Arctic Ocean - ArcticOcean_MG_CB11_90 (SPAdes) (version 2) | ecosystem: Environmental > Aquatic > Marine > Oceanic | place: Arctic Ocean...
TGGAAATAGAAACTGTCTTTTTTACTAAATAAGTTGAGTTTATTTAATATTGAATCGTGCATTAATTAATATATTTTTTAAAAATAACACAAGCATTATGACCTCCAAATCCAAAAGTATTGCTCATAGCTATATTTATATCTCTTTTTTGAGCAGTATTTAAAGTTAGATTTAGAGAAGGGTTGATATTTTCGTCAGCATGTTTATGATTTATCGTTGGAGGAACTATACTGTTTTTAATAGATAAAATAACAGAAATAGCTTCAATCGCTCCAGCAGCGCCTAATAGATGGCCAGTCATAGATTTAGTAGAATTAATATTAATGTTTTTTGCATGGTCTCCAAATACTTCAGAAATTGCCTTCAATTCAGCTACGTCGCCTAAGGGAGTTGATGTTCCATGAGTATTTATTGCATCTACTTCTTCTAAAGAAACCCCAGCATTATTTAAACAGTTTTTTATAACCGCTTTAACGCCTAGCCCATCTGGATGTGGTGAAGTAATGTGGTAAGCATCCGAAGATAACCCTCCACCAATAAGTTCAGCATAAATTTTTGCACCTCTTGCCTTTGCGTGCTCATATTCTTCAAGAATAATAGCTCCAGCACCCTCTCCAAGGACAAATCCATCTCTTGTAGAGTCAAATGGTCTAGACGCAGTTTTAGGGTCTTCATTTCTGGTTGAAAGAGCATGCATAGCATTAAAACCTCCCATTCCTGCTTTATTAACGCCAGCTTCACTACCTCCTGTAATAATTACATCACAATGTCCTAATCGAATATAATTTAAAGCATCTACCATTGCATTAGCAGAAGAAGCACAAGCCGAAACAGTTGTATAGCTTGGTCCCATGAAACGATATTTCATAGAAATATGACCTGGTGCTATATCACCAATCATTTTAGGAATAAAAAACGGGTTAAATCTAGGTGTTCCATCTCCAGTAGCAAAATTAATTAGTTCATCTTGAAATGTTTCAATACCTCCTATTCCACTACCCCAAATCACTCCAGATCTATAATTATCAATTGAATCAAGATCTAATTTTGAATCACGAATAGCTTGTTCTGAAGCTACCATAGCATACTGAGTAAATCTATCCATTTTGCGAGCTTCTTTTCTGTCTAAAAAATCTAAGACATTGAAACCTTTCAACTCACAAGCAAATTTTGTTTTAAATTTTTCGGTATCAAAATAGGTTATAGGTGCGGCACCGCTCTTGCCAATAATTAAATTATCCCAAAACTCATCTATATTATTTCCTATAGGTGTAAGAGCTCCAAGACCTGTAACAACAACCCTTTTTAATTGCATAAGATTTATTTATACATTTTCGATGTAAGAAACAGCTTGACCTACAGTAGAAATATTTTCTGCTTGATCGTCTGGTATTTGAATATCAAATTCTTTTTCGAATTCCATAATTAGCTCTACAGTGTCTAGAGAATCTGCTCCTAGGTCATTTGTGAAGCTTGCTTCGGTTACAACTTCATTTTCATCTACTCCTAATTTATCAATAATAATAGCTTTAACTCTTGATGCAATGTCTGACATAATTTTAAGTTTTAGTTTATTTAATATTTAGTTATAAGTCGCAAAAATAAAAAACTTTATTTTATTTTAACTATTTAGAGTGGAAATGTGCAATTAATTTAATTTAATTGGCTAATATTATTGAAGAATTAATAAAACTTTGTAAAACAAAAATGAAAAAAATAATTATTTTTGCTTCTGGTTCAGGCACAAATGCCGAAAATTTAATTTTAAAACTATCTGGCAAAAATTTTAAAATAAATTGGCATATTTTTACGAATAATTCTAATGCAGGAATTATAAGTAAATGTAAAAATTTAAACATTAAATGTGAAATATTTAATAAATATGAGTTTTCTCAGACATTAATTGTCCAAAATAAAATTTTAGAAATAAAACCAGATATAATTATTTTAGCCGGATTTTTATTGAAAATTCCACCTAGTATTATTGATTTGAATTATCCTATAGTTAATATTCACCCTTCACTTTTACCAAAATATGGAGGAAAAGGAATGTATGGTTCACGAATCCATGAAGCAGTCATTAAAAATAATGAAACTATAAGTGGTATAACGATTCATCGAGTTAATATTAATTATGATGAAGGAGAAGTAGTTTTGCAAAAATCAATTAAGCTTAGTGAAAAAGAAAGCCCCTTTAGCTTAGCTGAAAAAATTCATGATTTAGAAATGAAATATTTTCCTGAAGTAATAAAAAAGCTTATAAGTTAAAATGAAAAAAAAATCTAAATATTATGTAGTGTGGGAAGGCCATAATCCAGCAGTATATAATTCTTGGGAGGAGTGTAAAAAACAAATTCAAAATTATAAAGGAGCAAAATATAAATCTTTTGTTAACGAGCAACAGGCTAAAGTAGCTCTTACTGAGGAATACAAAAATCACATAAATAAGACTAACATAATTAACAGCAAAGAACTCCCAAACTATAATTCTATTTCAGTAGATGCTGCTTCAAGTGGTAACCCAGGTGTAATGGAGTATCAAGGAGTGGATACTAAAACTAAAAAGCTGTTATTCAAGCACGGTCCATTTGAACAAGGAACCAATAATATTGGAGAATTTTTAGCTCTTGTTCATGGTTTAGCAGAATTAAAAAAATCGAAAAACCTTAATCCAATTTATACTGACTCAATTACTGCAATTAGCTGGGTTAAGAAAAAAAAATGCAATACTAAATTAGAAAGAACTGAAAAAACCGAAAGACTTTTTTTATTAGTTGATAGGGCACTAATATGGCTCAAAACCAATTCTTACAACAACAAAATTTTAAAATGGAAAACTAAAATTTGGGGAGAAATTCCCGCAGATTTTGGAAGAAAATAATTTATATTTGCAATCTAAATTTATATAAATAAATGAAAAAATTATTAATTGTTGGGACTGTAGCTTTTGATTCAATTAAAACTCCACATGGAGAAGTAAGTAGAATACTAGGTGGATCTGGAATGTACATTGGTATTTCATCATCTGTATTTAATATTGATAACTCGATTGTGTCAGTAGTTGGAGAAGATTTCCCAACAAAATATTTATCGACTTTAAAAAATAAAAACATAGATATTTCTGGATTGGAAATTATAAAAGGTGGTAAAACATTTTTCTGGGAGGGTGTTTATCATGATAATATGAACCATCGAGACACAATTACCACTGAATTGAATGTTTTGGCAGAATTTAGCCCATTAGTTCCAGAAAGTTATAAAAATTCAGAGATAGTTTTATTGGGTAATTTACACCCAGCAATTCAATTAAGTGTTTTAGAGCAAATGAATTCTAAACCTCAGCTTGTGATATTAGACACGATGAATTATTGGATGGATAATACTCTTGAAGAATTAATTAAAGTTATTTCAAAAGTTGATCTACTATGTATTAATGATCAAGAAGCAGAACAATTAACAGGAGAAGCTGATTTAAATTTAGCCGCAAAAAAAATATCTAAACTTGGTCCAAAATATTTAATAATAAAAAAAGGTGAATTTGGATCAATATTATTCTCTGAAAACAATTACTACAACACTCCAGTATACCCAACAACTAAAGTAAAAGACCCTACCGGAGCAGGGGATACTTTCGCAGGTGGACTAACTGGTTATTTAGCTAGTTGCAAAGACATTACATTCGACGAAGTTAAAAAAGGAGTTTTATACGGAACTGCGTTAGCCTCTTTTTGTATAGAAGGTTTTGGGCCTAATAACATCATGAATTTAGACATTAATTTAATCGAAGAAAGGGTTTTGAAAATTAAAAGTTTAAAATAACTCTGTTTTTTTAGATTTTTGTGAAAATTGATTCTATTTTTGTGTTTTAACAACACCCTAATATATCTTAATGAGTGATGCTTTAAAACATGAATGTGGTATTGCCCACATTAGACTTCTCAAACCTTTAGAGTATTACAAAAAAAAGTATGGTACAGCATTTTATGGAATAAATAAAATGTACTTGTTGATGGAAAAGCAACACAACAGAGGACAAGACGGTGCAGGTTTTGCAAGTATTAAGTTTGATGTTGATCCCGGGGAAAGATACATTAGTAGAGTTAGGTCAATTGAACAGCAACCTATTCAAGACGTTTTTTCAAAAATTAATAATAGAATTAACGAAGTCTTAGAAAACAATCCAGCTTTAAAGGAGGATGTTTCTCTTCAAAAAAAACATATTCCATATATTGGTGAAGTCATGCTTGGTCATGTTAGGTATGGAACTTTTGGTAAAAATAGTGTTGAAAGTGTACATCCATTTTTACGACAAAATAACTGGAAACACAGAAATTTAATTTTGGCTGGAAACTTTAATATGACTAATGTTAAAGATTTATTTAACAATCTAGTCGAATTAGGCCAGCACCCCAAGGAATACACTGACACAATTACCATAATGGAGAAAATTGGTCATTTTTTAGATGCTCAAGTTAGAAAAATTTATAAGGATTTAAAAAAAGAAGGCTTCACTAAATCACAATGCTCTCCCTTAATTACCGAAAGAATAAAAGTTGGTAAAATATTAAAGAAATCTTCTAAAGATTGGGATGGTGGATATGTCATAGGAGGAATGATTGGTCATGGAGATTCGTTTATCCTTAGAGATCCTGCAGGGATAAGGCCTGCGTTTTATTACAAAGATGAAGAGGTTATAGTAGTTGCCTCAGAAAGACCAGCTATTCAAACCGCCTTCAATCTCAAGTTAGACGATATAAACGAAGTTCCACCTGGAAATGCATTATTGATAAATAGAAAAGGCGAACTGACTATAAAAGAGATTCTTAAGCCAACAGAAAGAAAATCATGTTCATTTGAAAGAATTTATTTTTCTAGAGGTAGTGATGCAGATATTTATAAAGAGCGTAAAGAATTGGGGAAATTAATAATGCCTACAATTCTAAAAGAACTTAATTATGATATTAATAACTCTGTATTTTCTTATATCCCTAATACTGCAGAAACATCATTTTATGGAATGGTTGAAAGTGTTGATAATTATTTAATTAATAAAAAAACTAAAGAAATATTAAATAATAAAAATATTTCTAAAGAAAAAATAATAGAAGTATTAAGTGAAAGAGCGAGAATTGAAAAAATCGCTATTAAAGATGTTAAGCTTAGAACCTTCATTACTGAAGACAGTAGTAGAGATGATCTTGTTGAGCATGTTTATGACATTACTTATGGCGTAATAAAAAAAACGGATACATTAGTTATAATAGATGATAGTATCGTTAGAGGCACTACACTTAAAAAGAGTATTCTAAAAATGCTAGACCGTCTTCGTCCTAAAAAAATAATTGTAGTTTCATCTGCTCCTCAAATTAGATATCCAGATTGTTACGGTATTGATATGGCAAATTTAGAAAGTCTAATCGCTTTTAAAGCCTTATTGGCACTTCTTAAAGATTCCGATCAATATTCAGTTATAAATAAGACTTACAAAAAGTGTAAAGAGCAAGAGTCCTTGTCTGATGCAAAATTGATAAATTATGTTCAGGATGTGTATGCCTTATTTACAGCTGATGAAATATCTGACAAAATCACAACTCTACTTAGTACAGACGTTGTAAATTCTGATGTAAAAATCATATTCCAGTCTATCGAAAATCTTCACAAAGCATGCCCTGAAAATTTAGGGGATTGGTATTTCACTGGAAATTATCCAACTAATGGCGGGAATAGGGTAGTAAATAATGCTTTCATTAACTTTTACGAAGGGAATAAAAAAAGAGCCTATTAAATTAATAGACTCCTATCTCCAATATTTAAACATTTTCCTCTAATATCTAAACAAGTTAAACTTTATATTTAAGTGTTTACATTGCTCTCTACATATATTTGAGCTTTCACTTTATAATTTCTTATTAAGTGATTTGATTTGGGGGAAAAAGGCGGACTATGTCCGTCTTTTTTATTTATCTATTTAAATATTTGTTTTCAACTACTTTCCAGTTTATTAAATTCATAAAAGCAGAAATATAGTCAACCCTTCTATTTTGATAATTTAAGTAATAAGCATGCTCCCAAACATCAAGACCTAAAATTGGTGTTCCTCCACATCCAATAGATGGCATAAGCGGATTGTCTTGATTTGCGGTTCCACAAACTTCAAGTGATCCATTAGGCATTACACAAAGCCAAGCCCATCCTGAACCAAACTGAGTAGCTGCAGCTTTAGAAAATTGATCTTTAAATAAATCAAATGATCCGAAAGAGCTATTGATTGAGTCTAGTAAAGTCCCTGAAAGCTCTTTGCTATCGACAGGTGAAATTACTTCCCAAAATAATTTGTGGTTATAAAAACCACCAGCATTATTTCTTAACGCTTTATTGTTCAAGTCTAAATCAGACAAAATAGATTCAATTGAACTTGATTCTAAATCAGTACCATTGATAGCATTATTTAAATTATTAGTGTATCCATTGTGGTGTTTAGAGTGGTGAATCTCCATTGTTCGTGCATCAATTGAAGGCTCTAAAGCATCATATGAAAAGTTAAGTTCAGGTAATTTAAATCCCATTATATTGTTTTTTAAGATTAATACATATTTAATAGACAAATTTACAAAAAGGATTATTAATAAGTTATATAGATTACTTAATTTGCTTAAGTAATCTATATAAGTTGGAACATTTTTATAACATATACAATGCGTCTGCAGGAAGCGGCAAAACTTTTAACCTAGTTAAGGAATATTTAAAAATATTACTTACAAATGATTCAAATGATTCCTATAAGAAAATTCTTTGCATAACATTTACTAATAAAGCAGTAAATGAAATGAAGAGTAGAATAATTGAAAGCTTAAATGAGCTAACCAAAATAGATGAAACACTAAAAAACAACCCTCTTTTAGAGTTGATTAAAAAAGAGACTGGGTTAACTAGCGAACAGATTCAATTAAAGTCTATATCAATACTTAAGTCAATATTGATAAACTATGCTTCGTTTGAAGTTTCAACAATAGATAAGTTTACACAAAAAATTATTAGGAGTTTTGCCTACGAAATAAAATTACCGATAAATTATGAGGTAGAAATAAAATCTAAAGATTTGCTTGAAGAAGCAACTGCTAAACTAATTTCTCAAGCTGGCATAAAAAAAGAATTGACAAATGTGCTTATAAACTTTTCATTTGAAAAATCTGGAAATGATAAAAGCTGGGATATTGAATATGACTTGAATAATATTTCTAAATTAATATTAAGTGAAAATCACATTAAAAAAATAAGCGAATTAAATAAAAAAGATTTAGCTGATTTCGAAAATTTAAAAAAAACAATTGATGTTTCTAAATCAGAAATTGAGACTAAAATATTGGAAGAATCTGAGGTGTGTTTAAACATAATATACTCTAACAATTTAGTGGATAATGATTTTCTAAGTCAGGCATTACCTAAACATTTAAAAAAAATAAAATCTAAGAATTTTAATTCTCTATACTCAAGTCAGCTAGAGAAAAATTTAAAAAACGGTTATTTATATAAAAAATCCTTAGATCAAGATAAAAAAAACATTATTGACTCTATAAAAGAAGATATATACACCCATTTTATAAACATTAAAAAAAATGTTTATAAATTAAAATATTATCAAAATATAGAATCTAATAATAGACCTTTGTCAATCCTTAGGTACATAAATTCGGAACTTGAGAGTATAAAAAAAGAAAGAAATATCATTCTTATTTCGGAGTTTAATAGAATCGTAAATAGCCAAATTAAAAATCAGCCTGCTCTTTTTATATATGAAAAAATTGGTGTTAAGTACAAACATTTTTTTATAGATGAATTTCAAGACACATCCATTTTACAATGGAATAATTTAATTCCATTAATAGAAAACTCTCTTTCCTCTGAAGAGTCTTCATTAACAATTTCAGGAGATATTAAACAAGCTATTTACAGGTGGAGAGGAGGCGAACCTGAACAGTTGCTAAGACTTTGCAGCAATAAATCTGACTTTTTTATTAATAGTAATGTTATCGAATTAGGGACTAATTACAGGAGTAAAGACGAAATAATAAAGTTCAATAATTTATTTTTTAACCATATAGGAGAAAACGTTTTTTCATCTGAAATTCACAAAAATATTTATATTAATTGTACTCAAAAATCTAATGGCAATAAAGGGGGATATGTTGGAGTAAATATATTAAAGCCATTAGAAACCATAACAAAAGAAAAGTCCTATAATGAAAGGATAAAGCAAATTATTGAAGAAAGTTTAAATAATAATTATCAGCTAAAAGATATCTGTGTTTTAGTGAGAACAAATAATCAGGGAATTGAAATCTCAGATTATTTAAATAGTGAAAATATAGAAATTGTTTCTTCAGAAACTTTATTAATGAGTAAATCTGAAGAAGTTAAGTTTATTGTTGAAGTATTAAAGTTTTGCACAAATCCAAACATCATGAGTGCAAAATTAAATATTATAAACTTTTTATTTAATAAAAATAAGATAGAAGGTCCTAGACATAACTTTATTAAAAAGCTAATAGCAAAAAATAAAAAGGAGTTTTTTACAGATCTAGAATTAGCATTTGACACCTCTATTTTGACAAAATCATCTCTTTATGAGGGAATTGAGTATATTATATTTTCATTTAATCTTTCTGATAAGTCAAATAGTTACATCCAATATTTTTTAGATTTTGCATTTGATTATTCTAACAATAATTTTGCCAACATCTTAGATTTTATAATTCACTATGACTCTAAAAAAGATAGTCTAAGTGTTGTAGCTCCAGAGGAAAGCAACGCCATCAATATAATGACTATTCATAAATCAAAAGGTCTAGAATTCCCGATATTAATATACGCATATGCAGATATTGATATCTATAAAGAAAAGGACGCGAAAGAATGGTACCCTGTAAACAATAAAGATTTTAATGGGTTTGATAGCTTACTCTTAAATTTTAATAAAGACTTTGAACAGTTTGAAAGCATTGGGAAATCTATTTATGATAATCATTTAATGGATCAAGAGTTGGATAGCATCAACCTATTATATGTTGCTTTAACTAGAGCAGAAAACGAACTACACATTATATGTTCCAATTCAATTAATTCTAAAGGAGAGGAAAACATTAATAAGTACTCAGGAATGCTTATTAACTATTTAAAAAAGAATAAAATATGGAGTGAGAATAATGAACTCTTTGAGTTTGGTGAAAAAAAGAAAAAAGAAAAAATAAACCATCTCTTAAGTTCATCTTTAATTGAAGATTTTATTATTAATCCAAAAGAAATTCATAATATCAATATTGATGCAAAATCTGCAAAAATATGGGGGACAAATATGCAAAGGGCTATAGATGATGGTAATTTATTACATGAGATAATGTCAAATATAAAATCTATTTCGGATTTAGAGAAAGTGATCCAGGAGTTTTATGAGAATGGTACATTAGATTTAAAAACTAAAGAAAAGTACAGAAATTTAATAACTAATATTTTAGAACACAAAGAACTTAAGCAATACTATTCTGCAGGGTTAAAGTCTTATAACGAAAGGGAAATAATTATAAAAAATAGTGAGCCAATTAGAGCAGACAGAATAGTTTTTTCTACAGCCAAAGAGATTTGTATAATCGACTATAAGACGGGGAAATTAAAAAAAGAAGACTATGAACAACTTAATAGCTACGAAGATATTTTAGTGGATATGGGATATAAAGTAAAAAATAAAATTTTAATAAATACCGTAGGTAAAGTAAATGTTGTAAGTTTTTAATTAACGTTAAGTCTACAAAAAAGACATTATTAATATACTTTTAAGTAAAATAGATGTTATCTGATATAACTTCAAGGATATTCATTATGGTTTAGATTTAATGAGAAAAATTAAGCTTAAACTAAGCTACAATTTTCATAATTAACTGATTTTTAGATAAATAACCTTTAAGTATTACGTTGTAGTTTACTCTGAAAAATAAAATTTTTGATCAAGAATACTAAATAAACCGTGTTTTTTTGTTTCTATATGATAATAAATATGGGAAAAAATCATATTTTTGCAATAACTAAGAAAATTAAATTATAATATTATGAAAAAATTTAGCAAACTATTGTTAGTGCTTTTAATAACAATTAGTTACACAAACATTCAATCTCAAGACAACAATAACCCTTGGCAATTCTCATTTGGTTTGAACGCTGTTGATTTAGATGCGGATGAAAATACTCAGTTTGATGAGTACTTTGCAGTAAATGAAAACTGGAACATATCTGATGGTATGTCTATGTTTACTCTGTCTAAGTATTTGGGAGATAATATATCACTTGGTCTTAGCGGATCTGTGAACCAAATATCAAATTTTGCAGATGGTGCTGAGTTTATAAATGACGTAAAATACTTTGCAAGTGATTTGATGCTTAAATATAGTTTAGCTGAAGCGCTTAACATGAAAAAAATGGAACCATTTGTTGGAGTTGGTTTAGGTAAAACATGGATGGACTCTCAATTCTGGATGACTTCAAATGCAAGTATTGGAATGAATTACTGGTTTAATGATGTATGGGGTTTAACTGCTCAGGTGGATTATAAACTTAATCTGTCTGAAAACGGAAGAGGAAATACGCCGTTAGCAATATCACCAGGTACAACAGGTGAACTTTACCCAATAATTGATGAAGGTGGTAGTATGAGATACTCAGTTGGATTTTCTGTAAAATTCGGTGGTATAGATACTGATGGTGATGGTGTTTATGACAAACATGATGCTTGTCCAGACGTTGCAGGATTAGAAGAATTTAATGGTTGCCCAGATTCTGATGGTGATGGAATAAAAGATAGTGAAGATACTTGTCCTTTATTAGCAGGTTCTTTAGAATTTGATGGATGTCCTGACTCTGACGGAGATGGAATATCTGACAACAAAGATGCTTGCCCTAACAAAGCTGGCTTAGCTTCTTTAGATGGTTGCCCTGACTCTGACGGTGACAAAATTACAGACTCTAGAGATAAATGTCCAAATGTTGCTGGTCCTAAAGAAAATGGAGGATGTCCATGGCCTGATAGTGATGGAGATAGTGTTTTAGATAAAGACGATGACTGTCCTTCTGAAGCAGGAACAGTTGCAAACAATGGTTGTCCTGAGATTTATCCAAGTGATGAAGCTCTTGCTCAACTAGTAGAGTATTCAAGAACTATAAACTTTGCATTTGATTCTGCAAAATTTACGGATGGAACTCCTCCTGTATTAGATGCAATTGTTGAAATATTAGTAGCTTATCCTAAAGCAAACTTTTCTGTTGAAGGGCATTGCGATAGCAAAGGGTCTACTAAGGTAAATCAAAAAATATCTGACAAAAGATCTAATGCAGTCGTAGAGTACTTAACTAATAGTGGTATTGCTAATTCAAGACTTACTGCTAAAGGATTTGGTGAATCTATGCCAATTGATACAAACAATACAATGGCTGGAAGAGCTAACAATAGAAGAGTAGAAATTCTTCTAGTTAAATAAAGACTATTGTTTTAAAATTCTTTTAGAATTATAAATTAAAAAAACGCTTCTTATATAAGAAGCGTTTTTTATTTTTATGAAATGGAGAGTTTTATAAAAAAGGTTTTATTAGATTTAAAAAATAAAAATACAGATTTCTCTAAGTGTGTATTTATTCTTCCAAATAAAAGGTCAGGTTATCATCTAAAAAGATATCTTTCAGAAATAATTTCAAGAACAATTTTCGCCCCCAAAATTCTAAGTATCGAGGAATTTATAGAAGATTTATCTAAATTAAAGCTTCTTTCTAGTACTGAATTAATATTTGAATTTTATAATATTTATTTAGAAAATACTCCAAAAAATAAACAAGAAGGATTCGAAGATTTTATTAAGTGGAGTAGAACATTAATTCAAGATTTTAATCTAATTGACAAGGAGATAATTGATACAAATCAGGTGTTCGATTATCTAAAGGCTGTTAAGGAAATGGATCACTGGTCGTTAGATAAAAATCCTACAGAGGTTGTAAAAAGGCATTTATATTTCTGGAGTAACATTAAAGTTTATTATAATA
>Ga0209502_10003598_pt1 | contig 12038 bp, 13 predicted proteins | sample ArcticOcean_MG_C_10_FD_187442 | JGI IMG/M metagenome (GOLD analysis project Ga0209502, IMG submission 187442) | Marine microbial communities from western Arctic Ocean - ArcticOcean_MG_CB11_90 (SPAdes) (version 2) | ecosystem: Environmental > Aquatic > Marine > Oceanic | place: Arctic Ocean...
GCGTTAATTAATAAAGTAATTCTTATAATTTAAAATAATGATTAACTTTATAAATGGAATAATTGTATAATAAAAGCATGAATAATCTAATCATTCTAAACAAAAATGACAATGTGGCAGTTACTCCTTTTGTGATTGATCCTAAGACAAAAATAGAAAGACAAGGTATTGTTAGTATTGATCCAATTCCATTTGGACATAAGATTTGTCTAAAAACTATTAACAAAGGTGAGCCAATAATTAAGTATGATCAGATTATTGGTTTTGCATCAAAGAGCATAAAACCTGGGGAGCATGTTCATTCTCATAATTTAGAATTTAAAGAATTTAGTAGAGAATATTCGCTTACCGAAAAAAAAAATATTGCTATTGAGAAAAGTAATTTATTTTTTGATGGCATACTTAGAGACAATGGAGATGTTGCAACAAGAAACTATATTGGAATCATTAGTACTGTGAACTGTTCAGCAACAGTAAGTAAAATGATTACTGAAAAAATAAAGTATAGTAATATACTTAAAGACTATCCAAATATAGATGGCATTGTTCCGATTACTCATTCAACTGGTTGTGGAATGAATACAGCTAGTGAAGGAATGCAAATTTTTCAAAGAACAATCGATGGATTTAAAAATCATCCTAATTTTTCACATGTTTTTGTAATTGGTTTAGGTTGTGAATGTGCACAAGTAAGTTTATTTTCTGATTCAATGAAAAAACACAACCGTATTAATTTTTTAACTATTCAAGATGAAGGAGGTACTAAAAAAATTGTTGATAAGGTTTTTGGTCAGATTCAAGATTTATTAAAAGAAGCAAATAAAATTAAAAGAACTCCTCAAGCAGCTCAACATTTAACATTGGCTTTGCAATGTGGAGGGTCTGATGGTTATTCAGGTATTTCTGCAAACCCGTCTTTGGGTGTTGCTGCTGATCTACTTGTAAAAAATGGAGGAAGTTCAATCCTATCTGAAACACCAGAAATTTATGGTGCAGAACATTTATTAATTAATAGAGCTAACAACAAAGAAGTAGCAGATAAATTAATTAAAAAGATTGAATGGTGGAAGCATTATACAACAATCAACAATAGTTCGATGGACAACAACCCAGCTCCTGGAAATAAAAAAGGTGGTTTGACAACTATACTTGAAAAATCTTTAGGCGCTGTTGCAAAAGGCGGAAACTCAATACTCAAAGATGTTTTAAGTTATGCCGAGCCTTTAAAAAATAAAGGTTTTAATTTTATGGATTCACCCGGATATGATCCTGTCTCTGTAACAGGCCAAGTAGCTTCAGGTGCGAACGTTATTTGTTTCACAACGGGGAGAGGATCTTGTTTTGGTTGCAAACCTGTTCCAAGTTTAAAGTTAGCAACCAATACTACTATGTTTAATAAAATGAGCGAAGACATGGATATAAACTGTGGAACAATTATAGACAGCAAAGAGACAGTAGAGGAAGTTGGTCAAAAGGTGTTTGAACTAGTTTTAAAAACTGCATCGGGCCAAAAGTCTAAAAGTGAAATAAATGGCTACGGAGATGAAGAATTTAATCCATGGCAAGTTGGCGTTGTTATGTAAATATTGTTATTTAAAACAATATCTAATTATAAAATGAAAAATGAACACAAGCCATCATTAATCAAGATTGTACTATTAGCTTCATCAGGTTTTTTCATGTTTGTGTGTATGGACTCAATGGGTAAATATTTAGGTGGAGTAATGCCTGTAACACAAGCTGTTTGGGGAAGATTTTTTTTTCATTTTTTATCAATATTAGCATTTTTTTTACTTTTCAAACCAAAACTAAATATTAAAAAAAATTTTAAAATTCAAATAATCAGATCTTTATTAATGGTTACCGCAACTTTTTTTATGTTTAATTCTCTTCAAAGATTTGATCTGGTAGATATATATGTTGTATTCTTTACAGCTCCTCTAATAGTTTCTTTACTATCTGCTTATTTCTTAACAGATGTTCTCTCATGGAAAGGTTTTTCTCTTATGCTTTTAAGCTTTGGTTGTATTATTTATTCTCTTGGACCGAGTATGAAAATTTTAAGTCTAGAATTAATATTTCCTATAGTCCCTCCTCTTTGCTGGGCTCTATATCAATTTTTTACTAAACTTATTTCCGGAAACAATGAGCCTTTTACAGCAGTGTTCTATACAGCGATAACAGGAACAATAATTTTTACAATTTATATTGTTTTCAATTGGACGCCAATTGAACAGAATATCTATTGGTTAGGACTTATTTTTTTAGGAGTTGCAGGGTTCATAAGTCATTTTATTATAATTTATGCCATACAACTCTCTAATTTGTCATTCATTACAAATTTTCAATACTCACAGTTAGTTTGGTCTACAATTATTAACTTTCTTATTTTTGGAGTTCCGATAGATCCAAGTAAGATTTTTGGAATAATTGGGATTATCTGTTTTGGTATTTTATTTATAAGAACCGAAGGAAACAAAAAAATTATTAAATAATTTTTACTCAATCTTTCCAGGTTGGCTTTTTTTTATTTAGAAAACTAGAAATTCCTTCTTTTGTATTTTCACTATTTAATAGATTATAAAAAGATTTTCTCTCTTCGTCGAAGCCTTTTTCCGGTAAATAATTATTACATATTAGTTTTTTTATTTCAATTAAGCTTGATTTAGGTTTTTCAGCTATCTGTTTTGCAACTTTTATTACCTCTTCAGAAAAATTAACTTTGTCTAATAGAACACTTACAAGACCAAGTTCGTAAGCTCTTGTTCCAGAAATAAATTTTCCCGACATACAAAAATAATTTGCATTATATTTACCAAGAGAATGCTTTAACCTTTGTGTTCCTCCTATGCCAGGTATTAAACCCAAATTAATTTCAGGTTGAGCAAATTTAGATTCTTTAGATGCAATAATTATATCACACAACAAAGCAAGCTCCATACCCCCACCCAAAGCGTAACCCTCAACCGCTGCTATAATTGGAATTTTAATTTCTTTTATCTTATCAAAAAATTCAAAGAGACCTTTTGATTTTGCTGATTCTGTATTTAAATCATTAAGTTCTTTTATATCAGCTCCGGGAGAAAAAAATTTTGGGCTTCCTTTAATTATAACCGTTCTAACAGAAGCATTAATCTCTAGCTCTTTCAAGCCTTCATAGATTTCCTTGGAAATCTCAATGTTCAAAGAATTGTTTCTCTCCTGTCTGTTGAGAGTAAGAAAACCCAAATGTTTATCAATATTAATAATTATATTTTTATATATTTTCAAAATTTATTTATTTATTTTTTTTTACTAAGCCTGTAAAAAGCCATATTAATGAAATGTAAATCCTCTAAACCTCATTAAGACCATAACAAGCATTATAATAAGCTAATATTAGTTATATATACAGATCATGACAACCCAACGAAAAAAAGCAATTTTTCAGTAGAAATCAATAAAGAATCAATTAAACCTACAAAACTTAAGACAGTGAGACCTAATATAGATCATTTAATAAAAAGAATACTAGTCGAGAAAAGAAAAGAGAGAAGAAAAATATTTTAATAGCCGCTTCATTATTGATAATTTTTTGCGTTAGCTATTACTATTTATAAATAAACAGCCCACAACTTTTATTTCAATTTAGTAAAAATTTTATCTAATTAAAACAACCATTTATATAACATGTATAATCAGTACCTATTGATTGTTGACTTTTGTCCAGTATAAGTTTTATTAACCCAAATTGAACAATTGGAATATAAACTAAAAATTAATGCCACAACTCTTGCAAAGCAATATAGAAAAAACAATTTTAGAAAACTATCTTGAGTATCAATATATTTTTGTAGAATTTCAGTCTAAATTTTTGACCAGCCTGTGTAGCAGACACCAAAGTATAGAAAATGGCAACCTTGCTTTGTACTTCGCACAACAAACCCATCAAAATATTTTAAGAAAAAAAGATTATGACCTTAATTTTGATCTCAGTTTTGAAAAATTTTGGGACAATCAAAGTGAAACTATTCCATCACGTATACCTATGATCAAAATCGGAAAAGATACTTCTTTCCCAAAAGAGACTGCAAGAAGAAAAATTTTACAACTTATAAAACTAAAAATACTCAACAAAAAAAATAGAAATATTGGGTGGATGCCTAGCGAAGAACTTAAAGAAAGTTATAATTTAGTCATTAACGAAGAGATAGATGGTGTAAGTAAATTAATTAGTTTTATTTGTAAAAAAATAAATATTTCTATTTCTAGAGAAGAAATAATAAAAGAGATTAAAGAAAAATTTAGTTTTTATTGGTTTCATTATTTAGAATCGCAACTTGAATATATAAAATCTTGGACCTCACAAGTAAAAGATCGTGAACTTATTCTTATATTTTTACAAGTTATATTTTTATTTATATCAAAAGCAAAAAACAAAAATTTATCACACAAAAAATTATATGATGATCCAAGTTTAATGAAAGAATTTATAAGCTCAAGCATAAGCGCAACTTCCATCGCTGATGTCACCGGTATACCAAGAGCCACCTGTGTTCGAAAACTAACATATTTAGTAAAATTGAAAATAGTTTCTCAAGATAAAATTTCAAAAAGATATTACGTTATTCCTGACGCTATCTCAGATAATTTAATATTACAAAAAATAACTGGAGCCGTAGTTAAAAATTTTAGTAGGTTTTTTTTTATTTGTTTAAGAATAATAGTTACTAGAACTTGAAACCAATGTAAGATAAAACAATTAGACAAGACAAGCAAAGTGCAGTGATTAAAATAGTTTTATAAAAACTAGATCGCTTGGCAATATTCAATCTTCTATTTAGTTCATTAATATCTACTCTTTGCATGCGGGTACTTTCTTCTCTTTCTAAATACCTAAACTGATCTAATCTTAGATCGTTTTTTATCTGTTCTTTAATTCTCATAATCTAACTATTCAAATAGATTTAAAGTACAGAGTCAATTATTTATATACTTTTTTTACCAGTAAATAATTTCCTATAGATATAGATACTAGGTGTAGTGTTTAAACCAATATCATTGCTTCATGTATTGAATAATACCTTTTCTAATTTTATCAAAGATTTCATCAATATGTTTTTTTTCAGAAATAAAAGGAGGCGCTAGAACTAAAGCATCGCCTGTTGCTTTAAGATTTACTCCATTTTCATAACAAGCCTTGTAAACCTGAAAGCCTGCTTTACCCGGCTTCTCCTTCATCTTGATATCAATCCCTCCTAGCAAACCATAATCCCGAATATTATCTACACACCCTAGATCTTTTAAAGAATGCAAAGCTTCTTGAAAGTAGGGAGAAATTTCTTTTACTCTATTAAATATATTTTCTTTTTCAAATATGTCTTGCACAGCCAAAGCGGCAGCGACGGCAGCGGGAATGCCTGAATATGTATAACCGTGGAACAACTCTATTGCACCTTCTGGTGCAGAGTTTACAACCGTGTCATATATCTCATCTCGAACAGCCACAACCCCCATAGGTATGACCCCATTTGTTGTAGCCTTTGCCAAAGTCATAATATCAGGAGTAACATTAAATTCTTGAGAAGCAAAAGGAGAGCCTGTTCTACCCCATCCAGTAATAACTTCATCAAAAATTAAAAGGATACCATGTTTGTCACAAATTTGTCTTAGCTTATTCAAATACCCTTTGGGTGGAACTAGAATTCCTGTTGATCCAGCAATTGGCTCTATAATACATGCAGCTATTTCCCCTTTAAATTTATTTGCAATTAATTCTAAGTCGTCGGCTAACTCAGCTCCTGTATCAGGCTGTCCTTTTATAAACTTATGTTCTGGTAAAAGAGTATGACGCATATGTTGAACACCCGGCATTAAAACACTAGCGCACATCTCTTTATAATTATTGAAGCCACCAACAGATAAACCGCCTATGTTCATTCCATGATATCCTCTATCACGACCTACAAATCTAAATTTTTTTTTGTTACCCTTAGCAGCATGATAGGCCATAGCGATTTTAATAGCTGAGTCTACTGCGGTTGAACCACAAATCGTATAAAAAATTTTATTTAAATCCCCAGGTGTATGTTGTGCAATTTTTGTTGCAAGTTCAAACGATCCACCAAATCCCTGGTTGAAAGGAAGAACAAAGTCTAATTCCCTTAGTTGTTTGCTAACAGCTTCAGCTATTTCTTCTCTGCCATGTCCTAAAGGATTGCAAAATAAACCACAGCTAGCGTCAATTAAAGTTTTACCTTCATGTGTTTTTATGTACACACCTTTTGCGCTAATAATTAGCCTTGGATTTTTTTTAAAATCACGATTGGATGAAAATGGCATCCAGTGTTCGTTTAAAGAGTTGGGTATGCTTGTTTTATGAATACTCATTTTAGTTTTAAACTAACTGATTGTTTAAGTTATTCAATCATTAATATATAAAGTTTTTTGTCAATTAAATAAAGCAAATTAAATATTAACAAAAATAATGAAAAATTTAAAAAATTGGGATAAAAAAACCTGGCTGTCTTCACCCGAGTATACCTCAAGTATAATTAATTTTTTAGAAAAGAGAGTTAAATTTAATAAAGAAATAAAAATTTTAGATATCGGCTGCGGACGTGGAAAGATTATTTCTGCTTTCTCTAAAAAATATCAGATGAGCAACTTACCTCTGGGAGTTGATATTGTTGACCACAAGAACGATACCAAAAAAATAAAGTTTATTAAGATTAATGCTGTAAAATATTTAATTAAAACAAAAGAAAAGTTTGATCTTATTTTATTTAAGCAGTCTATCCATTTCTTTAAATTTGAAGAAATTAAAAAATTATTAAGTTTTTCAAAAAAAAATCTTAACACAAATGGAAAAATTATGATTTTAGCATTGTCCCCTAAACAAAATTTTTGGCCTATATTTAAAGTTTTTAAAATAAAGCTTATTCAAAGCCTAAAGAAAGATAAAAAAATCCTAGATCTAATTAAATTTAATTTTAAAAAATATAAAATTAATTATTTTATTTTTAAAGTAAAAATAACCAAAAATTCATACCTACAAATGATTAAAAATAGATTTACATCATGCCTTTTAAATCTCTCATCTGAAGAATTAAAAAATGGAATAGACGAAATTAAAAAAAAATATAAAAAAAAATTAGTGTTTTACGATAAACTAATTTGTATTAGTTATAAAAAAAGATGACAGCCTATTTTCTTCTTCTTCTAATATCTTTTTTAGCGGCCACTATTCTTCCGTTATCAAGCGAGTTAGCCCTGGCAAGTTTGCTAAATACAGGTAAATATAATTCATTTGTTTTGATAGGAACGGCAAGTTTAGGAAACATTTTAGGCTCTGTTTTTAATTGGTTATTAGGCTTTTACTTATTTAAGTTTCTTAATAAAAAATGGTTACCTTTTAAAGAAAATCAAATAAATGTTGCCTCTAAAAGATTTAGTAAGTTTGGAGTTTGGTCTTTATTATTTACATGGGTGCCAATCATTGGTGACCCGCTTACTTTTATAGCTGGGATTTTAAAGATAAATTTTTTATTATTTTTATTTTTAGTTGCTGTTGGAAAAATTAGTAGATATTTTTTTGTAGATGCTTTAATAAACTAAATTAATCTTTCCAGAAAAAAACTCCGCTACCAAAACCTAAAAGAATAGCTGAAACTATCCAGGCATTCTCTTCATTTGAAAAAAAAACAAGAACTCCAAAAAGAGCAATCGATATGCCTATTGTTTTTTTATTCATGTTAAATTTTGTGTGTTAATTCATACTATGCTATTGAGCTTAATAGTCTAACCTAACTTAAAATGAATAAAAACCTTTGGATTATTACCGTAAGTCAAATATTTAGCTTTACACCTGCACCTGTAAACGTTTTTTTAAGTGGGATTATTGGGAGCTCATTGAGTCCAATAAAATCCCTTCAAACCGTTCCAACCTCTTTAATGATAGTTGGTGTCGCCATCTTTTCTTTTTTTGCTGCTAAAATTATGAGTAGGATAGGAAGGAAAGCTGGATTTCTATCCGCTGCTCTTTTTAGCACGCTTTCAGTTTTACTGGGAGCTTATGCGGTGTGGGATAAAAATTTTTATCTATTTTGTCTTGCTTGCTTTTTTATTGGTAACGGAATGGCTTTCACCCACCAATATCGTTTTGCAGCAGCCGAAAGTGTAGTAAAAGCTTTTATACCAAAAGCACTTTCAATTATAATGTTAGCTTCAATTTTTTCCGCACTACTTGGGCCCAATATTGCTAATTTTAATAAAGATTTAATAAGCGGACACTTATTTGTTGGATCTTATTTATCTTTAGCTGTTTTAACATTCATACCTGTATTATTTTTAACTTTTTACAATCCAAAAAAAGAACTAAAGATAGCTAAAGAGTATAAAGGAAGAAGTTATTTTAAGCTTATTTCACAACCGAGGTTCTTACAAGCCGTTGTATCTGCTGCCTTTGCATATGCAGTGATGTCATTTTTAATGACTGCGACACCTATTAATATGCACGTTATAGAACACTATAGTTTAAATAAAACTGGTATTGTTATTCAGCTGCATATCGTTAGCATGTTTTTGCCATCTTTAATTACAGGAAATTTGTTAAGAAAATTTGGGCACAGTAAAGTAATATACATAGGTGTAATTTTTTTTCTAATAGCAATTCTATTAAGTTTTTTAGAATCTTCTTTTTTTATCTATTTATTCTCTCTAGTTTTTTTAGGTATAGGATGGAATTTTTTATATCTATCAGGCACTGGTTTGTTAGTTTTGTCTTATAAAGAAGAAGAAAAATTTAAAGCTCAAGGATTTAATGACATTCTCGTTTTCTCAACACAAGCTTTAGCCAGTCTATCAGCAGGGTACATGTTGAGTATAACAAGCTGGAAGACGATGAATTTAATTGCAGTTCCTTTTTTAATTTTAATTATTATTTCATCAATTAGAGCTGACGTATCTAAAGATAGTAAATTAATAAATTAAAATTTTTTAATTAATAGATTTCAGTATTTTTAAGATTTTTTTGTGTAGTTTTTTATTAGAAGTAGCCAATATATTTCCACCTTTTACTGCAGATCCGTTATTCCAAGTTGTAACTATTCCACCTGCACTTTTAATTATAGGAATAAGAGGGACTATATCAAAAGGTTTGAGATCAGTCTCAATCACCGCTTCCACCTTTCCTTCAGCAAGTAAGCAAAAATTTAAAGCATCAAATGTCGCTGCACCTAAATATGCAACTGCAGAAATAACTTCTTTAACTTTTTTATTATATTTTTTTTGAAACAATGTTTCGTGTAAGTGTCCTATAACTTTACATTTTTTTAGATCAGTTTCTCTTGAAGTTTTTAAAATAGTTTTTTTATTATTAATTAAATAAGATTTTTTTTGATCATTTATATAAAATTTATCTAAAGCTGGAAAATTTGCTAAACCTAAAATAGGTTCATTTTTATAAGTCAATCCAATTAAATTTGACCATGTTGGTGCTCCAACCATAAAAGCTCTTGTTCCATCAATAGGATCGATAAACCACCTAAAGTCGTTATCAGAATATTTTTCTAAAAATTCCTCACCCAAAATAGCATCTTTGGGAAATTGTTTGACTATAATATTTCTAATAAATTTTTCAAAAGCTTTATCTAAATTTGTTACTGGATCAAAATTTTTTTTATTTTTAGATTTATTATTAATTTTAAGAGAAAACTTAGAATTTTTATTATAAAAATTGTTAAGTTTATGGGGAAAATCTTTTAATAATTTTAAAGGTTTTTCATAGTTCATAAATTTTTATATTTTAATTAAGTAGGATATTAAGATGAATACAGTAAATTTTTAAAACAATAGTTTGGGTAAAAAAATTAAATTTATTTTTTCGTAAGCTTTTCTTTTGTAACTGAATTATTTAATGTTTTAAAAATATTTATAGACCAATTAAGAAAATCAACCATAAGTTCTTCAGATGGCCTTATATTTTTTATCTTACCATCGTTTCCAGATTCTCCATCTGGCCCTAAGGCTATGTAGACTCCTTTCGCGTATCCTTCGTCTATAATTTTTGATATTGTTTTGTACGAATATTCGGGAACTTTTTTGGCAATTTCTTCTTTGTAAATTTCTATACCATTTTCATTAGCATAAAATATTTCAAGAAAAACTTTAAATTTTTTAACTGTTGAAAAAACCCATTTTAACTGTTCGCTGTCAACTTGGTTTTTGTAAATCTCACGAAATGCAACCGCAACAACATTGCCTAGAGCTTTAAAATTTTCTTTTTTTAATTCAAAAGGAGAAGAATCTAATTTTAGTTTAGAAAATATTCTTTCTTCTCTTTCTTTTTGTTTATTCATTTTATTACAAAATAATAGTACGTAAAAATTTTATACAGAAATTATTTTACATATGTTTTATACAAATTATATTTTTCTAATCATCTAACTATGGAAACAGATTATAAGCTACTAATTTTTTTAACTATATTCAAACCAAAAGCTACTGCTGGCCCAATTCCGAGGGCATAAAGTAAAGTTCCAACACCAATTGTCCCCCCTAAAAACCATCCAAGCGAAACTACACTAATTTCAATAACTGCTCTAATCAACGCTATAGAAAAACCAGTTTTTTTTTGCAAACCAGTCATCAACCCGTCCCTAGGTCCCGGACCTAATCTTGCTATTAAATATATACCGCTTCCTAAACCAACCATTAGCACTGAAATAATACATAGTATAAATTGGTAAATCCAAAGATCTGGTGCTTCAAAAAAAAATATTGTTAGATCAATCATAACCGCAATGATGAGAAAATTTAATATTGTACCTATTCCTATTTTTTCATCCAAAAAAAACCAAAGCAATAAAACTATTAAACTTATTAAGAAGGCCCATGTACCAACTGACAATCCTAGATTTAAAGCAAGACCTTGATGCAAAACATTCCAAGGTGACGCTCCAATAGTTGAAATAATTAATAGGCCTTCACCAAAACCAAATATTATTAAACCAAAGCATAACAAAAATAGCGTTTTAAATGAAGGTTTGAGATTTCTAGGTGATTTTGAGCTCCAGGGTAATCTAGGAATTTTTTTTATCTGTAAAAACATTGAACTGTTTATCAAATGTACAAAGTATACACAATCAACATATTAATCTATATTCTACAACCATATGAAAAAAAAAAATTTCTTTGAATTTAATTTTGAAAGTTTAAAAAATTTTTTAATTAAAGATTTAGAAATTGAAAAAAAAAAAGTTTCCATGCGTAGCAAACAGATTTGGCAATCTGTCTACAAAAAAGGCTCTTTTGAGATTAATAATTTGAGTACATTTCCACTAGAACTTAGAACCAAACTAAATAGCTTAATAAGTCTGCAGAAACCAAAAATTATTAATATACAAACTTCAAGCGACGGAACTATAAAATGGTTGATTAAACTTTTTGACGGCAATGAAGTAGAATGTGTTTATATTCCTGAAAAAACTAGAGCAACACTTTGCATTTCCTCACAGGTAGGCTGTACTTTAAATTGTAGATTTTGTCATACGGGCACACAGCGTTTAGTAAAAAATTTAAGTTTTGCAGAAATAGTAAATCAAGTAATGATTGCCAAAGAACAGATTAATGATTGGGAGGAACAAAAAAAAATTACTAATATTGTACTTATGGGAATGGGCGAACCTTTTTATAATTATGATAATGTTAAAATTGCAGTTGAAATACTTAAAGATAAAGAAGGCTTAAATTATGGTCCAAAAAAAATAACTGTTTCGACCGCGGGTATTGCAAACAAAATACCAGAAGCAGCAAATGAAATAGGAACTTATTTAGCTTTATCTCTGCATGCCCCAACAGATAATATTAGAGAGATGATTATGCCTATAAATAAAAAATTTAAAATTAAAGATTTAATTAAACAGTGTAAATACTACTGCTCTATAGTTAACGAAAAAATAACACTAGAGTATGTTATGCTAAAAGGAATTAATGATAGTACAGAATGTGCAAAGCAATTGGTCAAACTGATGGCTCAATTTCCTTGCAAAGTTAATCTT
>Ga0209502_10003612_pt1 | contig 12002 bp, 10 predicted proteins | sample ArcticOcean_MG_C_10_FD_187442 | JGI IMG/M metagenome (GOLD analysis project Ga0209502, IMG submission 187442) | Marine microbial communities from western Arctic Ocean - ArcticOcean_MG_CB11_90 (SPAdes) (version 2) | ecosystem: Environmental > Aquatic > Marine > Oceanic | place: Arctic Ocean...
AGCCCTTGCTGGGGACGCAACACGGCAACTGGCCGTCGGTGACCAAACGTCGACGCGCACGGTCTATGCCGTCATACTCGCACTCGCTGCCATCGGCATCGTCTTGATCTTCATCGGTGCATGGATCGTCGGCCAGACAAAGCCCGACCCGCAGCTTCTTGCTCCACTCGAGCGGATGGCAGACCGATCGTGGCGTCAACAAGATCCGGCGCAGAAGCGGCGAACGCTTGACCAAGTGCGGCCGGAGGGTGCGCAGCCGCTGCTTCGCGAAACGAATGTCCCCGAGGTCGACCAAGACTTCGCGCAGCCGAAGCCTTCAATCGGCAACCTCGACGATCTTCGGTCTGAACAAGACGCTGAGCGCCGTCGTTCGCCCCAAGGTGACCCGCTGATTGCAGAAAAGCCTGCCGACTACAACACCGACGACAACACCGACAACACCGGCGAAATCGATGCCCACCGAGCACGGCATGCTCGGCAGGACGACAAGTAATACGGTCCGAGAGCTCAGAGTTTCGGGACCGCAGTAGCATCCGAAAGTAATTTCGGTGTCCGGTCGGTCGATCGGACTGCTACATTCATCTCAGCTCTTCGGAGCAGCAATCATGCGGATGTGGCTCAGTTGGTAGAGCGCAACCTTGCCAAGGTTGAGGTCGCCGGTTCGATCCCGGTCATCCGCTCCAGAAGCTCCCGGTCCACGCCGGGAGCTTCTCTTGTTTTAGGACTGGTCATCCTTTTGGGCGACGAAGCTATAGCTTTCGAGTGCGTTTGTTTGCAAGTGTTGGCACGAGTTTCGCTCCTGGTTTCTTGATGACAACCGACGCTTTTCTGAGATGGAACGAGTCTGGGAATTGGTCGATGCTGGCACTGTCGGGGCGGTCCACCGCAAGCGCCGGTGCCAGGCGCGATCCAATGGCCACGCGGAAGCAATGGGTATTCTGCACGCGGTCACGGTTGTCGTGCTCTTCGTCGCTGCTGTGAGACTCGACTCACCACGGGCGTGCACTTCCAGGACGGCTAGTCATGCACCCGTGAACGCCAGAGTACCGATTCTTTTGCACACGCTGATCACCTTGATCTTTCTACTGTCGGGGGGCGTGACCGATTGTGGCAGGTCGATGGGTCGAAAGTCATCGTTTGGTTAGCGGTTCAACGGGTTCAACAGTGACTACCTCTGCTCCGATTCGCGATAAAAGGTCGAAAATTGTATTATCATATGATTATATGTCGTCGGTGAACGTCGGTTCGATAGCCCTGTGTGATTTTGTGGCTCGGATGCTTGAGCAACTGCACGTGCCAGGCGATGACGCGCGTCTAGTGGCCGACTCGCTCGTGTGGGCTGATCTGCGTGGGATGCCGTCTCACGGAGTCATGCGAATGCCGACCTACGTTGGCCGGATTCAGTCCGGCGAGGTTGAGCCGCGTCCTGACCTGACGGTGGACCGCCGCCGGTCGGCTCTGGCTGTTGTTCACGGCGGACGCGCTACTGGCCAAGTCGCCTTCGACCGCGCTGCGACCGTCGCCGTCGAGATGGCGCGGGATGCGGGGATCAGCTGGGTCGCCATTGTCGAGTCGGCCCACGCAGGCGCAATTGGTTACTTCTCGCAGCGAATCGCTCGCGAAGGGATGGCAGCGATCGTGGTCGCAGCGTCTCGACCGACTATGGCGTATTACGGGGCTCGGTCTGCGGGAGTTTCCACGAGCCCGATCGCTATGGCGGTCCCGGCCAGTGATGGGCGGGTACTCGGTGTCGACATGGCAACTGCCGCTGTGTCGCGCGGCCGGATCAAGCTCCATCGACTCACGGGGGAGGCTCTTGCTGAGGGCTGGGCGGTCGACCAGCACGGGCGACCGACTGTCGATCCCGAACGTGCGAGCATTCCACAACCCCTCGGAGGCTCGAAGGGATCTGGCATGTCGTTGCTTTTTGAGTGTTTGGCAAACGTAATGGGAGGTTCGCCGGTCATCCAACCGTCCCTGACCGGAACACTCAATCGTCATGTACAGGGCGGGTTTGTGTGTGCGATCGACATCGAAGCATTTCGTGACCTCGGCGCCTTTACTGGCGACGTCGGTGCGCTTGCCGATGCGATCAAGTCGCTGCCGCCGGCTGAAGGTGTCGACGAGGTACTGCTTCCCGGCGAGCGAGGAGATCGGAGGGCTCGCGAACAGCAGCGATCGGGCGTCTTGTTACGCGAGGCAACCTGGGCTGAACTTACCGAACTTGCACACGAACTCAATGTTCGCGTCCCGGCATCAAAAGAGGTCACATGAGCGAGGTCGAATGAAAGCGGTTGTTATTCGCCAAACGGGTCCCCCTGAAGCGCTATTGATCCAAGATGTCGACGAGACCGAGTTGCACGTCGACGAGGTGCGGGTCAGCGTCGAATCTGTCTCGGTGAACCAGACGCTTGACCTGCAGATTCGGAGCGGAGCGGCCAAGCGCGGTGTCACATTGCCGCATGTGCTCGGCGTTGATCCTGCCGGAACCATCATCGAGATTGGATCGGCGGTGATTGACCTGGAGGTCGGCGATCGAGTGGTCGTCACATCTGCGATGTGGTGTGGTGCCTGCGCCTGGTGCCAGCGCGGAGAACAAGACGACTGCGGCTCGACGCGTCACATTGGCGTGCATCGTTGGGGCGGCTATGCCGAGTCGGTGGCGGTGCCAGCGGCGAACGCCCACCAAATCCCACCGGGCATCGACTTTGCGGTCGCGTCCGTCGTCATGCGGCACGCCCCCACGGCCTTGAATCTTCTCCAAACGAAGGCAGGCCTGCGGGAAGGAGAAAGCGTGCTCGTCATGGGGGCATCGGGAGGGCTTGGCAGCACCGGGGTCCAACTCGCCAAATTGACTGGAGCCATGGTGATCGCAGGAGCAGGATCCACTGATCGGGTCGATGCGGCGGTTCGCCTCGGAGCGGATCACGGGATCGCGTACCAAGAGTCGTCGCTGGCCGAAGGTGTTGCTCTCGCTACCGACGGGCGCGGGGTCGACGTCGTGTTCGATAATGTGGGCGACCCGAGCCTCTGGCCCGACGTCGTTGCTTCGATGGCCCGGGGTGCACGGTTCGTGACCGCAGGCGCCCATGCGGGCGGCTATGTCGAACTTGACCTGCACCGCTTGTACCGGCAACGTCTCCGTTTTATCGGCGGCGCTGGCCACCGACCGTCCGACATTGAGCGAGCGCTTGAGCTGCTGGCTGGGGGACAGTTGTCCGCCAATATCTCGACCCGACTGCCGTTGTCCCGTGCTGCAGACGCTCATGAGATGGCAGAGCGTCGGATAACCACCGGAAAGATCGTGCTGCAACCTCAGGACCACGATGACCACTGACCCACGAAGGATCACACATGACTTATGAAATTCAAACCCAGCCGCTTCGACTTGGAGTGTTCACGACAGCGAGCATCGTTACAATTGCCGAAGGACGCAGCCTCTTTGCATCGAACGGTATCTCGGTCTCGGTCGAGGAAGTTGCAGGGTCAGGCGCACAGAAAGAAGGCCTCCGCGACGGTCACTTTCAGGTCGTCCATACCTCGCCTGACAACATCATGCAGTCGCGGCTGAATGGTGACGACGTATTCGTTTTCTTTGTACTGGACTCCGGTCTGCCTCAGTTGCTCGTCGGCCGGGAGGGTCTCACGGAATTGTCGGGAGCGAAACGCCCACGCGTCGGTGTCGACGACCCGGCATCGGGCTTTGCTTTTGTCGTCTATGAATTGTTACGCGGCAACGGTTTGGACCCCGATGATTGCGAGATTGTGTCGGTCGGCTCGAGTCGCCAGCGACTCGAGTCGTTGCTGTCCGGTGAGATCGACGTGGGGCTCTTGAGTGCAGCGATGGCAGGCCCCGTCAGGGAGGGGGGCCTCAACGTGCTGGCCAACGCTGCCGAGGCTGTACCGTGGTTTCCCGGGGTCGCAGCCGCGACTAATCGGTCGGTCGCGGAGCAGCAACCAGAGTTGCTGACCGCCTACGCATCGGCGCTCCATGAAGCAATGCGTTGGGCACAATCTCCGAGCAACGTTGATGAGGCGATTTCACTGGTAGCGCTCGGCGCTGATCTCTCAAGAGACGAGGCAGCAGTTGTGCTTCAGCGAGAAGCGGCCGCTCGCACCAGGGTGCTTCCCGACGCAGCGGCGGCTTCGGACGCGATTGCGAAGGTAGCTGAACTCCGTCAGCGATATACCGGTGTCAAAGTCGAAGGCGCCTTTGACGATGCTTGGATGCGCGCCATCGAGTCCTCGGCCGAATGAGGCTCCGGGTTCTGGCCGTTGGCAGCATCGCCTTAGTCTCGCACCGGGTGGGGCGATGAAGTTGGCTCGATCCGGTGACTCGTGGTTTGTTGTCGTTGAGGCCGGGGCGGTCGATGTCACTGACCTGATCGAATCGGTGGGGCCGTCATGGCCGAGTTTGTGCGAACGGTTTAAATCGGTTCAGGATGATCTCGCAAGGGCGTGCGTGTCGAGAAGCCCCGTCGAGGTCGACCGTTGCCGACTCGATGCGCCCATCGTTGCTCCGTCCAAAATTGTGGGAGTACTGGGAAATGATATTGACCGCTTGAGGCCGGGTGGCGATGGAGGTGACGGCGAGATCGATGCGACCCTTGACTTTTTTCTGAAGGCTCCGTCGTCATTGATTGGGCCATCGGGCTCGGTGCGCCTGCCGCTGCTCGATTCGCCACTAGATGTGTCGACTCGTCTCGCGCGTGTCGTGCCGGAGTGCGAGCTCGCAGTGGTGGTCGGTCGCGGCGGCGACAACCTTGCCGTCAGCGAGATACCTGATCACATCTTTGGCTACACCATCGGGCTTGACCTGACCGCCCGTGGCCCAACAGAACGGTCGAGACGCAAGAGCTTTACGACGTTCTGCCCGGTCGGTCCTTGGATTGTGACCCCAGATGAGACCGGCGACGATTGGGACCTTGATGTCACACTCCGAATTGGGGACGACCTGCACCAAAAATGGTCGACGAGGCAAATGGCGTATCCAGTCGCCGAGGTCGTGTCATGGGTGTCGCGCTGTGTTCGGCTCGAGCCGGGCGACCTGATCCTGACCGGTGCGCCGAAGATGACGCGAGTACTCGAACCGGGTGACCGGCTCTGCGGAGAGATTGACCGAATCGGCAAACTCGAGATCGATGTCGACGGACCGGTACCGCTTCGCGGCGAACGGTGACGTCAACCAGCAAGTCCCCAACGTTCGAAGAACTCGGACATCTCGGCGATCTCGCCCGGAGTCAGTCCGTCAAAGGTATGACCCGGCGCACCTACCTCGATGCCGAGGACGTGCATACCAGCCTTCACCGCGGGACCAAGGCCCAACCGCATCCAGTGTGATGGGAACGCTGCGAAGAAGCTTTGCCATCGACGGGCTTCGTCGGTATCACCCGCTTCGTGTGCGGCGAGAATTCGCAGCGCAGCGGGGAGCGCTGGTGCCGGCACCATGGCACCTTGGCCTCCCAGGTGGATGGTTGTGAGGAGCGACTCCATGTTGGTATAAACGCCAGCCAGGCCTGATTCTGCAAGCGCAAGACACAAGTTGAGAACCTTGGTCATGTCTCGAGAGGTTTCTTTCAACGCTGCGATTTGACCGTGTGCTGCGACTTCAGCCAAAGACGCGACTGACGGCTCGGTTCCCGTGCGGGGGTTTGAGTAAATCACAATGGGTAGTGGGCTTCCGTCTGCGAGGCACGTAAACCACCGGACAAACTCGTCAGACGTCGATGCCGCCGCCCATGGCTTCGGTGCCGACAGTGCCAACACAGCAGTGGCACCGGCCTCGGCCATCTTTTTTGATATTTCTGCCGATCGGGATGCTAGTGGCGTCGAGACGCCCGCAATCACCGGAACGTTGCCGACGCGTTTGGTGGCGCGGCGGACGAGATCAACTCGTTGGTCGATGTCGAGGAGGTGGTACTCCTGTACCTCGACTCCGGCGACCCCAATGGCGAGCGGCGATTGAGAAGCCAGCCAGTCGATCTCGGCGTCGAATGCAGCGAGGTCCAACTGGCCGCCGCTATCCCAGGGTGTGAGCGCGGCGACGATTACGCCACGTTGGCGGAGCACTTCGTTCATGATTATACCTCGATCAGGACTCGGGCTTGGGCAGCGTCGCGTCCGGCCAGCGGCAGTGGAAGGGCGTGCAGGCGACCTCGTCCGGTGAAGAGCCCGCGCAGTGAGACGAGATTCTCGATAATCAGCACGTCGTTGCCAAGCAAGGTCCGGTGGACCGGGAAATCGAAACCGGCCGTTCGCCGCGAAACCGGTGCGTCGACGGTGATGAGGTCGACACCGACCATATCGACACCTTCTTCTACCATCCATTTCGCCGCGTCAACTCCGATGGCTGGATGTTCCCGGTACTCATCGGTCCCGAACAACTCGCCCCAACCCGTGCTGATGATTAAGGCGTCGCCGACCCGGAGTTGGCCGTCTGTGGCGGTTCGAAGCGCATCGGCGGAAATTTCTTGGTCACCCGACACGTTCACATCGATGACGAGACAAGGACGAATGAACCGCTCGGGTGGGATCTGATCGATGGTGAGACCACCGGGGATTGCATGCGACGGCGCGTCAACGTGGGTTCCAGCGTGTGTGGCTGTGGTCAGAAGCGAGACGTTCAGCGGTGCGCCAGCAGACATCTGAAGCAGCCAAGAAATCTTAACAGGCGGGAGCGGATGAATCGCCGGAGTGCCGTCGTGGAGCGGTTGGGTCGCATCGATGAAGCGGGTCATGGGATTCTTTCCTTCTGTCGAGGGGCGTGATTCTCGACGAGTTGTAGCCGCCGACCTCGGAGCTATTAAGGTACTATAATAGCCGCAATGCGAGGCCTGCTGATTTCTCAGATGGACCCCCCGTTGGACCGTGACGACGACTTCCACGCGTGGTACGACGACGAGCACATTCCGGTTAGGCTTGTATTGCCTGGGTTCGAATCTGCGTTGCGTTACCAGTCCACCGGTAGCGCAACACGATTCTTGGTCTGTTACTTCATCGACGATCTGGACGTTCTGAAGAGTGCCGACTACCAGCAGATCAAGGCCGAACCGGGTCCGCGCACCGAACGGATGCTGGGCGAGGTTCGCGACTTCACCCGATTCACCTGCGAGTTGACCGCCGACACTGCCGATCACCCGCTCGCGGATCATTCGCCCGCTGACTATCTTGTTGTTCACGTCGTGCAGTGTCATCCCGAGGGAGCTGGCGAGTTCGAGCGTCGCTCTGCGTCGATCGCCAAGGTTCTTGTCGATTCCGGCGCGAGTTGGGTGCGAGTTCGGGGGTATCGGACTTTCGGTGCAAACGTCGGCGGGGCCTGGACCCACATATCGCTGTACGAATCGAGCGGATCCCTTGGGGGTCTTCCACGGCTGCCCGACGCGGAAGGCCTCGAGCAGGAATCGTGGTGGGACTATCGAGTGATTCGTCGAGCTCATTCGGCTACCGGCGAGGTGACACAGCTTCAGCCGTGAACTTGCGATCAAGGGGTTGCAATTATTATAGTAAATGCCTATTATCAGTCGCTAGTGGCGTATTATCAGTCGCTATCAGTCAGTATCAGTTTGAGCCGTAACGGCTCTTGGGCGCCTGTTGCCTCCAAGGTGTTTCAGCTTGAATGCCGGCATTCTGTTCCGGCCTTACGTTTAAGGGGATCCATGAGAAGCAAGCAACGTTCACTGTTCGCCGCGGTCGCAGCGCTCGCGCTGGTTGTCAGCGCCTGCGGAAGCGACGACGACGCCGCAGCGCCGCCCGCCGCCGAAGTCGAAGAGCCGGCAGCCGAAGAGCCGGCAGCCGAAGAGCCGGCAGCCGAAGAGCCGGCAGCCGAAGAGCCGGCAGCCGAAGAGCCGGCAGCCGAAGAGCCGGCAGCCGAAGACGGAATGACGCCGGATGGAGTCGTCGTGCAGATGGACGGTGAGGACTACGACAGTTACATCGCACGTCTCTACGTCGCCGCCTCCGATGAAGGCCAGGTTATCTATTACCAGTCCTCCGGCGAGTCCGAACTCGAGTTCATTCGCGAGCAGTGGGAAGCGTTGTACCCCGACGTCGACTTTGAGCCGGTCACGGCACGAGCGGGCACCATTCTTGAGCGCGCACTGCTTGAGGTGGGGACCGGAAACACGCAAGGCGACGTTTTCGGCGCAGCAGGCGTCGAGATGCTGCTCCTTGAGCAAGAGGATGCTCTCGCCGACTACTCTCCAGCAGGCCTCGAGTTTGTGAGCGCTGACTTCATTTTCGACGGTCCGTATATCGGTCTCAATTACCTATCCCGGCACGTCACGTATAACACGGACAACGTTGACCCGGCCGACCTTCCCTCGGACTGGTTCGGTTACTGCGACCCGGAGTGGAAGGGCCGGATCGGTATCGATGCCGAGTCGTTCGAGTGGGCCGCTGCCTTTATCCAGGCTTGGGGTGAAGAAGAAGCACGAAAGTTCCTTGAGTGCATCAATGCCAACGAACCGGTACTTCACCGTGGCACGACCAACGGAACGGAGCTCGTGAACGTCGGAGAGTTCGACGTCAAGCTTGACGGCATGGGTCACGTGTCGAAGCGATTCATCGATGGCGAAGCATCGATCGGCGTCCAAATTCCGCACCCGTCACCGATGCCCGCAATCGTCGATATGTCGGCGATCCTGGCCAATTCGCCGAACCCAAATTCTGCCCAGTTGCTCCAAGAGTTCTGGTTGCAGCCTGAGGGGCAGATCGCGATGACCAACGAGGGCAAGGCGACCACCACATCGACCGAAGGGGAGCACCCTTACTGGTCATTCATGGAGGGAGCCGACCTCTTGGTCCTCGGGCCGAGAGAATCTGTTGCGCTCGAGGCCGGACTCGTCATGTTCAGCGACATCTTCTGAAGCGGAGGCTGACGCTCTCGCTGCTGCAGCCGTGGCCGGTCAGTGACTGGTGACGACACTGAGATATTTGCGGGTGGGCCTGCGCCACTTGGGCCCACCCGCAACCTCCGACTTGACGACCGAAAGGATTGCGTGGACACCATCACCCCCGAGCATCCCGACGCCACAGACAACAAAGAACTGCACGCTGACGGCCTGATCGGCAACGGGCACAAGCCAGCGAGTCGTCGACGGTTCGACCTGCGAGTGCCGCTCTTCATTGGCATCGCGGCGTTGCTCGTATGGCTAATTATTGCCCCAATCACTATCCTTGTTTGGGGAAGTTTCTCGTCTGCTCGGCCGGGGCGGGATGATTTCTTCTCACTCGACAGCTTGACACTCGACAACTATTCGCGTGCGTTCGACTCTGAACTTTGGGAAGTCTTTCTCAACACAGCGTCCTTCGCCCTTGGAACCACGGTGCTTGCGTTTGTGTTTGGCACGTTCTTGGCGTGGGCCGTCGAGCGCACCAACACACCGTTCCGCCGCATCATCACGGTCTTAGTTCTTGCACGGTTGATCATCCCGGGCATCTTGACGACTGCTTCATGGGTTTTTCTCGCCAGCCCTCGCATCGGGATGATCAACAGCTGGTTCGAGAGTCTCTTCGGCTTGGAAGACCCAGTCGTCGATGTGTTTTCGCTCCCTGGGATGATTTTCGTGGAGGCGCTCGACGTGTTCCCGGTGTCGTTTCTGCTCATGTCGGCAGCCCTGCGTTCAATGGACCCGTCACTCGAGGAAGCCTCGTCCGTCGCTGGACACAGCACGTTCAGCACGACTTTTCGAATCACGCTTCCGCTCATCCTGCCAGCGATGCTGGCGACGCTCATCTACCTGTTGATCCGTGGTGTCGAAACGTTCGAGACGCCGACGTTGATCGGTCTGCCTGCTGGCATCCGGACTTTCGTCGTCGAAATCTGGCAGCGAACGAGTGCGGTTCCGACCGATCTTGGGCTTGCTGCGGTGTATGCCGTGCTTGTCCTGTTGCTGGCCGTGATCCTGGTGTGGGGGTACAACCGCGCCACCCGCCACAGCGAGTCGTATCAAGTCGTGAGTGGCAAGGCATTTAGACCGCGCCGGATCGACCTCGGTAAGGCGCGTTGGGTGTCGTTCGGACTCGCAGCGCTGCTGCTCTTTTTGTCGATCGGCCTGCCGCTGCTGATGCTGGCTTGGGCGAGCATCCAACCACCGTTCTCTGGGGTTCCGCCGCTGACACCCAGCGCAGTTGCCGGGGGTGGTTTCTCACTCGAGAACTACCGAGATGCCTTCGATTCTGAGTTGACTCGTCGGGCACTTTGGAATTCGACGATTCTTGCACTCAGTTCGGCCACGATCGTCACGGTGATGATGGCCATTACTGCCTGGATCACGGTCAAGTCGAAGATCCGCGGGCGTAGTTTGCTCGATCATCTTGCGTTCACACCGATAGCGATTCCGGCGATCATGTTTGGCTTGGCCGTCCTGTGGATGTATCTCATCCTGCCGTTCCCGGTTTACGGCACGCTGTGGATCTTGCTGATTCTTTATGTCGCACGATTCCCCCCTGTTGCGTTTCGCATTCTGTCGGCGCAGACAACCCAGGTCTCGAATGAGTTGCAAGAAGCTGCTGAGGTCAGTGGTGCTACGTGGTGGCAGAGCTTTCGTACCATTATGTTGCCTTTATTGAAGCCTGGCTTGCTTGCCGCATTCGTGTTTGTCATGGTGCATTCGTTCCGAGAGCTAGGGGCATCGGTCATGGTTTCGTCGTTCGGTACTGAGGTCGTCGGGGTGGCCATTCTCGACCTGTGGGAGAACGGCAGCTTTGGGCTGTTGAGTGCGTTCGGAATCGTGATCATGGTGGGATTGGTAGCGGCAGCGCTCTTCGCAGCGTGGATAAGTCGTCGATATGGGGTGAAGGAAGAATGATCAAACTTGAAGGTCTCACAAAGACCTACGCAGGGAACGCCGAACCGGCGGTCAAAGGTATCGATGTGACCGTTGCTCAGGGTGAACTCGTCACCCTGCTTGGCCCATCGGGCTGTGGCAAGACGACCACTTTGCGATGCATCGCCGGTTTGGAGATGCCTGATTCGGGACGTATCCAGATTGGCGATCGAACCGTGTTCGATCCCACTCAGAAAATTAAATTGCGTGCCAATCAGCGGAACTCTGGGATGGTCTTCCAGTCGTATGCGATCTGGCCGCACATGACGGTCTACGAAAACGTGGCCTACCCGTTGAAGGTTGGTCGCGTCGACAGATCTACTGCTCGTGAGCGCGTTCATCGCGCTCTCGACCTGGTCGGTCTAAGGGAGCTCGCTGATCGTCCAGCGCCAAACCTGTCAGGTGGACAGCAGCAGCGGGTGGCGCTTGCTCGGGCGCTCGTCAGTGAGCCTGATGTCTTGCTGTTCGACGAACCGCTGTCGAACCTCGACGCCACGCTTCGTGAATCAATGCGACAGGAAATTCGCGAAGTCCAGCAGCGGCTCGGCATCGCTGCGCTCTATGTCACCCATGACCAAACTGAGGCGCTTGCGATCTCCGATCAGGTAATCGTGATGTCCCACGGAGAGATCCTCGACGTCGGAACACCGCAGCGGATCTACGAGCGCCCGGCATCCCTGCCGGTCGCGCGTTTCATCGGACTCGCCAACATTTTCGAGGTGACCAACGTTGTCTCAGATGCTGGATGGAAGAGCGGTGAATGTGAGATTGGACGCATCCTCTTCACTGAACGCTCCGACCACGATGGCGCCGCCACATCGGTCATCGTCCGATTGGAAGACGTCAAACTCGATTCTCCCAGCGACGACGGCACCGGCGAGAACCGTTGGCCCGGCCGAATCGTCTCGGCGCTGTTCTTGGGGACCCTCTGGGATTGCATGATTGAGGTTGCGGGCGGACGTGTCCGGGCTCACGTTCCCCGCACGCAGCAGCCGCGAGCCGGCGATGCGGTAACTGTTCACATCCCACCTTCTGATTGCACACCGATGGAATGATCCGATGACGCGCACCACTGCAATGTTCAACAATCGATCGCTACAGGGCGCTGTATGAGCGTCGTGGGGGCCATAGCCACGGTCCATGCACCGTTTATCGCTGGCATGCCGGAACTGGCAC
>Ga0209502_10003616_pt1 | contig 11996 bp, 12 predicted proteins | sample ArcticOcean_MG_C_10_FD_187442 | JGI IMG/M metagenome (GOLD analysis project Ga0209502, IMG submission 187442) | Marine microbial communities from western Arctic Ocean - ArcticOcean_MG_CB11_90 (SPAdes) (version 2) | ecosystem: Environmental > Aquatic > Marine > Oceanic | place: Arctic Ocean...
CGTTTTTGTAGATAATAACATTGTCTATAAGATTTGGGTTCAGGGCAGATATAAGTCCAAAAAAATGACCTGTTTGGTACATTCTAATATCGTTCCACAAAATGGTTACCTCATCACTACCACCAGCCCTAATATTGATGTTTGAGGCTGTTTCATCGTAGCTTTGTATCCCTGGAAGCACTTGAGCAATTTGTAAAACATCTGGCTCGGTGAGTGAAGGTAAAATTTCAAAATCATCGTTTTTAATAGTAACGGCTCCTTTTTTTGTTTTTTCAATCCCTTTTGCTATATAGCCTGAGAGTGTGATGGTGGGTAATTTGTTGATATTCTCTAGGTTTATAAATAGCAAAGGGCAGCGGCCTTCTGTATTGGCTATTGCTTTATAAATGACAATTTCTTCGATAAATTGACCCTGAGAAAATAGTTCCAATACTTGGTTATCTGCAATGCTGTCTATACTTAAAACCCCACCACTGTTACTGGTGTATGTTTTGTTTTCTATAATAGCGGTAATAGGTACTGGTTTTGCTGTTTGGGTGTCAATAAATGTAGCGCAAAAAGACACCATTTTTTTCGGAAACTGAACTGTTATATAACGGCTACTAACAAGGGTGAAGTTAATGTTCTCTTTGTCAGAAAACATTCTTAATGTTTGGGTAAGTGTTTGGTTTGTGTTTGGCTTAGAGACTCTAAATCTCTTTGCCGTGTTGCTATTATAAGAAAACTTAACCTCAAATACCGTTTCAATTTGAGAAATTGCCTGCTCAAAGGCTATGCTATCTTCAGTGTTTTGAGAAAGAGAACAATGAGTCCAAAAAAACAATAAAAAACAGAAGTATATAAGGCTATACTTATTGTTTTTTAGGGTCATAAATTTGTACTTCATTTTTTGAATCTTTGCTAAAAGAAAGGTTAAGTGGTAATGTTACAGTTTGTAGCGCCTGGTCAAGGTTTGTATGGGTAAAGCTACCTGTATAACGTAAAGTTACATCAATATTTTTAGTTGTGAGGGTAACTTTGTAATGTTTTTCAATTTCCATCAATACTACTTCCAGAGGTACATCTACAAAACTACTTTCATTAAAAATCCAGCTTGGTTTTGAGGTGTATATTTTATTGTTAACCACCATAGTAGCAAAGCTAAAGGAGTCACCGGGAGTAACCAGAGTATCGATTCCATTAGAATTAACAGACACAAGGCCTTCAAAACAAGAAACAATTAAAATATCATTCTCTGTTTTTACATTAAAAGAGGTGCCAAGAACACTCACGCTTCCTCTTGGGGTGAGTACCGTAAAAGTATTGCCTTTAGCGACCTCAAAATAAGCCTCACCCTCAAGGGTTACTTCTCTATTAAAGGGCCAGCCATATTTTTTGTAGCTAATACGGGCGTTTTCTTTCAATGTTATTTTTGAGCTATCTGGTAATTCAATTGTTTGTATACTGGCAATAGGCGCCTGTATGTTTGTAGGTAGTGTAGTTACAAATACAGTAGTTCCTACAAGTAGTACAAAAATTGCCGCTATTTTCAACAGTATTGGCATTGTAACAACTTTAGGTCTTTTTTGTTTCTGGGGCTTATTAAATAAAGGAGTATCTCTAAGTGCTTTTATTCCAGATGTTATATCGTGCTCAGGCAATACCATACGTTTTGTGTGGGCATCTATTTTTTTGTAGGAGTCAAAATCTGGCCACGCGTTAAGCACCTGCATTTCTGCAGGGGTTGCCTCATTGTTGAGCCATTTTTCTAATGCTTGTTTTGTTTCCATCTACTTGCTTGTTATACTATAACAGTTTAATTGTTATTTTACCACCTTAGGGGGTTTATAAATTTTCTATAGTCTCTCTTAGTTTTTCTAGAGCATCTAACACTCGTTTGCCTGCAGCTTTCTCTGAAATATTATAAATGGCAGCAATTTCTCTATATTTTTTACCCTCCACGCGGCTTAGTAAAAAAGCAGTACGTTGTAATTGGGTGAGACTATCTAGTGCTTTTTGTAATTTCTGACCAAATTCCTTTTCTTCCAATAGAAACTCTGGAGAGTTGTTGTCTTGTGATTTTTTTACACCTTGGGTGAATTTAAATTGCACCTTTTTATGAGCAACGGTATTTAAAAAAAGGTTGTTTGCGGTTGTAAAGAGATAACTCTTGGCCTTTTCAGGGGTTACTTTTGCGCAATTTTGCCATAATTTTAAAAAAGCTTCTTGTACCAAATCATAAGAGGCATCTGTGTCCTTTGTTTTAAAGAACATAAAATTGCGTAATGATTGTGCCTGGGCTTTATAGACTTTATTAAAGGCCTGTTCTTGGCAAATGTTTGTTTGTTTTTCCATGATTTGATGGCGTAAAACTATAAAAAAATAATTAGTTTTTATGCCCTTGTGTTTTGGAAGTTGTCTTGTTGTTTCTCTCTTTGTATTTGCAGCTCATTTTATTCTTGGTCTTATAGGGTATGCTCAGGAAATTTCAGTAGAAAAAAACCCTGTTTTTAATAGCGTTGCTACTTTGAAACTCCCTAATCAATTAGTATATTTGCGGTTAAATCTTTTGTAATTTTCTATTAAGATTTTGTATAAAATGTATTCCCTATGTTTGATAATTTAAGTGATAAGTTAGATAAAGCCCTTCATGTCCTAAAAGGACATGGAAGCATTACAGAGGTTAACGTTGCAGAAACACTAAAAGAGGTGCGTCGTGCCCTTTTGGATGCCGATGTTAATTTTAAAATAGCCAAAGACTTTACCAAGACCGTAAAGCAAAAAGCGCTGGGTCAAAACGTGTTGACATCCCTGCAACCTAGCCAGTTAATGGTTAAAATAGTAAAGGATGAACTTACAGCCCTAATGGGTGGAGATGCCTCTGGCATCAACTTAAAAGGGTCTCCAAGTGTTATTTTAATGTCTGGTTTGCAGGGTAGTGGTAAAACAACCTTCTCTGGTAAACTGGCCAATTACTTAAAAACTAAAAAAAGTAAAAATCCTTTACTGGTTGCCTGTGATGTATATCGTCCTGCAGCGATCAATCAACTTCATGTTGTTGGAGAGCAAATAGGGGTTGAGGTATTTAGTGACCAGGGTAATATGGATCCTGTTGCAATTGCTACAAAGGCTGTTGCACATGCAAAAGCAAACGGTTTTAACGTTGTGATTATAGATACTGCTGGACGTTTGGCTGTAGATGAGCCAATGATGCAAGAAATAGAAAATGTACACAAAGCAATCTCTCCAAGTGAGACATTGTTTGTTGTAGATGCTATGACGGGTCAAGATGCTGTTAATACTGCCAAAACGTTCAACGATAGGCTTAATTTTGATGGGGTTATACTTACCAAACTCGATGGTGATACTAGAGGTGGTGCAGCTATATCTATTAAAAGTGTTGTAAACAAGCCTATTAAGTTTATTGGTACGGGTGAGAAAATGGATGCAATTGATGTGTTCTATCCAGATCGTATGGCAGATAGAATCTTGGGTATGGGAGATGTTATCTCCTTGGTAGAAAGAGCACAGGAACAATTTGATGAAGAAGAAGCAAGAAAATTACAAAAGAAAATAGCCAAAAATCAATTTGGTTTTGATGATTTCTTAAAACAAATCAACCAGGTAAAGAAAATGGGAAGCATGAAAGATCTGGTAGGGATGATACCAGGTGCCGGAAAAGCCATGAAGGATGTAGATATAGATGATGATGCCTTTAAGCATATAGAAGCCATTATTCATTCCATGACACCTTTAGAGAGAAGTGTTCCTACAACTATTGATACAAATCGTAAAAAGCGAATTGCAAAAGGGAGTGGTACCTCTGTGCAGCAAATCAACCAATTACTCAAGCAGTTTCAGCAAATGAGTAAAATGATGAAGATGATGCAAGGAGGCGGTGGTAAGAAGATGATGCAGATGATGGGAAATATGCGTTAAACAGCATTAAATTATTCTAGGCAAGAAATATAAAACAAAGGCTATGACAATCTTAGACGGAAAAAAAGTATCAAACGATATAAAAAACGAAATTGCAGCAGAGGTTAAAAAGATGAAAGATGCCGGAGAAAAGGTACCTCATTTAGCCGCTGTAATTGTAGGGGATGATGGCGCGTCTCTAACCTATGTTGGAAGTAAAGTTCGCTCCTGTGAGCGGGTTGGTTTCGAGTCTACCATGGTGCGTATGTCTCACACAACAAGTGAGGTAGAGCTATTAGATAAAATTAAGGAGTTGAACCACAATGATGCAATTGATGGTTTTATCATCCAGTTGCCGCTGCCTCCTCAAATAAACACCCAGCGCGTTTTAATGGCGGTAGACCCAAGTAAAGATGTAGATGGTTTCCATCCAGAAAACTTTGGGAGAATGGCATTGGATATGTCCACCTTTATACCTGCTACTCCTTTTGGAATTTTAGAGTTATTAGAGCGTTATAAAGTAGATACAAAAGGGAAGCACACTGTTGTTATTGGCAGAAGCCATATTGTTGGTAGGCCAATGAGTATTTTAATGAGCCGCAAGGGTTGGCCAGGAAACTCTACGGTAACCCTAACACACAGTAACACAAAAAACATAACACAAATAATTAGCCAGGCAGACATTGTGATTTCTGCCCTAGGGGTTCCTAATTTTTTGAAAGCAGAAATGGTAAAAGATGATGCGGTGATTATAGATGTAGGAATTACACGCGTAGAGGATCTATCAAAGCCCAAAGGATATAGAATTGTTGGTGATGTAGATTTTGATGGAGTGAGCAAAAAGGCAAGTTTTATAACTCCCGTTCCAGGTGGTGTAGGACCAATGACCATTGCCATGCTACTAAAAAACACCTTGCTAGCCAGAGAGCAGCGCGCTATCTCTAAAAACTAATACATATACAGTACTATTAAAAAGCCCTTTAGGTATCTCCTAAAGGGCTTTTTTTGTTAGGTATTTTATTGAAATTAGAGCTGTATATCTATACACGCTCTCTCTAGCTTTTAACTAGCAAATAACTGGCTTGGATCTGCAAAGGCTTTAAACTCTAGAGCATTTGAGCTCGGGTCTTTAAAAAACATTGTTGCCTGTTCTCCTACAAGGCCTTTAAATCTAATGTAGGGTGCTATGATAAACTCGACGTTTTTTTCTTGAAGTTGTTTTGCCAGCTCATTGAAAGTATCCATATCAAGTACGACACCAAAATGAGGAATAGGAACCTCTTTTCCATCTACTGTATTTGTTGGAGCTTTGGATTGCGAGTCCTGTTTTAGATGGATAACAAGTTGGTGTCCAAAGAAATTAAAATCTACCCAATGATCACTGCTTCTTCCCTCTTGGCAGCCTAGTGTGTCTCTGTAAAATGTTCTACAACTTGCTAAGTCATCAACGGGTATGGCTAGATGGAAAGGCGAGAGTGTGTGCATAGCTTTAAGGTTATTGTTGAAAGTTTAGGATGTTACTGACCCTCCCAGGCAATCATAAAATATTTAAAGGTAGCACCTTGTGGTATTTGAGATGCTTCAATGGTTACGTTAGGGTTGTACCTTAGGTTTTCTGGTAGTTGTTTTTTGTCTATGGTGATAAATACATCACTATCTTTTAGAAAGATTACAACAGCATCAATACTTGTTTGGATTCCAGAGATTTCATAGTTGTCTTTAATATCTTTAAAGGTGCTCTTTATAGATAGCCCTTTGCTTGTTTTGTATCTAGAGTCATACACTCGTAGGTTGTTTATTGTTGCCTCAGGACTGTTTTGTATATCTGGAGATAGCCCCAGTAGTTTGTCGCCATCTTTTGAAAACACCTCTAGATCTCCTTGCAAGGCATCACTAGGGCTAATATTTGAGAGGGGTACAATACTGTCATTTGCAAAAACAGTTTTTAATTGTTTAAGGGTAGTTTGGCTTGTGAGTGTGCCAATTTTACCATTTGTTATGGTAAAGGCGTCTTTTTTATTTGTGCATTGTACAGATAGTAAAGCGGCTAGGGCTGTTATAATAATAGCGTTTTTCATTATTTGGTTTTGGTTGTTTGTGTATTAATCTGGTAGTTGGTGCAGGTGAGTACTCTTAATTTTTTATAAAAATAACAATTGTATCCTGTCTTGTAAAATAATATAGTCTTTAGTTTTATGGCAAGGTATATTAGGTTGTTTTAATGTGCCTATTTAAAGAGAGATACTCCTGTTTTGTCTTTGCAGAAATAGGTATCCATCGTAGATAATTATACTATCTTTGCTGGCGTATGCAAAAAGAGATTCAAGAGCAAGTAAATAAAGGTATGATGCTTCCACTTATGGAAGAGTTCTACACCATTCAAGGAGAGGGTTTTCATAAAGGGACTGCAGCTTATTTTATTAGAGTTGGAGGCTGTGATGTTGGCTGTCATTGGTGTGATGTGAAAGAAAGCTGGAATCCAGAGAGCCATCCCCCAACTGCCATTAAGGCCATTGCGCAAAACGCAAATAAATACTCGAAAACTATAGTCATAACTGGTGGAGAACCTCTCACCTGGGATATGGGCCCTTTAACATCGCTGTTAAAACAAATGGGCATGAATACCCACATAGAAACCTCTGGAGCCTACCCTTTGTCCGGCTCTTGGGATTGGATTTGTTTGTCACCAAAAAAAATGAAGTTACCAACCCAACAGGTGTACAAAGCAGCTCATGAGTTAAAGGTAATTATATATAATAAAAACGATTTTGAATTTGCCGAAAAGCAAGCTGCAAAGGTTGGTGAAGATTGTATTTTATACCTGCAGCCAGAATGGAGTAAACGAGAAACTATGATTCCTCAAATTGTAGATTACGTTATGGCAAACCCAAAGTGGATGGTGTCACTGCAAACACATAAGTATTTAAATATTCCGTAGCTATTTTTCTTGGTATAATTGACCTCGGTTGGGTTTAAGACGCTCTCTTAAATCATCCATGTGTTTTTTCTCTACCACCAAATATGCAATATGATGCATATCATGCACATTTTCTAGACCACAAAGTGTGTTTTCTAGTTTTTCTGAACGCGAAAATTCTTCCAGGTGTAGGATGTGGTGCGCCGCAGTTTGAGAAGCGTTGGGGCCTTTAAAATCCCAAATTAATTTAATACGTTGGCTCATATAGACGTGTTTGAGATACCTTTATTGGGTGTTTTTGTGTGTGGTAATAGTACCCTGCAAAGTTACTGCTTTTTTTAAAGGCTAGGGTATGTACTTTAATGCATAGTATTGCGTTATTAATTTGATTTGTTTACTAGTGGCAAATTGTTATTTTTGTTTGCTTAGTTATACCATTAACCTATTAGAAAAATACAACTTAAAATACCCTCTTTTTATGAAAAAAATCATTCTTGTATGCGCATTACTCTCTTTTGTGTTTACAGCACAATCTCAATCCCAGAAAGATGTTATTCTTACCATTGAGAATACTCCTGTTTACAAGCAAGAGTTTTTAAGGGTGTATAAAAAAAACCTAGATTTAGTAAAGGACGCGTCTCAAAAATCTGTGGATGGTTATTTAGAGTTGTTTGTAGACTACAAGTTAAAGGTGCAAGAGGCCTATGCTCAAAAACTAGATCAAGGAAAAGCATACAAAAAAGAGTTTGAAAAATACCGTGCTCAGTTATCTAGAAATTATTTATTTGAGCAGAAGATTGAACAAGACATGGCTTTGGAAGCCTATGAGCGCTCTAAGGAGCAGATAAATGCGCAGCATGTTCTAATTATGGTTGATTATGATGCCTTGCCTCAAGACACACTTGTGGCATACAATAAGGCTACAGAGGTGATGAAAAAGGCTAAAAATAGTGTAGATTTTACAGATTTAGTGCTTCAATACTCTGAAGAGCCAAACACCAAAGAGCAAAAAGGTAATCTAGGTTATTTTTCTGCTTTTTCGATGTTATATGCATTCGAGAATGCGGCCTATAACACCAAAGTAGGTGCCATTTCTGACATTACAAGAACCAGTTATGGGTATCATGTTATTAAAGTTTTAGACAGAAGACCAACGGGAAATGAAATTACAGTTTCTCATATAATGGTGTCAAATAAAAATGATGATCCTACTTTTGATCCTCAGGTAAGAATAAACGAATTATACCAATTACTAAGTCAAGGACAGAAATTTGAAGACTTGGCAAAGCAATTCTCTGAAGATAAAAACTCTGGAGTCTCTGGAGGCAAACTAAAGCCTTTTACAAGAGGAAAGTTAAGAGCTCCTAAGTTTGAGCAGGCTGCCTTTGCATTAAATACTCCTGGAGATATTTCTAAACCCGTTGCCTCTTCTTTTGGGTGGCACATTATACGTCTTGAGGGTATCAGCGAGCCAAAAACCTTTGAGCAGCAAAAAGAAAGGCTCTTAGCTCAAGGTAATAGAGGAGAAAGATTGATGGCTGTCACTTCAGAAATAAGAAGTAAAATAAAAGATAAATACGGCTACACAAATGATGCTACCTATGCTACTTTTTTTAACCAATTTGTAGACAAAGAAATTTTCAATAGAAGATGGAAGTATGATACATTAAACCCTACACTTGATAAGGTTATTTTTACAATTGGAAGCACAAATTTTTACTACAGAGATTTTGCAGCACATTTGGCAGTTAGACAAACAAGACCGCTACCAAAATCTGTTAAGACTATAGAAAGCGCCGTAAGGTATATATATGATGATTTTGAAACCGTAGTGCTACAAGAGTATTTTAGAGATAAACTAGAAGAAGAAAATCTTGACTACGCAGCTGTAATTAGTGAGTATAGAGATGGCCTACTTATATTTGATGTAATGGAAAATAATATCTGGAGTGTTGCAAAAACAGATACCCTAGCCTTGCAGGACTATTACCAGAAAAACAAAGCAAGCTATCTTTGGAAAGACAGGGTGGAAGCTACTATTATAACAAGTAACGAAAAGGCAGCGTTAGACGAGTCTAAGGTTTTGTTAGAAAAGGGGAAGACACCCCAAGAAGTAAAAGAGCTGCTTAATAGTGATACTGCTTTAAGGGTTTTACTCTCAAAAGGAATGTTTGAAAATGGTGACAAACAATTACCAGAAAACTTTGAGTTTGTTGCAGGGGTTTCTGGAATTTACAAAGACCAGGGCGGCTACACTTTGGTGCAAGTAGACAAGATGTTACCTGCTGGTGAAAAATCTTTTAAAGAGGTAAGAGGTAGTGTGATGAGCGCTTATCAAGTACAGCTTGAAGCCTCTTGGATGCAATACCTAAGAGATAAGTATTCTGTGGTGATACATAAAAAGACACTTAAAAAAATCAAAAAAGAACTTAAAAAATAATGTCTAAACTCCTTCTTATATTGACTTTGTGTACGGCTATAGTTGGCTGTGATTTTTTGGAGCCTAAAAGCGCCAAAGAACCCGTAGCTAGAGTAAACGACACCTATTTATACCAGGAAGATATACAGGCATTGATTTCAGAAAATACCACAAAACAAGACAGCATTAGTATTGTTGCCAACTATATCCAAAGATGGGCAACACAACAGCTGCTCATAGATCAAGCAAATATTAACCTGCCCCAGCAGCAAATAGAAGACTACCAGGATATGGTGGAGGAGTATAGAAACGATTTGTTTGCAGAGGCCTACAAAGGCGCAATTGTATCTAAGCTTTTGGACAGCACTATAACCAACCAAGAGTACTCCTTGTTTTACCAAGAAAATAAAGAGAACTTCACCCTAAAGGAAGAAATTTACAAGTTGCGATACATACACCTAGATGCTAGTTTTCCAGCTATTTCTGAAACAAAGCAAAAACTACGTCGTTTTAATACTGAGGATGTTGCTGCTCTGCAGGATAGTAGTTTAGAGTATAAGGGAGCTAATTTTAATGACTCTATTTGGGTTAAAAAAGAAACATTACTAAGGCAACTCCCAGTAATTAGAACCAAAGAATCTAAGGTTTTAAAAAAAGCTGCTTTCTCACAATTAGAAGATTCATTAGGAGTATATTTGCTCAAAATTGAAGATGTGCTATCTCCCAATCAAACAGCACCTTTACAATATATTAAGCCTATTATTAAAGAAATTATTTTAAATAAAAGAACGCTAGAACTTATAAAGGAACTAGAAAAAGACATTACTAAAGATGCTGTTAAAAACAAAAATTTTGAAGTGTATACCCAAAAATAGTATTGCAATACTTTTGTTGCTGTGCGCTCAAACCTTTATGGTTGCTCAAGAGGTGATTGCTGTAGATAGTACGGGAGTTGCCAGAGAAAATCCATTACTAGAAGTTGCTAGTGCTCCAAAACAAAGTGATTCTATCTTGCCTTTTAAACGCTTCAAGGCAGAGGGAGTCTCTGCAGTTATTGGAGGCTATGTAGTTTTGGACAGCGATATCGATAAGAGTTATCTAGAATTCAAACAAAATGGAGTCTCTGTTGAGGAGATAACCAGGTGTGAGCTTCTAGGTAAGTTAATGGAAGATAAGTTATACCTCCACCAAGCAAAACAGGATAGTATTATGATCTCTGATGCAGAGATAAACCCGCAAGTGGATCAACTTGTGCAATACATGGTTGGCCAACTAGGGAGCGAAGAAAAAGTGGTTGCATACTACCGTAAAGACAATTTATTACAGCTTAAAAACGATTTGCTGAAAGCTAAAAGAGAGATAGAGCTGGCAAAACGCATGCAGGCTAAAGTGGTAGAAGTGGTTGAGGTTACTCCAGAGGAAATATCTGTTTTTTTTAATAGTATACCCCAGGATGAGCGTCCAGTGTTTAGTGCAGAGGTTGAGGTGGCTCAAATTGTTGTGGAACCTAAATTTTCTAAACAAGCCCTTCAAGGAGTTATAGACAGACTTAATGAATTAAGAGAAGACATCGTAGAGGGAGGTTCTAGTTTTGCGACAAAAGCCGTTTTGTACTCTAAGGATGGGGCTGCCTCAAGAGGTGGTTTACTGCCAAGTATGCGCAGAGGTGATCCTTACTCTAAGATTTTTAAAGATGTTGCTTTTTCTTTATTAGAGGGTGAAGTGAGTGAGCCGTTTGAGTCAGAATTTGGTTTTCATATCCTTAAGGTAGATAAAATTCGTGGGCAAGAAATAGATGTGCGCCACATCATTTTATTTCCAGAATTAACCAATGATGCTATAGACCAGGCAAAAGACCGAATTGAAAAAATTAGAACCAGTATTATTAATGACAGTATATCCTTTGGTAGAGCTGCTCGTCTATACTCTGATGATAGTAATACAAGTAACAACGGTGGGCAGTTAGTAAATCCTACAAATCAAGATACGCGTTTTGATTTAACAAAGATGGATCCAACCCTTAGTGCTCAGGTATACAATCTAGCCGAAAATGAAGTTTCAAAAATATTTGTTGACCAAGATAGAACCGGTAAAAAGACCTACAAGTTTTTGACCGTAACAAACAAGTATGAGGAGCATCCTGCAGATTTTGTAAAAGACTACGAGAAAATTAAATCTCTTGCACTACGTCAAAAACAAATCAAGACCATTGAGCAGTGGCAAGAGCAGAAAATTAAAGACACCTACATAAATGTAAATAAAGATTACAGAGATTGTGTTTTTGCAAGTGATTGGGTAAAGAAATAAATTTCACTGGCAGACCCGTGAGTTTTTGGTCTTTTTTTTTACTCGAAATTAATTAAGATAAATTTATTTTATAGCATATGTCAGACGTAGCATTAGTGCAGCAACTCGTTACAAGGTATGAAGCCTTGCGCCAAGAAATTAAAAAAGTAATTGTAGGACAGGATGCAGTTGTAGAAGAGGTTTTACTGTCTGTATTCTCTGGAGGACATGCACTTTTAATTGGTGTTCCAGGACTTGCCAAAACATTACTAGTAAATACAGTTTCTCAGGCTTTGGGTCTAGGGTTTAAGCGTATTCAATTCACCCCAGATTTAATGCCCAGTGATATTCTAGGGTCTGAAATATTAGATGAGTCTCGTAATTTCAAGTTTATAAAAGGGCCTATTTTCTCTAATATTATATTGGCAGACGAAATTAACAGAACACCACCAAAGACACAGGCAGCACTTCTGGAGG
>Ga0209502_10003630_pt1 | contig 11954 bp, 8 predicted proteins | sample ArcticOcean_MG_C_10_FD_187442 | JGI IMG/M metagenome (GOLD analysis project Ga0209502, IMG submission 187442) | Marine microbial communities from western Arctic Ocean - ArcticOcean_MG_CB11_90 (SPAdes) (version 2) | ecosystem: Environmental > Aquatic > Marine > Oceanic | place: Arctic Ocean...
ATGGCCGCTCTCGTACTAGTCGACCACTGGATGCGCCATAAAGCGCAATGCGAAAGCTTTGATTTTTCCTAATACATCCCATGTAGTCATGGTGCTCCTTTACCGTAGACACAGATCTCAGTAGGACAGCCGTGTGAGGAGGCTACATCTTATCTTTACCCTATGTTAGATACCGCACCTCTAATTTATTTCGTCTTTGGCATCCCAAATTCGGGAAGACGAGAAGTCATTTTCGATCTGATCGAAGGCGGCATCCCCGAGACCGAACAAGTTATTTACTTCCGGCCCGACGGGGAATCGGCTTGTGATTACGATGAACAAATCAAAGCACTAGATAATGTCAGCGTCGTCGGATGGAAGTTGCAGGACAGTAAAGTCACCCACGGTAAGATCTCTGCTGCGCCTGAAAAGATAATCTTTCTCGCCCCCGGCCTAAGCGACCCATCGGATTGCGCCGAAGCACTTAAGACATGGAGCGATCATAACAACTGCCAGATTGCCCGACTCATTACGGTCACGCATTGCCACTTTCTTTCAGAACACCCAAAGGCAAAAGCCTGGTTCGATGCCTGCATTCACTTCTCGGATGTTGTGCTACTTAACCGCCGTGAAGAAGCGGGCAACAAGTGGGTCAGAGATTTCGAGATTGCTTATAAAAAAGCATGCAGCCCCGCGCGTTTTGTCATGGTCAAGAAAGGCCGCGTGAGCAATCCGGTGGAAGTGCTCGACCCGGAAGCACGCCGCGCCTCACTCTACTTCGACGAACTCCTACCCATTGAAGACGACGAATTCGAGGACGAGCACCAACCTGACGATATCAAGATCGATACGTATATTGAGCGGCTAGAAAGCGGCCATCGCGCCAAACCGATTCCCCCGATGGCGAGGTTTCTGTAGCGTTAGCGTCCCGCCATCTCACTCTCGATCGTATTTAGACGCTTCTGCTTCTGTCCGAGCTTGGGGATGCAGGCGATCAAGGCTTTCGTGTAGGAATGCTGCGGATCTTTCAGGACGGTCTCAACCGCACCTTGCTCAACGATCTCGCCGCGATACATGACAATGACTTCGTCGGCGAAGCCTTTGACAATGCCGAAATTATGCGTGATCAAAATTATGCTCATACCTAGCTTTTCGCGCAGTTCGCGGAGCAAATCCATGATCTGGGCTTGGATGGTGACGTCGAGCGCAGTGGTCGGCTCGTCAGCGACCAGCAGTTCTGGCTCGCAGGCCAAGGCCATCGCGATCATCACGCGCTGCTGCATGCCACCACTCATTTCGTGCGGATACGCATTGTAGCGCTTTGCTGCATCACGGATACCAACTAGCTCCAACAGTTCGACCACGCGGCCTTTAACATTCTCGATATCGGGTCGGTGCAATCGCACCGCCTCTGCAATCTGATAGCCAATGGTGAAGACAGGATTGAGTGAGGAGGAAGGCTCTTGGAAAATATATGCGATCCCCTTGCCACGAACGCCACGAATCGCCTCAGCATCCATCTCAAGAACGTTTTCTCCCTGAAAAAGAATTTCGCCAGATACAGTGCAATTCGGAGGTTTCGGTAAAAGCTGGGTCAAAGACATACAGCTGACACTCTTGCCGCTACCGCTCTCGCCAAGGATGGCCACGGTCTGCCCACCAGTTTCTACGGAAAAGTTAATACCGTGCACGACCTCATTAACCTCGTCACGAGAGTGAAAGGCGATACGCAGATCAGAGACTTTTAGTAGGTCAGACATAATAAGAACATTAAACGTCAAAGATCGAACGTCCAATGCTGAATGATTGTGAATTAGAAATTATTAGGTTCGTTCAGGATTCGAATTTAGACATTCAATGTCCGACCTTCTTAGCGGGTTTGCATTTTAGGATCCACGATATCACGGAGCACATCGCCCAACACATTGTAGGCAATCACTGTGACAAAGATAGCAAGGCCAGGAGTTAGCATCCACCAGAAATTCATGAAAAATACGATCATGTTTCCCTGCGATTGCTTGAGCATCAAGCCCCACGAGGCGGAAGGCTCGGAGATGCCGAGGCCAAGGAAGGACAAGGCGGCCTCGGCCAAGATGTAACCGGGGATAGCTAGCGTGGCGGCGACGAGCAGGTAGCTAGCGATGTTAGGTAGAATGTGTTTGATCAAGATCATAGGTACGCACTGCCCCATGCTCTCAGCCGCAACGACAAACGAACGATTACGTATCGAGAGCGTCATGCCACGGATAATCCGTGCGGTGCCTGCCCAACCAATCACTGATAAAATTACGATGATGACCATGTAGACCTGCGTCGGCGAAAAGTCGGGACTGATGAATGCCGAGCGAAGCGCGAGCAGGAGGTAGAGGCCAGGGATCGACATTAGCAGTTCCACCAAGCGCATGGCAACAAAGTCAACCGTACCGCCATAGTAACCCGCTAGTGAGCCGACGATGAAGCCGAGTATCAGGGTGATCGAGATGCCTATAAAACCAATCGAGAGCGAGACCTGAGAGCCGTGTAGCAAGCGGCTAAATATATCGCGCCCCGTTGCGTCAGAACCAAGTAAATAGATCCGCGCTGCGGAGTCTTCTGTGTCGAGCTGAAAGAGTTTACGCTCCATCGGGATAAACCCGAACAATTTGTAAGACTCGGACTTCGAAAACCAAACGATTGGCGCGGTCGCATCCTCAGGATGGATGTAGGTAGGCGAACCAACGGCTTCTTTTTGATAGAGCTTAGCATGCAGAGTACCGTCTTTCCAAGCATAGCTGGTCGGCGGGTGGTAGGGCTTTCCAAGGTTCTGTTGGGTGATTGGGTAAGGTGAAATTGCCGGCGCGAAAAGTGCCCCACAATAGAGTAAAGTAAGGACGGCCAGCGCAGCCGCCCCCATCGGACGGCGTAAAACATCACCTATCAAACGGCGAAACAGAGTAACGACGATGTAGCCGACGAGCAGCACACAGGCCACCGTAAGCAAGCCAACTAAGAGCAAGCCAATATATTTCAATATCAGACCAATCATCCCGAGTAAGCTGGGGGCAAAAACTTCTAGTAAAATCTGAAGCGCGATGATGCCGATCAACACGAGCCAAACGAGATTCGCCTTTTGCCCGCTAGCGCCGTTTTTCGCTCCACCCTCTATGCGAATACGAGGATCCATCCAGCCGAGCAGCAGATCGGAGAACAGATTACCAAAAACCAACATGACTACGCCGATAAGGACGCCGGCCATGACCACATACTGGTCCTCACGGATGAGTGCTTCGTAGATCAACTGCCCGAGCCCGGGATAGTTCATCACATTTTCAACGAGCAGTGCTCCTGAGAGTAGACTAGCAAAGGAATAACCAAATGCAGTAATCAGCGGGTTGATCGCATTTCGTAAGACGTGTTTAAACATAATCACACGCTCAGCTACCCCCTTGGCCCGAGCAGTGGTGGCGAACTCGGCCTGCATGTAATCAATGAAATTTGCCCGCATGATACGCATCATCCCAGCGACACTCCCGATTCCTAGGACGACAGTCGGCAGTATCAGGTGATAGCCGTAGTCCAAGATGCGTGCCCCAAGACCGAGAAACTCACTCTCAACGGACGAACGTCCGCCTTCCGGGAATATCCCTGTGATGGCGGCAAAATAGACCGCCAAAATAGCTAAGAAAAACTCAGGGATCGAGAGCGCAGCGTAGGCTAGGAGTGCAGAGATACGGTCAAAGATTGAGTCTTTATAAATAGCCGCGAGCACACCTAGCGGAATGGCGATACACCATGCAAAGAAGATCGAAGTTAGCGAGAGGATGAAGGTGGCCGGCACTCGCTGTTTGAGTAGGGTAAACACTTCGACTTTATACGTCCAAGACTCACCAAAATAAGGCCAGCCAAAGGAGAGTCCCTCTTCAGGCTGACCGACCCAAGGCCCATATTTGACCGGCGAAATATTAGCCATCCAGTGCCCGTAACGGACGAACCACGCAGTCGCCTCACCCTCGGCATTGACGAGGCCGAGTTGACGCTCTTGTTGCTCAATGATCGCAGGATCGATATCTTTTGCGGCGCGCGCTTGCGTCAGAAAATCGCCTGGCGAGAGATACATAAGCAAAGAGACCAATAAGCTCACCCCGAGTAGAAGCGGCACCAATGAAAGCAGACGTCGTATAATGAAGGCAAACATGGTTCAGATTTAGGGCTCGGGCGTCCAGATTTCTTCGATATTCCACAGGGTAGTACCGGCGGATGGCACGAATACATTTCGCCATTTATTTTTAACGCCGACGTATCCGTATGGAGTGAAGCCGTAGAGCAAGGGCAGCTCTTCTGCGAGGATAACTTGCACCTCATGCATGTAGGCCACGCGGACGGCTTCGTCGAGAGTCCTCTCTTGCAGGCCGATCAGCTCATCGATGCGCGCCTCCCACAAGGTCGCGGGTTCGGATTGCTCAGGATACCATTGGTGGAATTGCCCACTGCTTAGGAAGAGAGCTTTACTTCCGGAAGGATCGTAGGACGCATCGGGGGAGCCCCAGCCTAACATCGTCATATCGTAATTGAAAGTATCGTCGGTGCGGCGAAGCAAGGTGGCGAAGTCGCAGCGCTCCATCTTTACGCTCAGGCCAAGAGCTTTCATATTTTCTACAAAAGTCACGCCAATGGTGTCGAAGGACGCACTCTCTACGAGGAGTAAGGTGAACTCGACCAGAATGCCCTCACGGTCAAAAAGCTTGCCCTGCGCGTCCCAGTAGAAGCCCGACTCACTTAGTAAATCGCGGGCTTTTTCGGGGTCGTAATCGTAACGAGGCAGATCGGGATTATGCCATTTGCCCTGGGCGGGCGCGATGATCGAGGTGAGCGGCTCGCCCTTCCCGAAGAGCAATGCATTAATTATGCCCTGACGATTCGTCGCGTATTGCACTGCTTGGCGAAAACGTTTGTCCGTAAACCACCTTAGCTTGTGCGCAGGCAGGTAGGACTTGCCCGCTTCGTCGCTGCCACGGTGCTGATTGAACCAAAAAAAGTTCACACTTGAGGAGGGGCCTCGGTCGTGAAGAGTAAAGCCGTAGGTTTCGGCGGCTTCTTTAACCCATATGTTATCGGAGGCACCGACCCCAGAAGCGTCGCTCTTACCCGTCGCAAAGTGTGCAACTGCGGTGTTCGACTCCGAAACGAACTTAAGGATAAAATAATCGAGATAAGGCAGGCGCTGACCACTTTGATCAATTTTCCAATAGTGCGGATTTGGGGTCAGTACTAGTCTTTCGCCAGGCTTGTAAGAAAAGATTGTGAACGGCCCCGTGCCGACGATCTCTTCGGGTGACTCAATCGCGACCTGGGTCGACCACTGTTTAGTAAAACTACCGTCCACGAAAGATGCGTGGAGCTTGTGTTTGGGTAAAATTGGCTGACGGATATCGTAGATGAAGGGCCCGTAAACAGTCGGCAGGTCGAAGCGCACTGTATAGTCGTCGACTTTCGTATAGCGCAGCTTTTCTCCATTGATCAGATACTGCTTATAGTAGCGCGAGGGATACTTTGGGCGTAGCTTCCCCGATTCGGGGTCTTCGATCTCGGTGAGTATGCAATCGAAGGTAAAGATCACATCGTCTGCCGTAAAGGGACTGCCGTCACTCCAAAGCACACCACGGCGGAGGTGAAAGGTGTAGGACTTGTTGTCCTCACTAATTTCCCAAGATCGCGCCAGCGCAGGCTCATAAGTCTGCGAGGACGGGTCGAAAGCAACCAGAGGTGTGAGTAATCGAGTGAGCAGAACACTGGTAGAGACGTTGTTTGGTACTTGGGGATTAAAAGTCGTGGGTTGCGTCGTCTCGTTAAGCACAAAAATGCCTCCATAGCGTCCCAATGGAGCATCCGTAACAAAGGCATCCTCAGGTAGAGGATGAATCGCCCGCTCGACCTGAGGCGGCTCCACACAAGCGGTCAGTCCGAACAAAGCGAACAATACCAGTAAAAGCGGGGCAGTCTTATTTTTAAAGCGTAACACGATGTTATCGCCTACGAAACTAGCCGTGAGGCTTAGTTCAACGCTTTTCCGGCATTTTTCAGCGCTGTTTCAGGAATTTGAAACTTTTCAACTGCGCCCAACTATATACATTAGTCCCTATTGTTATGAATACCGTATCCCCCACCCCTGATACATTCGCTGTAAAAGATGCTTGGAAAACCTTACCCCGCGGCTTTTGGGACATCGGAACTGCCCAACATTTCCTCCGACGTGTCGGTTTTTCCGCGACTCCAGAAGCGGTGACTTCCGCCCTGCGCAGTTCACCAGGTGCCTATATCGAAACGGCCTTCAAAGAAGGTGCTGTGCTGCCCCGATCCGAGGAATTAAAAACATTCACCGACGAAGCACCCGCACGCTATCTAAACATGTACAAAAAAGGCAAGGATGCGGAGACAAAGCGCGAACTGCGCCGAGAGCTGCAACGGGAGGAAAACGAACTTTTTCGCAGTTTCGCGATGGATTGGTTTTACTACGTGCGCGAGTCGGAAAATAGCGCCCGCGAAAAATTCGTTATGTTTCTACAAGATATCTTTGTAGTGGAGCAGCAAAAGATTAAAGACCCCCCCCTACTCTACGCCATGCAGCAAATGCTCCGCGACGGCACGACACTTAGCTACCCCGAGCTATGCAAGCGCGTGAGTCGCGAGCCAGCCATGGTGCGCTACCTAGACCTCGACAAAAACACCGCCAACAAGCCGAACGAGAACTTCGCTCGAGAGCTCTTTGAACTCTTCACACTCGGGGAGGGTAACTATACCGAAGACGACATTAAAGAAGCCTCGCGTGCCTTTACAGGCTACCGCGTAATGAGGCGCTACAAATATTACCAATCAGAAAAGCTCCAAGATGAGACCGAGAAAACCGTCTTCGGTGAGACGGGTAAATGGGATGGCGACGATGTGATCGACCTCACCTTTAAACAGCCCGCCGCGAGGACTTTTCTAATCCGCGAGTTGATAAAGTTTTACCTGACCGAAGAAGCCGTCGACGAGGCCTATATCGAAGCGCTTGGTGAGCAGTGGGCAGATAACCAGTTTAGTCTACCCTACCTAATGAAGACCTTCTTTGAAAGCCGCCTCTTTTTCCATCCTGCCTATCGTGGCAATATGGTCAAAAGCCCCGTTCATTTTTATATCGGACTTTGCCAAGACCTCCGCCTAGATGTCGCGCCCTTCCAAACCCGTGTGCTCCGCGGCATGTCCACCATGGGGCAAGCCTTCTACAACCCTCCCAACGTCCGTGGCTGGCTCTACGGCGAATACTGGATCAACTCCACCACAATCAGTGCGCGCCGCCAATTAGTCGACTACCTCTTTGCAAACCTCAATGAAAAGAAACTCAATGGTAACGAACAGCGCGCCCTCTCCGCAGCCCGCAAGGCAGGACGAGGCAACTTCCTCGTCACGAACGAGCGCCTTAAGCAAGTCCTCAGCCTTGCCTCCGACGATCTAGCAAAACACTTCACGACCTACTTTATCACCGCGCCCTCCCGCCCCAATTACTCGAAGTCTCTCGAAGAAATCATCGGCGACACCTCTAGCGAAGGCTCCGCCAAGCGCGTCCGTTTCGCAATCATCGCTCTCCTCCAATCGCCCGCCTACAATCTGAGTTAACACATAGGATATTCAATTCCTAGTTTCCCCTATACTCTCTACTACATGCAAAACCTGCCCCTAACTCGTCGTGAATTTGTCCGTGGTGCCGGCGGCCTAGGCTTCCTCGCCTTCAGCGGTGTCGCCCCTGCCTTTCTAGCTCGCAGTGCCATGGCGCAGACACCTGCCCCGGAGCGTGACCGCAGCATTCTGGTCATCGTGCAACTCGCAGGTGGCAACGATGGGCTCAACACTGTCGTACCTTTTACTGACGACCGTTACTACAATCTGCGTCCAACGCTCGGCTTAAAAAACAATCTACTCGAACTCAACGACGACCTCGCTCTCCACCCCGCTTGCCAGTCGCTCCACGAACTCTACGGGGAAGGCAAGCTCTCCATCGTTCAAAACGTCGGTTACCCCAACCCCAACCGCAGCCACTTCCGTTCAACCGAGATCTGGGAAACTGCGAGTGATTCTGATACCTTTCAGCGCGAAGGCTGGCTCGGTCGCTACTTTGACAACGACTGCGCCGGCAGCCCCGAAACAGAGAGTGCCGACACCGATCCCGCCGCAATCCACGTAGGCGACATGATCCCTCAGTCCTACCTCTCCCAGGAGTCGCATTCGCTCTTCGGCATGAAGCCCTATGGCAAGTTCGACCGCGGCCAAGACCCCGCCGACCTCGCCTATGAAAAGCTACTCCAAGCCGACCACATCGAAGGCAATGCTAGCTACCTCCAGCACACTATGATGAATACACTCGTTACCGAGCGACGCGTGGAAAAAATCATCAGCAAATACAAACCACAGACCACCTATCCTGGAACCAAACTTGCCCAATCGCTCAAACGGGTCGCCGCCCTCATTCACGCCGACATGGAGACCCGTGTTTACTTCGTTTCCCAAGGCGGATATGATACCCACGCCAACCAATTAAACAACCACCAGCGCCTCTTGACCGAGCTTTCTACCAGTATGAGCGCCTTCCAAAAAGATCTCACCGCTCACAGTAAAGACGACCAGGTCATAACTATGACCTTCTCTGAGTTCGGCCGACGCCCCGCTGAAAACGGCAGCGGCGGAACCGACCATGGTACTGCCGCCCCTCTCTTTGTAATGGGTTCAAAGGTCAAAGGCGGCCTCCTCGGCCAGACCCCCGAACTCGTGACCGACGCCACAAAAGACCTCAAATACTCGACGGACTTCCGAGGCGTCTACAGCAGCGTCCTCGACAAATGGCTCGAAGCCGACTCCAGCAAAATCCTCGGTGATAAATACGAGCACGTCCCTTTTGTGTAAGAGGAAGCCACAATAGTGTGGGATCTTACTCGTCACATCGTTGTGTCCAGGAGCTTGTATCCTGAAACGAGTCAAATTAACGCAAAGCGTGCTAGGGCGTGCTTGCGGCCTTAGCGAGTTTGCTTACTGCGACTTTCGCCCAAACCGTAGCCAGTGAATCACAAACACCAACACAGCAGTAAATGCGAAGTACAAAGGGAAGAACTGCAGTGATTCGACAAATACCGAATGCTGCGTGACTTCGCCCGCGGCTGAATTTCCAGCCTCCGTTTTGATCCATACAATCAAACCAGAATACATGATCGAGACCGCTCCATAACTAAAATTGGTCGAGAGTCCGCGGAAGCTCAGCACCGTCGCCCGTTGCTCGGACGGTGCGGCCTCGTTCAAATAACGACTCACGAAAAATCCCATCAACTGTATCGACGCATAAAGTAAAACCGCAGGAAGAATACCCCAAACCGGAATCGCCAAACTTAAGCCTATCAACCCGACCATGACTGCGCTCACCGTGAGTAAAAAGTTTTTAATTGGCGTGCTCTTTTCCGCAAGCAGCCGCGCAATACGCGGCACAAAAAGCCCCATCAGCGCCATACCCGAACCAATCAATCCATAACTCGCAATCGGCAGGTCAATGACACTCCAATATTCACTCGCCAGAGTGAGGAACTGCCGCACGACACTATCTATCGCCATCGCAGCTAGGATGATGGCAAAGGGCAAAGGAGTCGCCCAAATCCAACGCGTGGCAGCACTGGTTAGTCGCCAGCTATTGGCCAAGGTCTCGCGCACGGTTCGGCCTTCCTCGGCGGGTGGCTCCTTCATCCGCAGCGCCATACAAAAAACAACGATGCCCGAAAAGAAAGTCAGTAAAATCGGCAATTTGATCAGCTGTGTTTGTTCGACCACGAAAGATATACCAAGGAATTGAAAAACCGCGTTCACCATCTGTGGATCATAAACCGCCGCACCAATCATCATGGCAAAAAAGAAAGCCAAGGATGTGTCACGCTGGACCCTTTCCAGCACTTTACCCCATTCACCCTCAAGACCTGCAGCCTTGAGTGAATCATAGGCCAGCGCTTCATCCGCCCCACTTACCGCTGCTTCGGCCGCGCCGCTAAGTAAGCGATTAAATGCAAAAAGCACAAAAAGCCAAGCCCCAGCACCAATTGGCGCAACCAAAAGCACTCCCATTTCAAGGAGCATACAAACAGCGCCAAATATCAGTAGCTTGCGCCGACCAATCGTATCGGCTAGCGCGCCTGAGGGAATCTCCAATAAAACAATCGTTACCGCCCAAAGAGCATTGAGCATCCCAAACTGCCCCAGTGTGAGCCCATAATCTAGGAACAACAGTGCATATACCGGATAATAAAAACGCGCCGAAAAGAACGCGCGGAAAAGCGTAAAGCTGCGCACATTGCGTCTTGCTGTGGTTTCTAGGTCTGCCGAGGACATATTAGTGTTAAGAAGTCAGAAAGTAGAAGAAAGGATTAAGCAACCCCCATCCCCGATCGGCGCTTACCTTAGCGTAAACTTTTAGACCACTACTTCGCCGATCACTCCTCACCGGAGAAGCATAAGCTACAATTGCAAAAGCACTTGCCCCATCGACAGCAATAACGGAGCATCGTGGACAAATTCCGACTTTTAATCCTTCACCACCTTCAAACTCCCCACTCAACAATGAGCGAATTCAAGACTGTCCAAGAACTCAAGCAACTCGATCCTGCCATCGCGGCGCCCTTCCGCAGTGTATTCATTCTACGCCGTAAGACAGTCAAGACAGCCAAGAATGGCAATCCCTTCCTCAGTGTCGAACTTGGCGACGCGGGCGGCAGTTTTACCGCCAACGCCTTTGGCGATTCAGCCGTTTTTACTTCACTAGAAAATGTAGCCGAAGGCTCAATGATACGCCTATCTGGTAAAACTGAGTATTACCAAGACCGCTTCTCCCCGCGTCTCCAAGCGGCCGAAGAAGTAGAGGCTGACGACGAAGAAGCGCAAAGCATGCTTAGCCAACTGGTAGAGGTGCCGCCCGAATCTGAAGACGAACTCTGGGCGCACATTGAAGAAGCTATCGCTGCAATTGAGCACCTGCAGTTGCGCGAAACCGTGCAGCGTGTCATGGACGAAATGGGCGCACATTTTCGTATTAGCACGGCAGCGATTAGTATGCACCACGCCTATCGCCACGGTTTACTAGAGCACACCACGCACATGGTGCGTGCAGCTCGCGCCCTGCTACCACTCTATCCACAAGTCGACGCCGACCTCGCCATAGCAGGCATCATTTTACATGACATTGGTAAACTCGAGGAATACATCGGTGAATTTGCGGCTAAAGTGAGCCGCATAGGCACGCTGCAAGGCCACGTTGTACTAGGTTTCCGCACTGCGCGTAAAGCAGCCATCCAGAGCAAACTCAACGCCGACCTGACCGAGCGCTTAGAGCACATCATTCTCAGCCACCAAGGCGAAAAGGAATGGGGTGCCGCCGCCATGGCCGCAACCCCTGAGGCAGTCTTCGTTTCCATGGTCGACAACCTCGATGCCAAAATGGGCATGGTACAACGCGTCTTGAGAAACTCCCCCGAAGGCGAAGAATTTTCCGAGTATCTCATGGGCTTGAAAACCCGCGTCTTACTCACACCGCCAGACAAAAGTTAGGGACTACCTGCGTGATGTTGACCAATCAAAAAATCGAAGCGGCACTCGCTGAATTAGAAGAGCCTGAAAAGGCACAGCTGATCTCTGAGCTAAACGACCCCGACTTTAGCGGACAGATTAAATCGGTTGGCGTCGAGCGGGCGGACGACTTGTTAAAGCTAGCGGCTTGTTTTTCTGTCGCGCCGATCTCTGGCTTCTATGTTGGAGCCATCGCGGTTGGACAATCAGGCAAGCTCTACCTCGGGGCGAATATGGAGTTTCTGGGCGTGCCGCTCAGTGCAAGCCTCCACGCCGAGCAGTCAGCCATACTGAATGCGTGGATGCACGAAGAGCGTGAAGTCGTCGTGCTGCACATCTCGGAAACGCCTTGTGGCCATTGTCGCCAGTTT
>Ga0209502_10003633_pt1 | contig 11953 bp, 7 predicted proteins | sample ArcticOcean_MG_C_10_FD_187442 | JGI IMG/M metagenome (GOLD analysis project Ga0209502, IMG submission 187442) | Marine microbial communities from western Arctic Ocean - ArcticOcean_MG_CB11_90 (SPAdes) (version 2) | ecosystem: Environmental > Aquatic > Marine > Oceanic | place: Arctic Ocean...
ATAAACACCTCTAGCATTGCTGATAGTGATGTACTGGCTGCAAACACATTTATTAATGCGAGATTGTAGATGGCGAAAGCTTCTCCAACATTAAATAACTTTACCGCTGGTGAGTTGTCACCAAGGCTAGATGGCCGAACTGACATAAGTAAGTATTTCAATGGCGCAAAAACCATGCAGAATTTCACAATTCATCCGCATGGTGGAGCTAGTCGTAGACCTGGAACTATTTATGTCAACACAGTCAAAGCCAGCGCTAATACAACAAGGTTAATACCTTTTGAATTTAATGTTGAGCAAGCTTATATCTTAGAATTTGGCAATCAATATTTTAGAATACACAAAGATGGAGGTACAGTTACAAGCGGTGGATCTGCTGTTGAAGTAACAACTGTTTATACATCAGCACAAGTGGCGCAAATCAAGTTTACACAAAGCGCTGACGTTATGTACCTGGTACATCCATCACATCCAGTTTATAAAATATCCAGGACAAGCCATACAGCGTGGTCGATTACCGCTGTTGATTTTAGGCGTGGTCCTATGCAAGACGAAAACACTTCATCCACTACATTAACTTCAAATGGTAGAACTAGTAGCGTAACAATAACAGCAAGCGCCAGCACATTTGCTGCAACAGATGTAGGCAGACTAGTTAAATTACATGATGGTTTTGCTAAGATTACAGCTTTCACTAATGCAACAACTGTTACAGCAGCGGTGCAAGAAAACAAATCTGGTCGTACTGAGCTTATGCCAAGTATGACAGCAGCAACACTTAGTTTTGCTGAAGGTGATCCAAGTGCAACTGGCTTAGAACATAATGATAGAATAGTTGATAGTGCTGCAAACTTTGTAAAAGAAGGATTTAAAGTAGGGCAAAAGGTAGTTATTACTGGAGCTGGTACATCAGCAAACAATAATAGCTCCGCTTTACTGGTGCAAGTTACAGACGATACAATGTTATTTGCTCCTTCTGTTGATGTGGTAAACGAAGCAGCTGGTCAATCAATTACTGTTGCTGGTAAATTAGAAGCTGATGATAGCTTTAGTCTGGGTGCATTTTCTACAACAACTGGATTTCCAGCGTGTGTTAGTTTTTATGAAGAACGCTTGGTTTTCGCAGCAACAACAAATCAACCACAAACAGTATTCTTTTCGGTGGCTGGTGACTTTGAAGATTTTGCAGATGGTGTAAACGCTGGTGATGCTTTGAGCTATACGATTGGATCTAGCCAGGTTAACGTCATAAGGTATCTTGCATCATCTAGGGTTTTGATTGTTGGTACAAGTGGTGGTGAGTTTGCTGTGTCGGCAAGTGGATCTGCTGAACCATTAAGTCCAACTAACGCTCAGATTAAAAGACAAGCTAGTTATGGAACAGCTGATATACAGCCTATCAACGTAGGACCAGTAACATTATTTGTTCAACGAGCTTTAAGAAAAATTAGAGAGTTAGTCTTTAACTTTGATACTGATAGTTATAATGCGCCAGATCTAACGATACTTGCAGAACATATAACTGAAACTGGTGTTGTTGAAATGGCTTGGCAACAAGAACCAGACAATGTTATCTGGTGTGTTTTAACTAATGGCTTTTTAGTTGGAATGACATATAGACGAGAAGAACAAGTTGTAGCCTGGCATGAGCATATACTAGGTGGTCGATTTGGTGATGCAACAATAACTGTTTCTGATTATGCAAATATAGCAACTGGATCTCTTATTAAGATAACCAAGTCAAATGGCGAAACTATAATATTTAAAAGTGAAGCGGCTGGTGCTTCTGCTCCAGCTGATACAACATTTGGCTTTAGACCTAACACAAACAATAACACCACAGCTGATAATATATACACCAGGATAAACGCTCATCCAGACTTTACTGTGGCTAATCCTTCTGCGGCTGTGATTATAATAACTGAAACATCTCCTCAATCAACTGGCTATATAACTATAGAAACAAGTGATCCAACAAGGCTTACGACAACAAATCAAGGTAATGCTGTGGTTGAATCTATTGCAACTATACCTGGCACAGCTGATGAAGATGATCTTTATATGATTGTTAAACGAACAATTAATGGATCTACAGTAAGGTATATAGAGTATTTAAGTAATTATGAGTTTGGTACAGATATAAAGGATGCTTACTTTGTTGATTGCGGTCTAACCTATAGCGGTTCAGCAGCAACGTCTTTATCTGGATTAAATCATTTAGAAGGTGAAAAAGTTGTTGTGCTGGGTGATGGCGCTACACATCCAGATAGAACTGTATCATCTGGAGCTATAACTTTATCCAGATCAGTAAAAAAAGCACATATAGGATTTAATTATATATCAACATTACAGACCATGCGGATTGACTCTGGTGGTACTGAAGGCACATCACATCTGGAGCTATAACTTTATCCAGATCAGTAAAAAAAGCACATATAGGATTTAATTATATATCAACATTACAGACCATGAGGATTGACTCTGGTGGTACTGAAGGCACATCACAAGGCAAAACTAAAAGAATAAATAATATTACATTAAGATTATACAGATCTGTTGGTGTAAAGGTCGGAAGCTCAGAATCTGAATTAGATTTAATTCCATTTAGATCATCCGCTGATGATATGAGCGAAGCGTTAGGAATGTTTACTGGTGATAAGGAGGTCGAGTTTAGAGGTGGTTATGATAATGATGGGTTTGTATTTGTTAAGCAAGACCAGCCATTGCCATTAACTGTATTAGCAATATTCCCAAGGTTGCAAACTTTCGATCAATGATAATGGTAGATTATAAGCCAGAACATATTGAATCTATTTTAGATGGCGATATGAGTAAAATGGCTAGAAAATCATTTGGTATGGCTGAAGATATTGCACATGGATTGGTTGCACCAGGATTAGCTTTTACTGGTTTGATTGATGGCTATGTCATAGCAAGCGCTGGCATTAAGCCATTATGGCCTGGAGTAGGTGAAGCTTGGATCGTGGCTTCAGATAATATGCCTAAGAAAAAACTTAGTGTTATCAAGCTTATAAGAGAAAACTTTGATAGAATGATTAAAGATAATAACTTTGTGAGAGTTCAAGCTTGTGTAAGGTCAGATTGGCCAGAAGCAAAAAGATTTGCTGAATTTCTAGGTTTTGAGAATGAAGGTATTATGAGAAAATATGGTCCTGATGAACAAGATTATTTAAGAATGGCGAGGGTGTTTTAATGTCTGTTAAATTTGCTGTTGCGGCGGCGGCAGTTAGTGCTGTCGGATCTATCCAAGCTGGTAAAGATCAAAAAAGAGCTTACAACTATAACGCCCAAGTCAATGAACGTAACGCTAAAGTTGCAGAACAAGATGCAGAACAACTTGTGCTTATGGAAGAAGTTGAGATTGGTAGATTTAGGCGTGAGTTTGATAATCTACAAGCGGCAACGTCACAATCATTTAGATTTAATGGATGGATGGCTGATACTGGCACACCATTAAAAGTAGCTTTAGCTAACGCTTCTGAAGCTGATGAAGAAGTCGCTATAAGACGATACAATGCAAAAGTAGGTAAAGCAGAGCTGAAAGAAAAAGGCACTCAAGAGCGTATGTCTGCGAACTTAAATAGAATGTATGGCAGAGCAGCAATGAGAGCTGCATATTTCAAAGCTGGTAGTAGCTTATTATCTGGTGGTTCTTCTTACTCACAAATTAATTCTAAATATGGTGGCCCTACATGAGAGTTCCTACTTACAAATCTGAGTCAAAACTCTCAAATCGTTCTGGTGGTATAAACATGGGCGTTAGAGCTAACCCTGGTGCTTTGTCTGCTGGATCACAAGCAATGGCTAGTTTTGGCGATCAAGCTATGGAAACAAGCTTGAAGTTTTATGAAATGGAGCGAAAGAATGATTACGAAGCTCAAAAACAAAATGGCATTGTGTCTTATGCAAAAGAACTAGAAAGCATTAAAGAGCAATCAAGATTACAACCTAGTAATACCGCAGACACATATTTTGATACTGAAGCAAAAAAAGCGCAAGACAACATAGCAAATACCTTTACTAATGATGTTGCTAAAAAAGATTATTTAAATGAATCCGAAATTGATTTTATAAATAAGAGAGTATCAGTAAGGTCTTATAATTCAAACAGACGAATAAATGACCAGGCTGGCACTCATTTATCAAGAGTAAATCAATTACAGTATGATGCAATCAATGGCAACAAAGCCGAAAAACACGCTGCATTAAATGAACTATTTGGCGATAAACCTAATAATATAGATGGTATCTTTGATAAGTTAAAAAACTTAGGTTATTACAACGCTCCTCAATCCATTGCTCAGACTAATAAGATGATGGCTTCAATTACTGAAGGTAATGTTTTAAATGCTTTTGAAGCTTTATCAACAATAGAAGAAAAGAAAAATTACATAGAATTGTTCAAAGAAAGCCGAGCAGTATCATTAAGTAATATTAAAAAAAGACAACTTATTAGAGGTTTTAGAACTGAGGTTAATGGCCTTGCTAGAGAACAAAAACTAGCGAAAAGAGAGTTTAAATCAGATATTAAAGAACAAAGTGACGTCTTAAAACGAGGTGGTAACGTTCCTGATGAAATTATAAATGGATTTGATCTTAAAGCAAAAAACTTAAATGATGGCGATAGCATTGAATTAGTTAGGCGATTAAATTTACAAAAAACTATTATGGGCGGTCTTAAAAAAGCAAGTCCACCTGAAGTTCAAAGTTACATAAATGATGTTAGGAAGAAAGGTTTTGAAAAAGTTGAAGGTGTAGGATTAGATAGTAGGTTTGAGGTTGATCTTGTAAAAGATATGGAATCTTTCCTTACTAATATGAGAACACAATTAAAAAAAGATCCAATTACTTATGCAGCTAAAACTGGTGTAATAAAAGATTTTGTTCCTCTTAATTTTGAAAGTCCAAATACATTAGGTGACACTTTATTTTTAAGAAAACAACAAGCTACTAAAATGAGTGCTAGATATGATATTCCCATACAATATTTTACACAAGATGAATTGTCAGCAGTTACAGCAAAGCTTCAAGAAAGTTCATCAGATCAAAAAATGGCTCTTTTTGCTACTATTCAAAGTGTATTTGGGTCAAAAACAAAGGATGTTTTAGTTGAGCTTAATCAAAAAGGACCAGAATTTGCTCATATAGGTGGATTGCTTTTAACAAAAAATATTGATTCTGCTACGTTAGCCATGCAAGGTTCTGATCTAATAAAAAACAACGTACAACCAATAGAATACACAACTACAAACACAAAAATACCTTACATTGATATTGTTAGCGCATCTTTATCTGAATTATCACCTACAGTTAATGGATCAGCCGAAAAAATAGCAAAAAATATATATACTAAATTAGCTTATGATAGTGGATCTACAAGCTTTGATTCAAATTTGTTTGAAGAAGCGGTGCAAAGATCATTAGGTGGTGTTTATGATAAGGATGGAGAGTTAGCAGCTGGTGGTATTCAAGCAGTAAACGATCACCAAACTTTACTACCATCTTCAATAAGTCCAGATATGTTTGAAGAAATGATAGAGGTTTTAGAACCATTTAATTTTGAAACAAATAATATAGATCCTAGTTTGTTAAATGATATAAAAGATGGGGATTTTGTTTTTTATGCTTTTGGTAATGGTGTATATAAACTTGCAAGAGAAAAAAGAGTTGGCGGCTCTACAAGACAGTATGCTTCAGATTTAGATGGGAATGAATTAATACTAAATGCACTTGATTTCTTTGAGCAAGAACAGCTATGAGTTTTGCTTTTTCTGAAAAAACTACCTTTGCTAATAGACCAAAAATATCTAAAGGCACTCAATCTGGGCAAAAAATTATTTCGTCAGCATTTGAATCTTTTGAATCAAACGATACATCTACGTCTGAATCCATTGTGCTACAAGAGCAATGGCAACCTATCATTGATATTCTTGAAGAAAAAAAAGATAGTTTAAAAGGAGATTTTTCACGATCATTTTTTGATAGAAATAGAGCTTTAGTTAATCCAGGCACAACATTATCAATGGGTTTGTTTGATGATTCAACAGTAAGGTATGAAGGTTACGAAAATTCTGCAAAATTCATAGAAAATATTATAAAAAATAATGCAGACGTAGTTCCAGAATTACAAGATATTAATATTGCAGACATCCATGAAAAAGCAAAACAAACTGCACTTAATAAAAAGAAAGATTTTGATGAAAGTGTCGAGCGAAATCCTGGTTTTGGTGCGGCTGTATTAAGATTTGCTGGTCAAGCTGGCGCTGCTCTTAAAGATCCTATAGTTCTTACAAGCTTGATGTTTGGCGGCGCTGGAACAAAGTTAGGCGGTATTGCTTTAAATCAAGCTATTGTAGGTGCTGGGTCTGAGTATTTAATTCAAGGCAAAGTTGAAGAATGGTATAAAACACTAGGCCTTGATTATACAAGTGAACAATTTTGGTCTGCTGTTGCTTTAGGCGGAACTATTGGAGCGGCTTCACCATTTGTATTTAATATTGCTGGTAAAACTATAAGTCTTAGTTCAGCTCAAGTAAAAAAAGGTTTAAAGGCTTATAAAGAAGATGGCTTTAAAGATCCAACTGTTGATGCTTTGGAAAAAACCATTGCACGAAATGAAGATGCTGTTAATTCAAATCCAATCCAAGATGCGACAGAACACGCTGAAAGATTATCAGAAGCCAGCAGAGCTTTTGAAAGCAACGAATTTCCCAACATATCAGAAACACCAGCATCAAAACATATAACTGAATCTATTTATGAAACAGAAAATATTAATGGAACTGTATTTAGATTTGATCCAAATGAAATAGATGTAGATGCAAAGACTTTTCAATTCAAAGCTGGTGGTGATGACCAAGGCGTTACTAAAAGTTTAATGGGTGTAGAACAATGGGATGATACTTTTGCCAATAATATTATAGTATATGAATACGCTAATGGTAAAAAAGTTATTGCAGATGGACATCAAAGATTAGGTCTTGCAAAAAGACTTAAAGCTGAAGGAAAAGACGTTACTTTAGTTGGTACTGTTATAAGAGAAATAGATGGTTTTAGTCCAAGACAAGCTAGAGTAAGAGCGGCAGTAAAAAATCTTGTTGAAGGCTACGAAAACAAAATTGATGCGGCAAAAGTTGCGAGAGAAGCTCCAGACGAATTTAAAAAAAGAGTTCCTCCTAGGTCAGCTATTGTAAGATTTGCCAATGCAATTAAAAATATATCTGATGATGATTTTGGTTTAGTTATAAATGAAGTTGTTTTACCACTTCATGCCGCTGTTGTTGGAAGGCTCATACCTAATGATTTAAATTTACAAAACGCTGCTATGAGAGTTTTAGCTAAAAACACACCAGACAATGAGTTTCAAGCAGAAGCTATTGTACGTCAAGTTATTGAAGCTGGGTATGAAAAACAGACAACATCAAATTTATTCGGTGATGAGGTTATTGCAGAAAGTTATTTTACTGAAAGGTCAAAAGTTCTTGACCAAGCGGTTAAAATTTTGCGACAAGATAAGAGCGCTTTTGAAAATCTTGTTAGAAATAAAGACAGAATTGAAGGCGAAGGCAATCAACTAGCTCAAAAAGCTAATGTTGATAGAGCAAATCAAGATAGTCAAGCTATAGAAACTTTGACTAAACTTGCTAATAGAAAAGGAAATTTGAGTGATGCCCTCACAGAAGCAGCGAAAGTCGCAAGAGAAACTGGCAACTACTCCCAATCTAGCAGAGGATTTGTCGAAGCTGTCAGAAGATCAATTAGAGATGGAGATTTCGAAGGGAGTGGAATTAGCAATGTTGGGCGCAATTTCAACGATCCAGCGCAAAGCAGCACGATACCGAATGAAACAAAACAAAATCTTGATGGATTCTCAGAACCAAGTGGCAAAGGAGCAAGCCAACAAGCAGATCAGCTAGAAGAAGATATTTTTGGTCAGCGCATTGACCAAACGTCTTCAAAACAGTATGATGAAAACATAAAATCAGAAAGTGATGCTTTAACACAAACTGATGCAGAATTAGATAAACAAATCCCTACAGAATTAATTGATGATGGCAATGGTAACATTACAGCCAAAACTCAATCATTACGAGAATTACAAGAAGAATTTGCTCAAGATCAAAGGATGCTTGACCGACTAGAAGGTTGTGTAAAATGAGTTTTGATGATTGCATTACCAATGGTAATAAAGAAACAGATGAAAATGGTAAAAAACTTATTACTGATGAGCAAAAAGAAGAAGCTTTAGGATTATTTAATAGTTTAGATGCAGAATACCAGGGCAAAATGTCGAGAGGTGCAGCGCAAGCTCAAGCCGCTAGAGATACATTTGATACATTAAAAAAAGAAGCAATGGAGAAAAGAAGAAGAAAGCTTTTACAAGCGCAAGTTATAAAACAAATTGATAAGAATATTGAGCAATATACAGATTTTAGAGGTAAAAAAAACATAGGCAGAGCTTCTCTTGCTCATATTGAACAAGATACTTTGTCAAACTTTTCTAGCTTGGAACAAAGAAAAGCGGCTCATCATCAAACAGCAACTTCTTATTTATATAATGTTTTAGCTACTTTTAAGAGAAATTTAGTTGGTGAGGTAAGAAACAAAGCACAACTTAAAAATATGGTTCGTGAAAGTTTTGGTGAAAATACTGGAGATATTAGCGCAAAAGAATTTGCCGAAGCTTGGAAAGCCGCAGCTGAATATTTAAGGCTTGCAAGAAATAGAGCTGGTGGATCAACTGCATTAAGAGATGATTATGGATTGCCGCAGAATTGGAATGAAGATGCTGTTGGCAAAGTTTTACCAAAGCAATTTATAGATGATATAATTGATGATTTAGACTTAGGTAAAATGGTAAATGAAAAATCTAATTTGCCATTTACAAGGGAAACTATAGAGCTTGCATTACGAGATGTTTACGAAACTATTAGTACGGGCGGTTTAAATAAATTATCAGCTAACCAATCTTTTAGAACAAAATCATTAGCAAACAGAAGAACAGACCATAGATTTTTAGTTTTTAAAAATGCTGATGGTTGGTTGCGAGCTATGGAAAAATATGGTGAAGCAAATCCATTTGATACTATGATGGGCCACATAACTAACATGAGCAAAGAAATAGCTCAGATGGAAATTTTAGGACCTAATCCATCAGCAACATTAGAATATTTAAAATTAAAAATAAAAAAAGATAAGAACAGTAGTGATTCAGCCGCTTATGGTTTGCAGACACTTTATGAAGCATCTATTGGAAAAAACAATATACCAATCAATGGTAAATTTGCATCAACTATGGCTGGCACAAGACAAACATTACAAGCAGCGCAATTAGGATCTGCGGCAGTAGCCGCTGTTACTGATGTTAATTTTCAAAGGATAACGAGAGATTTTAATGGGTTGCCACAAACTGGAACACTTAATGATTATTTTAAATTACTAAATCCATTAAAAGCAGAAGAACGAGGTAAGGTAGCTGTACGTTTAGGACTTATTGCTGAAGGATGGACAAGCATAGCTTCTGGTCAAATGAGGTATGTAGGTGATATATCTGGTCCAGAAATAACAAGGCGCATATCAGATTTTGTTATGAGAGCTAGTTTCCTTTCGCCTTGGACACAAGCTGGTAGATGGGCGTTTGGTATGGAATTTCTCGGATTTATGGGAGATTCCGTTGGGAAAACATTTGACCAATTAAATAGGCCATTAAAAAATGCTTTAGAGAGATATGGCATAGGTTCTGATAAATGGGATATTATAAGATCTACAAACCTTTATAAACATGAAGGTGCAGAATTTATTGATATACAAGCTATTCGACAAAGAAAAGATATTAATGAAAATACTGCAAGAGAATTAAGTTTAAGAGTTTCAGAAATGATTAATACTGAAACTAACTTTGCTGTTCCTTCTGTATCATTGAGAGGTAGAACAGCTTTGGTTGGTGAAGCTCCCCCAGGCACTTTTAGAGGTGAGTTTTTAAGATCATTTGCAATGTATAAAAACTTTGGTGTTACTTTGGCAAACACACATATTATGCGAGGTGTAACAGCCAAAGGAGCTAAACGAAAAGGGCAGTATCTAGCAGATCTTATGATAAGTACAACTGTTATGGGCGCTCTAGCAATGCAACTCAAAGAAATGAGTAAAGGCAGAGATCCAAGACCTATGAATGACTCTAGATTTTGGGGATCAGCTTTTCTTCAAGGTGGTGGATTAGGTATTTTTGGTGATTTCTTATTTGCAGATCATAATAGATTTGGGGGTACTATTCAACAATCTATGGCTGGTCCAGTAGTTGGTTTAGGAGCAGATATAGCTAAATTAACAGTAGGTAATATGCAAGAATTAGCTCAAGGAAAAGACACAAATGCTGCAAGTGAAATGATACAATTTGCTAGTCGGTATACTCCAGGTAGTTCCCTTTGGTATGCAAGGCTTGCTTTAGAAAGAGGTGTTATTGACCAAATGCAGCTTTGGACAAATCCAAAAGCAAAATCAAAAATGAATAGAGTTGTTAACAAATATAGACGAGAAAATAACCAAAATTATTGGTGGCGGCCTGGCCAAACTTCACCAAGCAGATCTCCAAACTTAGATAATTTATTTGAGGAAAGATAATGACAGTTACAACAACAACGACTAAAAATTCTTATTCAGCTAATGGAACATTACATAGCTTTGCCTATGGGTTTAAAATATTTGCTGATGCTGATTTGACTGTGATTGTAAGATCGGCAACTGGTGGTGAAACAACTAAGACACTAAATACACACTATGTTGTTACTAATGCTGGAACAGATAGTGGTGGTAATGTTTTATTTAAATTCAATACTGGTACATCATCAGATGCGCATTTTTCAACGACAGATCACAGACCAGCTAATAATGAAACTGTTGTTATATTAAGGTCATTAACTAAATCCCAGGGAACAGACTATGTTGAGAATGATCCGTTTCCTAGTACATCACACGAAGATGCACTAGATAGATTAACTTTTATAACTCAAGAGGTCCAAGAAGAATTAGATAGAACTATTAAGTTATCTAAAACAAACACTATGACTTCACCAGAATTTACAACTAGCGCAGCCGATAGAGCTAGTAAGATCCTGGCATTTGACAGCAATGGTGAGTTGTCTGTTACACAAGAACTAGGAACATTTAAAGGTAATTCTGCTACAACAACTACAGCTGCATTTCAACAAAGAGATATAATCAAAGCCACAACTACAGCACAACTAAACAACATATATATATGTGTGGCAGATGCAGCTATTGGTGATGCGCTAACAGACACAGATCATTTCGCAGTATTAGTTGATGCTGTAGCAGCAGCGGCTTCTGCAACTACTGCTACAACAAAAGCTAGTGAAGCTGCAACTTCAGCAACAAATGCTGCGGCTAGTTACGATAGTTTTGACGACAGATATTTAGGTGCTAAGTCTTCTAATCCGTCAACAGACAATGATGGTGCTAGTTTAATTACTGGAGCTTTATATTTTAAAACAGATGGCTCTGGAATGAAAGCTTATAATGGCTCTGCCTGGGAAGATGTTAGCCCAACAGATGCTGAACAAACTAATATTAATACTGTTGCTGGGTTATCCACAGAAGTTGCGGCTTTAGCTGCAAGTGCGGTAGTTGCGGATATGGCATTGCTTGCTACTACAGATGTAATTGCAGACATGGCATTGCTTGCAACAACAGATATTATAGCTGACATGAATACGTTAGCAACAAGTGCTATCGTTGCTGATTTAAATATATTAGCTACGACAGATATTGTTGCAGATATGGCTTTGTTAGCTACGACAGACATTGTTGCAGATATGAACGCTTTAGCAACATCAGACATAATTTCTGATTTAAATGCTTTAGCAACAAGTGACATAATTACAGACATGAATTTGCTTGCTACATCTGAGGTTAT
>Ga0209502_10003635_pt1 | contig 11951 bp, 20 predicted proteins | sample ArcticOcean_MG_C_10_FD_187442 | JGI IMG/M metagenome (GOLD analysis project Ga0209502, IMG submission 187442) | Marine microbial communities from western Arctic Ocean - ArcticOcean_MG_CB11_90 (SPAdes) (version 2) | ecosystem: Environmental > Aquatic > Marine > Oceanic | place: Arctic Ocean...
AAGAAAGGATTTTTCTTCTTGGCAAAATAAATTCTTTAAAGGCCCATTTAAAGGAAACGTTGTTTTTATTCATGCGATAAAAGTAGAGAATTCTTTTAGTTCTTTTTAGCTAGATTTTAGAAGCTTTATTTTATAAAAAAACATAGAGAAAACTTTATTAAATCAGGTTTAAATTATACATACAATTTCTCTAACTTAAATACTCTTTGAAAACTGTTTATGATAAAAGAAAAGTTGTTTTTTCATTGCAAAAGTTATCTTCAAAAAAGAAAGAATTTGTTGGAACAAAGAAAAAACGAGTTACAACTAGCATTGACTTCTGAAACTAAAAGTAGTGCTGGGGATAAGCACGAAACAGGAAGGGCAATGATCCAGATTGAACGCGAAAAACTTGGAAACCAACTATTGGAATTGGAACTGGAGGCTCAAAAGTTACGATCACTTAAAAACCATTATAACACAGGCATAGTTAGTTTGGGTTCTGTTGTTCACACAAACAATGGAAATTATTATATTGCATTTGCCGCAGAATCTTGTGATATTGAAATCCATAAGTATTATTGTATTTCTCCTATAAGTCCAATTGGTAAATTATTACTTGGAAAAAAAGCAAAAGAACATATAAAGTTTAATAGTACCATAAGTATGATTATTGAAATTCTATAATAGCAATTCTTCAATTGAATATTCAGTGAAACACCTCACATTAAATTTTATAAACAAGAGGATTGGTTTTGTGGTATCTTTATGTGATGGAAGAAAAAAAAGCTAAAAACAAAAAAACCAATTTAGGGGGGTCATATAAATTTAAAATTGCCAAAAAGTATAACAAGCCAAGAACAAAAGGAGATAAAATTGCAAACAGAAGAAATAAAAAGTAGGTAATTTTTTTTAAGGATGACAAGACTAGCCATTATTCCAATTTTAATTAATCATAAAATAATTTATAATCAACATTAGAGTTTCGTCAGTTTTTTTTTAAATTTATGTGAGAAATTGAACCCTCTAAGATTTTTCTTTTTTATTAAGGTATAAGATTGCTAAACTAAAAACAAAAAGTAGTCCAGCAGGTAGAAATTTAATAGCTTCATCATCTATTTTGAAATGCATTATGATAGCGCCAAGCATTAAAGTAAGCATTAAAGATGCCGCTGGGAGTATAATTTTTTTAATTACAAGCCCTAACAAAAGTCCAAATGCCGCCAAAACCTTCAATCCCCCAATTATATAGACTACCGTTTCACTAAGACCATAAGCAGCAAATTCCTCAATCATATTAGTAGCATTTCCCCCTCTGTATATAGTAAAAGTGTTAAAGCGGAAGAACCATACATTCAATACAATTAATGAAATGGTTAACATTAAAAGATATTTAAGATTTTTCATTTTGATATTTTTATGCTTTTTATAAAGATAAAAGAATTTATTAATAAGTAGCCTAAAGCGGGCAAACACTGTATTAAATCATCATTAATTATGATTCTAGTGATAAGTGCTCCCGCCATCATAATTGTCAATATCCCTGAACTAATCTCGACTAATTTAATTTTATGAAAGCTAACCAGAAGACCTATACCCCCAAAAACTTGACAAAGGGCAATTAAAAGTCTAAAATCAGAAAATCCAAATCTTTCAAATTCATCTATGTAAAACGGATCATATAATGCAAAAATGCCATAAAATAAATGTGAAAGGCCAGAAAATATTCGAAACACTTTTAAAATCATAACGCGAAACTAAATCTTCTATTTTGATTATTTCACAGAAATGTTTTTTATAACAAGAAACAATAATATTTTATTGGTTATTTCTGCTGAAGACATAAGTGAAATAAGAAAATTCAGGGTTAAGGATCTAGATTCTAAAGAAATTTTTGCTAATAATAATGGTGGTTCAAAAATCTCTACAGCGATATATAATAAATTTCAAATCAAATTTTCAAAATTTTGCTAGTTTTATGAACATAAATCGTTAAAAAACATAAATTTTAACGATATTGAAAAATCTGATAAAAACTGTGTTTAAAAGACAAATTATATCTAACCTTGGTCTAATTGGGCATCTTTTTTTAAAAGATTAAAACGGAAAAGTTAAAAGAATACAACAGAATAAATTAAAATAAGAATGAAAAAAAAAGAATGCGAAAAGTGTAAAAAAAGTTTTAGAATGGCTTTTCGCGCATCATACAAGCCAGTTAAAGAATGGGTTTTTCTATGTAATGATTGCCTTATAGAAGTAAGAAGAGATAATGAACATTATCGCTATGGAGGAACATTTAAAGGATAACTTCAAATTAATCACTATTGATCTATTTAATATAAAACGATTTATTTTTAAGCTAAATTTGTTATCCTAATCTCTAGGGAAAGACCTTTATTTTTCATTACCACTATCTTCTATTCCAAAAAACTAATAAAAGGTTTAAATAGACAAGACTTAGTTTAACAATTTAGTCAAACCAAAACTGTTTTTATCTCCAAGATCATTAATAAGCCAGATCAATTTTATTCTTTAGACTATAAAATTTTAACGTTATTTGTTGAAAATAAAATTTATATTTTTTAATAATGGAACGACAAGAGTTGATAAATGAGTTTCTTTTAGAGTTTAAGCCCAAAAAAGATCAGAGCTGGAAAAGCTGCTATTTTTTCTCTCACCACTTAAATAAGAAACACAAAATATCTGTCGAATTACTTGAGGGAATTTCTAAAATCAATAAAGTTGATTATTGGGTAGTACGCTTTAATAATGAAGACCTCGATATTCACGCATTAGCAATGGGCAATCCTTTAGACTTTATTGAAAATCCAGAAGTGATATGGAGTTTAAAAGAGTTTGAAAAAGATAATTTTTAGATTTTTTCGAGTAACCAATTTCCCCAATTTTGTACATTTAGTATCATTAACGCATTTTTTAAGATGAAAATCAATCATATAATTATTCTATTATTTTTAGTAAGTGTAAAATCTTTTTCTCAGGAAATTGATGGCAATAAAGTTTCACAGATTTATGAGGTTAGAGGGCTTACAGCGGCCCAAGTTTTCTCAAAGATAAATTTTGCCATAGCTCTTATTTATCAAAATGCCAATGATGTAATTGTTTTTAACGATCTAGATTCTAAACGAATCGTAATAAAAGCAATGGCAATGGTGCCAGTTATCAATTCATATAAGTTAATAAATCCAAAAGATCCAAGTCTTTTAGATTATGTTGATTATAACCACGACTATACTATTATTTTAGAGGCAAGGGACGATAAGTTTCGAATTGAAATGCAGTATCAGGACGGGAAATATTATGATTCAGACGGAACAGATTTTAAACTACCCTTTCCCGCTAAAATGGATTTTTTAGCATCAGACCTTGAGCGTTTTAAGCAAAAAGCTATTGAAGAAATGAATCAAGATTATTTTGAATCGACGAGTAAAAAGAAAAAGGAACTTTACATCCAGTCTCAACCTAGGGTTATAAATAATTATCAAAAGACATTAAAGGAGTATGCTACTATTCTATTTCAATCTATCTACAAAAAAATATTAGATGACCTTAATGAAGACGAGTGGTAACTAGACTCCAAACAATGAAAAATTTATAATTAAAGAGAAATAAGAACCCTCCAGGAGGGAGGGTTCTTATTTATTTTGTTGCTGAAACAACCTTCATAATATATCTATTTCCCCAATCTATTATTTTACTAAATTTTTAAAAGGGGTGATCTTTCATTACTCCATAGACTGCTAAGCGCTTCATTACATTTGAAAGATCATTATATGAATCCCAGGTCATCATAGAAGAATATTCTTTTCCTTGAGGGGTGATTTTCGTGGTAAAACTCCATCCAACCATTCCAAATTTTTTCATATTTTTTTTTGATTTGAGATTACATACTTTTCTGTTTCAGTCATATGAATTGAAACATCATTTGGGCGAGCAAAGTTTAAGATAACATAACTTGCCTGTTGGGTATTGGGGATTTGTTGTTTTACAGCATAAAAATATTTCCTGTCAAATTCTAAACCAGAATAAACATCTAATAAAATATTTGTATTTACACCAATAACTTCTTCGGAATTATTCCACCAATTTGCTTTTGGAGAGGTTGCAGCGTCAAAATCTTTATAAATATTGACAAACGTATAATTAAAATCATCAGAGCCAGGGTTAAAAGTTTCTAACAAGCTCTATCCTAATAAGTCTCGACTTTCAACTGCTTTTTGAGCAATTTTTTTATGTGGTTAGTCTTTATATCAAGAAAATTTTCCAGTTGATTAGCACTTACCTTAACAGGATGAAAAGAAACAACTTGTGAGGATATTCTAGTTGAAAACAATAGTGAGATTAATAAAAGTAAAAGTTTTGTCATTTTAATTGATTAATAATTCTCAAAACATAACTTAATTAAGCAAATAATTGCCATAAAAAATCACAGTTTATCAAGTTAGCTTATTTTTTATTTAATAAAGACACCAAAGGTGGGTAAGGGTTCATTATAAATCTTTCACCATTTCTTTATTATAAATCACATGATTTCCTAGCTGTTTAGTTTTAGAAATTTTAAGCATTGATTTTACAACAGAAGTTGCTTTTATAGGCTTATAATTATCGGGAAATAAAAAAGAGAATAAAGACATTAAAATTTGTGCAATCTTTTCACCAAAACGAAATTCATTTCTTTTTCCTAACAATAAAGAGGGTCTAAAAACAATGGCCGAAGGTAATTTTAAATCAAATACAGCTACTTCTATTTCCCCCTTTAATTTTAAGTAAAAGTTTTTGCTTAACCTATCTGCTCCTCCTGAGGAGACAAGCTGAAACTGGTCAACTTTCATTTTTAGGCAAGATTCAGCAATGGAAAGGTTAATGTCAAAATCTATTTTTCTGTAGGCATTTTCATCTCCGTTTACCTTGGCTTTTGTGGTACCAATTGTTGAGAAAACAACTATACTATTAGCAACACTTTTCTCAAGTTCTTTTTCATCAGAAAAAGACATTTGAAAAAAAATTATTTTTTTGTGTTCATATTCAATAGGCCTTCTTGAAACAACTATTATTTTTGAAATGGAAGGATCTTCTATAAGTTGTTTCATCAAAATACCCCCAATTAAGCCTGATGCTCCAAAAAGCGTAACCTGTTTATTTTTCATGACTATAAAGGTAACATTAGTTAAAGTGTTTTAATAAACAATAGGTTCTGGAAAGTTTAAACAGTAAATCAATTTAATTTATTCATACTGATACACATCGCCATTTTTAAGAATATATTTTTTTTCGTCTAACAAATAGATTCTACCTTCTTTTTTGTCTAATATTTGTTTCCCTTCTATATGTGAATACCTATTTACTGAATGTCCAAAATAAAGGGAAAGACTAATAAACACGGAACCAATGATAATTGCATATGGGATAGATAATTTTTTCATTATTTTTATTTTCAGTTATTTATAATCAATATATCTAGTCAATTGACTTTTAAGGATATTATTTTTTCATTCATTAGTAAAGTTATCAAAAAAACGAATACTTTTTCCTTCAGCAAAAAAAACATAATTTAACAATAAGAATATTTTCGAAGAATTTGAGCAAGAAAATTTTAATAAAAATTAAACCAAATTCATATTAAGAGGGGTAGGCTTTAAGATTTATTATATTTGATTAAATTAATGAATTAATGAAAAAATCACTCATATTTTTAATATTAGTAATCGCCTGTTGTTCTAAAGAAACAGGATGTGTTGAAATTAAAGATAAGGGATCAGGGGGAGGTAAATATTTCTTCTATTGGAATGAAAAACTAACAAATGTTCAAAATCAAATAGTTATTATGTCTGGGAGTGTCTCAGAAGAAGTTTATAATTCTTTTGAAATAGGAGATGAATATTGTGTAGAATAAATATCCATCATTTATTTTAAACTAAAGAAAGTTTATCATAACCATAAGTTTGACCAAATTATAAAGTATATCAAAAAAGAAATTCCAATAGATGTAGTAATAACATGGGTAAATGGAAGTGATCCTGATTTAAAAAAAAAGAGAGCTTTTTTTTTGGAAAAAGAAAAATCATATTCATTACATAGTTCTTTGAATACTCGATTCGAATCCAAAAATGAAATCGAATATTGTGTTGGCTCAATCTTAAAATTTGCTCCTTTTGTAAGAAATATTTTTATTATAACTGACGGGCAAACACCAAAATTTTCAGATATTTTTAAAATTTTTTTCCCAAAATGGGCTAATTCCATTAAAATAATTGATCATAAAGAAATATTTAAAGGGAACGAATTTTTTTTACCCAGCTTTAATAGTCGATCAATTGAGAGTTTGCTTTGGAGAATAAATTCTCTTTCTGATAATTTTGTTTATTTTAATGATGATTTTTTCCTGATTCGTCCTGTGAAACAAACAGATTGGTTTGTAAACGGAAGTCCTGTTTTAAGAGGTAAATGGAAATCCAAACCAAAAATTAAATTAGCCTCTAATACTTTTAAAAAATATATCAAAACAACTATCTTAAATAGCAAGAGTTTTTTGCTTCGTCCAAATTATTACATCGGACAGTGGAACGCAGCAAATAAGCTTGGATATATTAAAAATTTTTTTAGAGTAGAACACACACCTCACCCAATAAACAAAAAGACAATAAAAAATTTTTTAAGCAATAATGATGAACTATTAAAAATAAATATCTCTTATCGTTTTAGAAATTACGATCAATTTAATACGGTATCACTGGCAAATAATTTAGAGCTTCAAAAGCAAAACATTTATAGAGCCCCGATAGATGGAGTTTATATATACCCCGTAAATAGAAATAAAAAATATGTTGAGAAAAAATTGAATTATTGTATTTCACATGACAATGTAAAATTTCTTTGTGTTCAAAGTTTAGATAGGGCGAACATCAAAGATGAAAAGCTTATTAAAGCTTGGTTAAAAAGCACCATTTTTGAAAAAAAATCTTAAATACTATGATTGTTAATAGCTCAATAAATTCTTTATAAATCCACACTAATTAAGTCTAATATTATATTAAGTAAATTATAATAACAAAAAAATAAAATTACTGCAATTAATCCTACTCACCGCGAAAAATTTTTATTTATCTTTTTCACAATCCATTCAATGGATGGGCTAGCACCTTTAGTAATAACAAACAATCCAAATAATTATAAAGTATAGGCAAAATAGTTTTATAACCAAACATAAAGACTATCTATAACAAGTAAATATCTGCTTATTTAATGGATAGCTTTTAATTATATAAATCATTAATACAATGAAAAATAATTGATGCCTGACATATTATGTATGCCATGATAATTCTGACTAACTTTAGTAAAGATTTTAAATTAGCAGCAACATTAATACAACCATTATTAATTATATGGATTATTACCAAAAGAGAAAAAGAGAAATTGTTGAGGCAATATTATCAACCATAAGTACCATTAGAGATAATGAATATAGCACTATAGAAAATGCTTTTGACAGATTTGAGCTAGAAGGAGCAAAACATGTAACAAACATTGGACAAAATACTTTCAACGAAGTAATTATCGATGCTCTTGATGAAGTGAAAATAACAGTAGAAAAAAGTTTATGAAACTAAACAATTTTATAACATGGTGTTAGTTCTAAAATAATTTAACATTATCGAATAAAGAGATTTATCTCATTGCTTCTTATAGTCATATTAGTTAATTAGAGACGACCTAAAATATAACCAACTAAAAAAGCAATTAGAACTAAAACTCTCAGTTCAACTCCTAGACTTTTAGCAATTGAATCGACTATTTTAAGCACTGTAATTTTTATTTTTTCTAGATCCATATGATTAGTTTTTTAAGCTTAAAGTTTTAATTACACCTCCTTTTTAGTCTTCCAGTTATAGGCTCTTATTTAAGAACATATTGGATTATTAATGTCGCGATTACACCCCATAAAAACGCAAATAGAGCAAAGCCAAACAAGCCTAATTTTTCAAGCAACCACAAATTAATTTTAAACCTTAAGGGTATGGCTCTATCAAACCATTTTTTCTTAAATGTCACTGAATTTGTTTCCATTGTGTTAGTTTTTTCAAACACTTAAATGTAATGATACTTATTTATAATTCAAAAATCACATCTCTAATAGCCTTATTTTAACTTACCGTAGAGATGATATACCAGTAGTTTAAATAAGGCTGAGTATGTTTAATATGGAAATTCTCCAACAAAATTACCTTGAGGACTATATCTAGCTACTACATATGTCTTGCCTGAGTCTGAAACAGCCATAGCGATTCCAACTTCAGTAGTGCTATTCCAAACCATTTGGGTGTAATGCCCTATTTCGTAAAAATCATTTTCTCCTGATAGAATTGGTGAATAGGTGTATAATTTAATTTCTTCATACCAAAGTTGAGATCCATTTCTAGCAGATGTTAGTGAATCTGTTGCAGATGTAAAATATAAATTTTCTCCTTGTCCAGTGCGCGTATCATTTTCAGAATGATACATTCTATCTTCTTTGGCCATTTGTAGTGCCCATTTTGACGCATCTTTCGACAATGAAGATGACCACTTAAGATTTTCAACCCCCACTTCGGAACGTGCATTATTATGAATGATCAAGGCTTGGTCTATATCGTCTTGTGTTAGACCATAAAGATTTATAGTCAGTTCATCAGAATCCTTAGAACAGTTTATTAAAAAAAGAAGTAGAAGAGGGACAATAATTCCTTTCATTTTATGCATGATTAATGATCACCAAATATAACAAATCCTGAATTAACAATAATTTATCATTAGTAAGAACCGGGATATCTTATTACGGATCATTTAATAACCTTTAATTTACTTCAAAGTCACCTATAAAAGAAATAAGGTTTTTATAATTATTATATTCATGCTATGAAAAAACTAATTCTATTATTATTTATTCCACTTCTTTCTTTTGGACAATATAACAACCAAAGATTAGAATTATTAAAAACTCGTTTTATGGAAGTGAGCATGAAAGAAAATAAAGCTCTTTCTGAAATGTTGAAATCTAAAAGAATTAAACCAAATGAATATAAAGTTAGACTCGAAAAACTTAAGATTCAATTTTCTAAAACAAAATTTAGATTAAACAAAATTGCACCAAATATGTCAAATCTAAACAAAATTTTATTAGACCCAGAAATAAGATTTAAAAACAATAAATTTCAATTCAAGACAAAAAATAAGTGGTATTCAGATGTTGAATTGATCTCATTTTTGATTAAAAATAAAGAAGCCAATTATTTAAATAAAAAGGACTCAAAGCAAATTACTGGTGATTTATATAACTCCAATTTGAAGTATTATTTTAAAAATAAAAATTATCTGATATTTGAAAAACCAATTTCAACATCAAGAGTTATTCATAGAATTCAAGGGGGGTATTCTTTTCGAATTTTAGACAGAAGTAATTCAGATTATTTTTTCATTCAAACTGAAAAAAGAGAATTAGGGTATATTTTAAAAAACAAACTACCTGAAATAAATTAAATCTTACTCTCTTCAAACAAACAAACCAAAAGTATATTCTATCAAGCTAGTTATAGAATTCATTATGTTTTAGTATTATTTAATAACACAAATATTTTATGTAGATTAGCTTGAAACCAAAAGTATATCATCTTCAGCAAGTTCATGAAAAATACTATTTTAAAATTCTTTAGGTGATTATGTTTATTTGTAAATATTGATTTAAGGGGTTGTAACTTTACAACTAATCATTAATAATAAACAACATGGATAGCGAAACCTTTCATAAAATAGAGAAGTTTAAAAATCAGATAGATTTAAAAGTCAAAAGTGGAAAATATTCTCATTATGTTTTAGAACAGTTTGATACTATAGGAGAATTATTTGGATTAAGCGAAAATTTATTGATAGAAGATTCTAATGAAGAGCATTATGATGAATTGAGTATATATTTAATTAATAGCTTAGTCAAAGAAGTTTATAAAAAGTAGAAAAACTCACAGAATGCAGATCTTATCGATTTTCATTATATTTAGATATTAACCAATAAAAAAATTAAGATGAAAAAGCTTCTTATATCCTTTGTTCTTGGGTTCATTACTTTTAGCATACTTGGTGGAATATTTGCATATTTAGTGTTCCTACCTGAATTTGCTATTTGGTATGAACTTCACCCTGACACCGTGAGAGGAACACCTGAATTAATTTCAGGAACTACTTTAGCGGTCATTCAATTAATTGCATTAGTTATTCTAATGGATAAACTTAAAATAGACACATTAAAAGGCGGTGCAATTTTCGGGATTATTTTTTCTGCTGTTTTATGGCTAATCATTGACCTTCAAATGATATCTATGACTAATATTTTCTCTTATGATTATTTGTTAAAAGACACACTCCTTTCAGGAGTTCTTGGAGCATTTGGTGGACTAGTAATAGCTTGGTCTCAAAAAAAATATTCATAAAACGTATGTCATACTTATATAGTCTTTAGTAAGTTTTGAAATCTCTTATCTTTAATAAAACAAACTTTTTTTCGAATGAGTAGAAAAGTAAAACTATTTAGAAATTCATTTAGCCTATTGAAAGGACTTGTAAAAGTTCTTCGTTTTTCATCTTCAAAAACAAGGAGAGAAACTATGAAAGAAAGAAGAAGTAATAACATGAAAAAGCTAATCCTAATTTTTGTTTTTTGTTATCCATTTACGGGAATGAGTCAAAAGGCTTGTAATGTTTATGGGAAAATAAAGTTTGTGGATTATGGAGAAGATTATAAAGTCAAATTTGTAAAATATGGGGAAGATTTGAGTATTAAATACGTTAACTATGGTGAGAAAAAAGGTGGTACTTGGAAAGTGGTTGATTACGGGGAGGACTATAAGCTAAAGATTGTTAAGTATGGTGAAGATTTCACAGCTAAAGAAGTTGATTACGGAGAAGGGTGTAACTAAACCATAGGTATATCCTATTTATTAAGTTTTAGAATTTGTGGTTCTTTAACAATATTTATATGTTTGAGTATTATTAATCATAAACCAATTTAAAATGAAAAAAACACTTTTATTATTACTATTAATTTCTACTATGTCATTTGGACAGACTAGATATTGGACTTCCTATAACGTTACTATAGAGCCTCAAAATGTTAAAGCGGTATACAATCTTTTCGATGATTATTTTAAATCGAACCCCACTTCTGAGGATGTTAATGCTTATTTGTATGAAAATCATTTTAGAGATAATGATAATAATTATACTCATTCATTTATTTGGGCGGGGAGCCTTGAAGGAATGGGAGCACAATATGCACCAAAAGAAAATAATTCTTGGGAATTGCTTATAACAAAAGCAAGCCAATTAATTAAAGAAACTCATAGTGCTACTATGGGAAACACCGTTGTAAATGTTGGTGAAAATAAGCCAATTCAAAGATATTTTTATTTAGATGTTGAAGACCCTGAAAAATATTTAGTGGCTTTTAAAAAATCTCTTAAATACAGGTCTAAAGATCGTCAAACATTATTAGGAGGTTTTTCTGCTGGTCTATCTCCAGATGGAGAAACTCATTGGGTTATTGTCGGATTTGATGACATGAAATCTGCAATGGATTCAGGTGCTTACAGAAGAAGCAATCCAGAAGCACAAAAGTCTTGGGAGGAATACCGAAAGAATAGAGGTAACACCCGCTTAGTAAGATCAGGACTACGTCTCTTAATGGGAAGCTGGTAAGTAAAAATTAATTTTACGACTTTTCAACCCTCCCAAGCGGAGGGTTTTTCTTTTAAACTACAGGCATATTATTTTCAGTAAAATTTGAGTTTTATATATTTGATTTAATGCTTTTTATGAGAAAAATACTTGGCTTAATTATCTATGTTATTGTTCAAATACTTTTTATCCCATTTAGAATAATTGGAGCAGTAATTATATATTACAAACAAACATCTGTAATCAAGAAG
>Ga0209502_10003637_pt1 | contig 11947 bp, 3 predicted proteins | sample ArcticOcean_MG_C_10_FD_187442 | JGI IMG/M metagenome (GOLD analysis project Ga0209502, IMG submission 187442) | Marine microbial communities from western Arctic Ocean - ArcticOcean_MG_CB11_90 (SPAdes) (version 2) | ecosystem: Environmental > Aquatic > Marine > Oceanic | place: Arctic Ocean...
GTGGAAGTAGTGGAGAAGGCGGTAGAGGTGAAGGACGACGACGACGATGATGTAGGCAGACAGGACGAGGAGGAGGAGGAAGAAGAAGAAGAAGAAGAAGAAGAAGAAGATGGTGCGTGTCTTAGTGTTTGTAATTTTTGTCGTGCAAAGAGGATATTTTCGGTGTCCTGCAGGTGAAGTGCAATCTGCCGATCAGACAGTTCTGGAGTGAACGACGGGCTGGTGGACGAGCTGGTGGAGCTGTCTCCTCCATGCCACAGATGCACGCTCTTGGTAATCTGGGCAGTCAAGCGAGCTTGTGCCATACGAGTAAGTGTTCCATGGAGACACGTCCAACCTATTCGACTCCTGTTCTTTGCCTTAGCGTGACCATTAACAAAGACAGCAGCAAACCGATTGTAGGAGGCTTTGTTGCACTTGCTGCACCAGTTATGTCGTGCTACATGTGCTTCCCAATCTGCATCCGAGCCAACTTTGTAGTCGCGCATCTCCACCGCATTCCATGCTCTTGCGAGCTGCACCTTTCGCTTCCTGCTTGCCTGCCACATCGACTTGATGCGCAACCGCAAGCCAGCTGCCGTTTCTTCTGTTGAATAGCCCAGATGAAGCGTTATTAACACCTGCTTGCAAAGACTAGCAGTAATATCTTGCAACCTAGATTTGCCGGAAACTAAATCCATGGCACGAAGCTTGAATTCATGTGCTTCGGCTCGTAAACCACTGTGTTTCCACAACCCAGCATCATCATAATTCTGTTCCCACAACATCAGCGATGCTGGAAACAGCAACGCTGCCAATTCAACGCACCGTTGCGACGTCATAGGCCACCACCTCAGGTTTTCAAGTGAGGTCACTCTCGAGAGTGCTACGAACAGCTGCGCCAGCGAGATCGGCACCCCTCTTGCCATTTTGGTCGCCACGATCACGAGTCCTCCTCGTAGCGTAGCACCCTGCAACTTCCAAAACGTCGCTGCATAGGCTGGAGAGTAATGGAATCCTCGCCACGTTTTGACGGATTTGCCAATTTTGTCCGATATCGTGCAATGAGGCAGAGGAATAATTTTTTTCTCTTCGACAGGGACCTCCGTTGGATCCACCTCCACCTTGGACAAATCAGCTTCTGCGTCCAAACCGTAGTGCGCGCGTACAGCATCGTCCCAATCTGTCTGCAACACGACATTGACAGAGTGCGGGAGCGGGATATGCACCTCCTGCTCCACCTCTACATCTGTCAGGTCGGGAAGACGAATAGCTTGCTGATTAGTGCTCAAGTGTTTGCGAAACGTTAGCGAATACAGAACAGCTGGCGTCCCGTTGGCAAGTCCTCGGTGCACATTAATATTTGACGTCAGCCGCACCCGCATTCCTTTAACAAAAAGTCCCTTTGTCTCTAACCCCAATGCCCCCAAATTTTCCCCACCAAGTCTTCGATCGTCGCTGTCGAGCCCCTGCGCACGCCCGCTGCTAGGACACCACCAGGTCAAGATCGGCTGTCTCGTGGCAATCGCGAAGTTATGTATGCACCGATGGTTGAAGATTTTTCTCTGCGCGTTGGTGCTGACAACAAAAGTTGCACTGCGCCACTTGGGCAGAGCCGCATCTGCAGAACTGAGTTGCTTCACCTTGCCAATCATACCACACGTCAGCGGCGAGCATCCCTCCTGCCCTCGCAGCTTATGAATGTACGAGCGGTGCTCTTCGTCTGTGCTGCGATGCTGCGTCGTCAAATCAATTCTTTGCAAATCGCAGAACAGTCGAGTGCCGCTATCGTCGTCGAACGTCGGCCCGCGCAATGCCTTGCTGAGACTGATAGCTTTGGCAGTAGAGCGCGACACTGCTCCTTCGTACAGACTAGTGTCTGACACGACGGGCAACTGGTACATGTCGCCGAGACAAACCACGTGGTACCCACCGAACGGTTTTTCGTTGCCAGCGATCGCTCGGAGCCGATGCTCAAAGGCTTGTAGGAGCCTTGGAGACACCATACTAATTTCATCAAGAATAATGAGCTTGGCTGTGCCCACACGTCGCTTGGCTTCCTGGAGCCATTCATAGGTCATGCCGCGTGACGACAGGTCGATTCCCATCTTAACTAAGTTGTGAATGGTGCTGCCCTTGCCTAGCACTGCAGCACAGCCGGAAGGCGCAACAAACAGAGACGCAATTCCGCGAGCTGCCAGGCGTTGGCGTATGACGTTCGCAACGTGCGTCTTTCCACTTCCTGGAGGTCCATGAACAAACAGAAGCAGTTGCGAATCTGAGTCCACTGTATTGGTAGCTGCGAGAAATGGTCGGAGTTGATCCGCTGACAACCCTGCTATGCAGCCATGCACCAGTTCTGCGTGTCCCACCCGTTCCGCCAGAGCAGCGACGAGATGATCCTGCCAACAGCACAGCGTCGTGGCTCCGTCGCTCTGCAGATTAAGATTACCATCGTCGACAGTGGCGGCCTTTGAAGCTCGACGAGCAGTCGCGATCGCCCTGTCCACCACCAGAACGCGGTGCCGGTCATCAACAAGACGGTCACGACGACCATCCTCAGTTTTCCACTGGATCTTACTGTCCGTCGTCTCGTTCTCCTTCACATACTCCAGCAGCAGCAGAACACGATTTCGTACGGTGCTTTCGCTTAGTTGAATGTACGGAGAGTAGACTGCTGCACCTGCTGAATCGAGGAAAACGTCTGCTCCCGCAGATGACAGCCACCGGTCAAACAGCTTTGTCGACCATTTCTGATCGCACCACGTGCCGTCCATGGTCATCTGCCTCACTTGCAGTGACTCTCCAGATGCGGCTGCAGGATCGACCACGAACAGGTCATCCAACAGCTCTGTGCACTTCTGCAGTGCAGGATCAGTACCGCGACCAGACATTTCAACTAGCAGTTGATCCATGTAGTCGGCCGTGGCAGCCGTCATCTCAGCATCATCGTTGTCCACAGTGCGTTTCGTTTTGGACAGCGGATCAGCAAACCGTGCTCGATGCGAGCGAGAGAGCATGTTCACATCTCTGGAGGTGCGGAGGCATCGAGCAACATTAAATATGAGCGCAAACCGCCCATGCAAGATGGCAGAATCCTCCCCGGTCGCGTCGTGGTACTGCTTCAGAATATCACAGAGACGATTCCAAGCTACTTCAGGGTTCGCTTCTTGGCATGGTGCTCGGCCTGTTTTGCAGTCGTGCGGCAAAAATATAGCACCGTAGTACCGAGCTGCTTTACCCGCACGCGACACCCACAGGCGATACTCCTCGCTGGCTGCGTCTTCAGGCCGTGGTCCTGGCAGCGGAGGGGGGCTGTGCTTGCCCGCCAGGATGGGAACAAGAAATTTCTCCCGAAATTTCTGACCGTGCGATTCAAACAGTGGATGAATCGTAGTGTCATCGTGCTGACCAAACAGAATGGTAGCCTTGTCCTCCACGTCACCGTCCGCAGCCTCACGCTCCACCAAACTAACCGCCGCGCCGTACTCGTAGAGAGACAAATGTTGCATGCGCCTGGAACGGTAAGCATAGTCTAAGTGCTGAGCACTTTTCACAACACGACTGCTTTTTGTACGGAACAGACGCACGTGCGAATCTGGCCCGGCAACAGATCTTTCGCCGTACGTTTTGGCTATACCCTTATTGTCGACACCGTCAAGCAGCCCACAATCATCATCAACACCAACACCATCGTCACCAACCGGGTCGTCATTCATTTCCACATAGTACGATCCTAGGCGCACGCCGTACTGACACCATAGGTGTTTGAGCAGAATATCGTCCCAATTGTCAGGATGCACATATTGCCAGTCTTCCAGTTGGCGATCGACGATATCTTCGACAGATAGTTCCGTGGCAGCGCTCGCCTCAGCATCGCGATAGTATCCAATGCCGCACTCACCCTTTTTGTAGGTCCACCCAGGGCGATCAACTGGATTGTAGGCTACAGCAGATCGCCTCTTGCTTGGACTGTAGTATAAAGTTGGTCCCTGCACAATATTAGCGTCCTGCGCTCTCGTACTATAAAACTTGATCAGCCCATAACGAATCTTCTGCTTCTGTTCGCCCGCCACATGCTTTTCGCCGACGGCAGGTGTCGCATGGTCAAACTCATCAGCGCTACCATCGTCATTTGTCGCTGCATGCAACCTGCGCTGATAGTCCAGGCACGCATCCACAAATATATACCAAAAGGCATGCGAAGAAATCTGAGAGTCGGCGCCGATGAGACAGCTCGCCACCTGGGTGCTAGTGTACTCAACGGTGGTGCCGTTAGTCTTATTGAGCAGCTTCTGAACAAAGTTCTTTGCCCGTCGCCGAGAACCATCTGTATCAGCATCAGAAGCTGTTGAAGGGTAGCGTTCCTGTAGAATTTTGGCCTTGTGGTAGAGAATGAGTAAATCCTTTGGGGTGCAGCTGTCTTTCTTGAAATACTTTGCCAGGTAATACACAGCAGATTTTGCAGCCACCATACTAGGCATCACTGACATCAACGTATTGGCTTTGAGTGCTGTGGAGCACACGGCACTGACTTCACTTTGGTACCTTCCCCGATGCGAGTCACGTTTATTGTGCAGCATAATACATCGTTTATCAGCCGGGAGCTCGAGCACCTGCTTACGAAACACATCCATAGGGGTGTCGGTGTCCAACAGAGTGACGAGCTCGGCTGGGTGAGGATCGATGGCTACGGCAGAGGGGGGGGGGTTAAGCTCGTGGTACGCGAACGCTTCCTTCTCAAATTCATCGAGGAGCACACGCTTAAGATTCAATCGAGCTTCAATCAATTTGCACCACGTCTCGGCGGCGACAGAGTGGGATGGTAGTGACCCAGGACTTGTGCTGGTTAACAAAGAGATGAAAGCAGGAAGGAAACAGTCGGGTCAGCAAAGGACGAAAGATCAGAGCAAGAACACCAAACAACAAACAGCAAACAACAAACAACAACAACAAACAACGAACAGCAACACCACGGAGCACTACCAAAATCTGGACAGCAGCATCCATTACTCACTAATTGCCGTTACGGTAGCAGACATACCGTCGATCACCCTCATGATCAGCTGCGTCGGTAGTAATCACCAATAGATCTGATGAATTCAAATTGTCTTCCTCTGACCGACCTTTGTGAAGTTCAGCCATATCTGCCGCGAGGTTTGCCTTATCGAGACTGCAGTACAAGACTGCATTACCAAAATGAACAAGCAGAGCAGCAGCGATGCTGGGCTGTGATCGTGGTATGTGATTGGCCAAGGCTTTGATCGCAACACCGTGCTCACCAGAGCTGTCCTCCATTCGATCAGGCACCGCACCGACGTTGACGCCTTCACTACCGGCTAAGTTACAGTTGATGAAGGTCAGGACGCCGCTCAAATTGTAAGTACTGAGAAACTCCTCACATTTATCGACCACCACCTGAGATGTAGCCAGCACGTCGTACAAACTGTCTCTTGCAACGTATGCAAGAGGTACCCACAACACGGCTGGATCCGCCTCAACAACACGATCTATGACGGGTCCATGATATCCAAATATATTCCGGCACTTCAGCAGCTCTAACGCCTTGAGACGCTTCGCGTGCTCTTGGCATTCTTCGTTAGTCTTGGAGGTGTTGCTGGCACAAGCGCACGTACTAGGCTGCGCGTGATCGTGTGCTGACATCAAGGCTGCGACGTCGAGGCTTGCCCGCTTGTATTCTGCTACGACAGCTTCCAGCTCAGCACGATTCGACTCCATATTTTCTGGATTGCACGTTGTACACAAAGCATGCAACATAGCGATACTGCAGCTGTTCAGGTTTGTATCCGTCGAAGCGCATCTGCAGGCCACACAGGACGTCTCGTCGCGACGGCACCGCTTGCAAGTTCGGTCCCAAGCACTGTTCGCATACACGGCCTCCGAGAATAGACCACCGTGCAGGATGCGCCTGCAACTTGAGCACTTTTCGCGATGGCGTGCCGTCCAACCGTCACCTACCGACCTAACCTTGGTCAACTTTCCACCGAGCTTGGGGTCACGATGTTCAGACCACTCAGCTGTAACAAATCGCGTCTCTGCGCTTGGCACCCGACCCATGTCCAATCTACATCGTGGACAAATGCCCAACGTCTTCGTATTCCCATAACGTTTGGGTCGACACGTCCATGTGTGGGCGTGCATGCATGTCTGAGCATTGATTTCGTCTGCGTTGCGCAGCATAGATGCATTCCACTCTCTCAAACGATCATCGTCCCTGCTACCAATGACATCGTCCAGATTCTGAACGCTAAACTCGACAGGATCATTCAATCCAAACGGCATTCTTGGACGTCGTAGCCGTCGGCGCAGATCGTCGGTAGCCGCGGCTTCCCTGCTCACCTCGCACACGACAATACTATCAACAAACTTGACGATACGCGCCCGAAACTCATCGTCGTGAAGCCACCGACTTACTACCATCGGGTCCAACTCGGTCCAGAGCATGCCCTGCAACAGCGAGCAGCACAAGAAATGGAATATACAGCAGCACAAGAGAAAAAGGTGGGTCAGCCAAGAAAGAGCGAGAAAAACAAATATAACAAAGACAACAGTTTAAAGTTTCAGGACAGTGTACCATCGCTTACATGCATGTGCAGCAGGCCTTTCCGTTGACTCTCCGTGATACCAAAAAAGGCGCGCGTGGTACCGAACGCGCCGCGCTGCCGATGCTTGACCTCATGCGCTGTGCTATTGACCTGGCCAACTGGACGACACCTACAGAGGACGGTAAAAAAAGCATCGATAATCTTCCTGTACACCATTGCATCGGACACCGGGTTGTTTGCCAACTGAGTAACACGCTCTGAGAGCGAAGGAAAGTGAAACGTCCAGTCCGATGGCGGTAGGTCAGCATTGCCATTGGAGTGAAGCGGCACGTCAAGTGGCAGCCCACCATCTGTGCCGCCCAACGACAGCCGCAGTGCGAGGGGGCTGTCGAACTGCGGTGGGCTCACCGTCACGAACACCGACCCGATTCCGAAGCGCTGCGACAACGCCATAATAGGAGCAGTGGTGCCTTTTCGCTCCGCCCGCGACCAGGCAACTTTGCCTCCAGTTATTTTGGTGCACTTCTTGAGGATCTTCAGCATTCTCTTCCCTTGTCTGCTCACATCTTTGCCTGCACCGACGTTACGAATCTCCGTGGCAAGGTCACCTGTCAGCCCCGGTTTCTCCAGCAGATCGATCAACTCTTGAATGTCGCTGCTGTTGCCATTAAGATGAGAGTTGACGGACGAATTGACTTTGGCACGCATAGTTTGCGAGAAGAACAAAAATTGAAGACTTTCGCAGCGAGCGAAACGCCCGTCGTAAAAGGACATAAGCTGCTTGACAACGGTGCGATTAGGAGGTCCAGTGGTGCGAAACGTTTCTGCCGTCAGACCAAGCGGGAACAACGTGGGGAAGGCACCAGAAATAATTAGATGATTCTCTTCGTACTCATTACCGAAGCCCCGCATTCTAACCTTGACAGATCGTGTGCTTTCTGGGGACACACCACTGCTATTACTTTCCCCACAGGAGGGCGCATCGTTGTTGTCACTGCATGCCTGATCTTCATACTCGTCCTTCTCAACATTCCTTCCATTCCTGCGTTGCTCACCACTAGCCATACCCAGTGACAAACCACGAGCACCACCAGCAGCTGCCATAGTCTGCAAACCGTGCAAGTCGCTAAGATCGTCACGTCTCATCGCAGGATCGTCCAAATGAACAACATGACGAAAGTCTCCGTGCTGCTGCTGGTGACCATTGTCCATCGTGGCGTCGCTGTGAATAATCTTGTACATAGCACGAGAAACCACGCCGTCACACACAATCCCACAAATCACATCATCACGCGATTTTGCCAGCATGCGCTTTGCTGTATCTAGCTCCTCCGGCGTAGACGGTAGCTGCACTTCGGCATAGCCAGGATGAACCTTCACAAGAAGCCGCAGCCAAAGCATAATTTTACGAAGATCAAGACTAAGCTGAGACCGGAGACGCGTGTTTACCATCATTGACATCTTCTGCGACATTGTGCCAACAAACACGAGTTGGATGTGAGAACTCACGTCAGTGCGAGGAAGTGTGGTTGCGCACAAGTCCAGTATCTTTTCCACACTGTCAGTTGGAGAGCAAATCACGTGGCTGCGCAGCTTTGTTGCGTCACTGCCTGGAACCACGGTGACCACGTCGTACGAAACAACGTACTTGGAAATAGCGGCACGCTCCAATAGTGACAGCGCGGGCAACCCAAGCATACGAGGATCCCGACCCCAATCAGCATACCGCACAGACCGCTTCGGGAACGGCAAGCTGCCCTTCCGATTTTTGTCCTCGCGCAATGTTCTACAGTGTTTGATGCGGCTGGTGCAAATTTTACACACCATGGCATACAAGTGTCGACGCTCTGGCTGGTGTGGTGTACCAGTATTATTGCTGGTGTTGCCGACTGCTTCTGCCAATGACTCTCTCACTATCGTCGTCTTGGAGTGGTAGTACTGATAATCGCCACTGCTCCCGTAGTGCTCTTCGCGCTCTGCTTCCGTCATCCACACCGTTCCATCCTCCACAACGCGAAAGAATCGGTTGCCACGCTGCACCATGTGGTAAAGGCCACCAAACTCCTCATCCAAGCGCTTGGCCTCTTCCCGATTGACCTCAAACATGTCGTACAAATCGTCTATCGGCACGTGGCTATCCCCAATGCAGCGATTGTCAACATCACGCCCGCCGCAGCAAGCGCAGGTACTGATTCGAAGATTGTTGTTGTACGTAGTGCTCCAGTCGCGCAGGATAGAAGCCCGTTCCAGTGGTGTGATCTCCTGATAAGCATCGGGGTTTGGCTTCTGATTCGGAAGACTCAAGTTACTCTCGGCATAGAAGGTTTCGAGTACTGCACGTTCTTTCGCAGAGCATCTCGTGGCAGCAGGGCGGTAGTAGTCGTGGATGAGGCGCTGGTTGAAGCTGGAGGTGGAGGTGGAGCTGGAGGTAGAACTAGAGCTAGAGCTGGAGGTAGAGCTGGAGCTAGAGCTGGAGGTAGAACTGGAGCTAGAGCTACATGTAGAGCTGGACTTGCCATCGGATAAGATCTGCACTCTCTGCTTTAAAGACTGCAATCTCTGCCTGCCAGCCGCCAGCCGTTTCTTTCTTCGACTCTTTCTCATTGCAGCGATGTTACCGTTCTTATGTCGCATCTTTCGGGATTCTGGATCTGGACAAAGTTGCACCACTCTGTCAGACTGACGACGCAGCACCAGCCGCAAGCACGAATCTGGAGAGTCTTGCTCCAGCAGCTGCCTCAGCTCATTGGTGGAACGAATTGGCAACGTGACGTCACCCTGACGATATCCAACCACTTGCCAACGCTCGCCAAACCGTGTGTCTGGACCGAAATACTGGGAATGTAGTGCACCAACGTCGAGGTAGACATATGCTCGATTTGCTTTCACCAATGTAGGATGCCTGTTTTCGCACACCTTCTCCACATACCGAAAATTGTGGGTGCGCCACCTTTGAAACGGCTCAAGCTGCTTCGATTGTGCCTTTCGGTGGTTCGGATTTCCTTTCCTCACGCGCCAATTAATTAGTCCCGAGTTGAGTAGAGGGCGCAGCTGCGAGCGGTATCGTAGCCGGCTGGCACTGGAGCTACCTGTACGAGTACGCTTCGCTGGCGACTCGGGCACTGGACCCTCCCTGTCCAAATGCAGCGACACCTCCACATCGTCCACCACCTCCATCTTCTCACATCGAAGGCAAACTGGTACAAAGTGGCTGCCAGTACCGTGCAGACGAAGAGTAGTCCGGCCAGCGCGCTTCAACAGACCCTCAGCAGCGGCCCCGATCCAAGCTCCCAGCTGCGCAAACGTACCGATCTGTCGATTCACGTTGCCATCGTAAATCTGAATGTACATTTCAGGACACATTTTCGACAGCACCTCTACCAGCACAGTGCTGTCAAATTCAGCGGTGATCCACAATCTATCTGTACCAAGAAAACGTCGAAACCTCTCCATCTCACCCAGCCACTGTACGTACGATACCAAAGACGAGGCTGGTACGTCACTAAGTTCACCATCAGGATTGTGAGGTGGGACTACTTCACTGGCTGTCGCGGCATCTTGCAACTCCAACCAAGCCGGTGTCTTGTAGAACTTCCACCAGCGAGTCGGATTCGACGCGGGATCTAGTTTGTTCCGTATTGCCTGACGAAACAACGAGCCAGCCACTTCTTCATTTTCCAGAATGCCGTGTCCAACACTATACGGATCACGATCCGGAAAGAACGTAGCATTCACTCTGCGGATAAGCTGTTCGTCGCCAGAATGTCGAATGGCTGTTGCCAAAGCTGAATAGAAACAGTTTCCCTTGCCAGTAACATAGACGTCCTCGTAAAATCCAGGGATCTCGGGGTTTCCCAGGCACAGCCCTAAAAGGACTTGGTTACTGTATCCAGATGTGTCCCAATCTCGATGAGAGAGGTACCTTCTAAAAGTCTCCATCTGCCCTTGCCACTCCGTATACGTTAACTGACCACCGCTAGCAACACTGCTACTTGAACTGTTTGACAACGCAGAAGACGTGTAGCCAGCCCACCAACTTGAATTTTGATCAGGATCCAGTCGAAGACGCTGAGACGTGGTGGACGACAACAGCCCTGCGTCCACAAGCGACCGTCGATGGGTAGCTATAATGTTGTTCATATTCTGTGCCACGAACTCAGGCCGATGGCGCGCAAGACTCGGTGCGTTGGCTAACTTCCAAGCCTTAAGTCTGTTCGCTGCACTGTAACTCATGTTAAATTTGACAACACTATTACCGTTCACGATTTGGCCAACAATATTGCTTCCCCTAAAGGAAAAACCTGGCGGCAATCCAGGGCCACGGTGACCGCCTACCAAAAGGTGACACGGCGAGAGTACAGGAGGTGCTGCTGGCTCGGCGCGCGACGAAATCCACTGCGAAAAAAGAAAAAGATACAGAAAAATGTGTCAACGAACAACAATTACCATAAAGAAAAAAGGAGTGCAACGACGAATTGTTTCAAATAACAACAGATGTCCGTGCCCGACGAAGAGGACGAAGAGGAGGGTGCAGTTATCTACATACCTGTACGAATGTTCTAAATGAAGTAGCTCTGCTTTCGCCGGCGACATTATTTGTCATCGCACCGCGCAAAACGCTGAGATTGGCACTGAGACCGTGACCATCACGTGTCGTGAAACGGCCATCATCTTCGTCTCGTTGTGCTGTGTCTCCAGAAGGATCGAAGCACCTACGCATTTAACTGAGACGCTGTTACTGCTGTTGCTGTTTTTCCTGTTGTCTGTTGTTCTTCTGTGATAGTGATAATGTTCAGAGATTTTCAATCGAAACAGGCTGCCGACGCAAATGAACCATGCTGCCGACCAAATATGTTTATCCCCTATTATATACACGCTATATTTTCGGCAACAATTTTTGAAAATAAAATGAAATAAAGCAATTAGGTGCACAAGGGGCTTAGGCTGTAATAGGAGAAAAAATATTCTTTGGGAAAAGATTAACATATTTGGGAAAAGATTAACGGAAAATCGAATTTGCCAGTCTCGTAACGGAAGTTTTTTAGGCCAATTCTTCCAACTCATACTAAGTGTTACGCTTTGAAAATGAGGACCTATGTTTTATATCCCGCAGTCCGTTACATTTTTTTTTTAATTTACCTTAGCATTCTGAAATTAAATAGGAAGAAAAAAAAAAATGTATAAATATGTAATGAAAGTTGGAAATTTTCGGTATTTTCTTGGACAACAATCCGTTACACTTTCACACTATTTTCATATTAACTACTAGTAAATATCTTTAAAATTAACGTAAAATTTGGAGAGCAAAATTACATCACTGAAAGTTTACACTGAAAGAAGTAGAGCACAGTGTTCACTTTTCAAGTGATACTAAGCTAAACGGGTTTTCTCGATTTGTGGAG
>Ga0209502_10003642_pt1 | contig 11945 bp, 15 predicted proteins | sample ArcticOcean_MG_C_10_FD_187442 | JGI IMG/M metagenome (GOLD analysis project Ga0209502, IMG submission 187442) | Marine microbial communities from western Arctic Ocean - ArcticOcean_MG_CB11_90 (SPAdes) (version 2) | ecosystem: Environmental > Aquatic > Marine > Oceanic | place: Arctic Ocean...
TTTATAGTCATGTGCATTTCAGGAACCTCGATTTGATTTTCATTAATATCGAGTAATTTTAATGCAAACTTTGTTGATGTTTTCTTTTGTTCGCTATGGATTTCAATATTCATGAATTCTTTCGAATCGACTGACATCACGAGAACGTCATTGACAGTGATAGTTTTGAGAAGTTTGTACATGTTAGTCATGTTAATACCACAGTCGACAGCTACTTCGCATGTATATTCTTCAAAATTTTCAGATGGGAGATACATGTCAATCAAAGATGTTCTAGCCGTATCAAGTGTTACGATATATACCCCATCTGGTTTAAAGTATAGGTTGACGTCATTTAATATATCCTTCAACACTTCAAATGTAGATTTGATGGCCGCGGCTTGCACGGTCACCAGTTTCATACTCGATTACTCGCGTATTATTTCTTTATATCACTATAAGGCTCATCTTCAACCTTGCGACTTATTTTATCTTCTAATTCACGTGTCATCGCCGGTTGGAGTGATTTACCGTAATCATCTAAACCAAACATATCACTACTCGGTTCACCATCTAGGGTTGATGAAAAAATAGAGCCAAAGTCGCACGTTTCCAGCTCTTGTACTGGTAGGAGCGATTCCAACCAATTATGTATTTCACGTCCCACTAAAATCTTTCCATTTTTTGTTAACATGGTCGGTACACGTGTGATTTTTGTCCTGTACTCGGGGGGTATTCCGGAAACGGTGACATTATGGTATTGGACGATTTGCTGTAACTCCTTATGTTTCTGGATAAACTCGAGGACTTCTACGCTATGTTTGCATTTTGGGCTGAAGACCAGAAGGGACATCTAATGTAATTTATCAAAAAAAATATGATTGATAACGCACTTTTTTTGTACTATATATTAATGTACAACCTACTACTGTTATTTGTATTGGTATTACTTCTAATAGACACCAGGAAAGAAACTTTTGTTACCAAAGGTGCACAGAAATCAATTCACCAGGTACTAATAAACGACCCCGCACCTAACATGAATGAATATAGGGAAGTGCGGACACTCGAGGTTAATAGTGATATTATATCCAAATTGGTTCACGTGACGAGTGAATATATACGAGAAAAGACGGGGTTACCTAATTATATAATTGAAACGACGGGTATCCGGCAGTATAAACACAAGAACAAGAACCATGTGCTATATCAATGTATGTTCATGTGTGTAAAAATGGGCGGGTTCCCGTTTGGATTTTCCGTCACGTCTAACATTATTTCCGTGTCAGGGGATGTACGAGTTATAGGTGTGCAATCACAACCCATGGATATAAAACCGCCGAGTAATAAGACACCGTTTGAAAGTGTGATTGAAGGGTCAGAATATATAGAGTATGATACCATTCAACAGGGTGAGTTAGATTTAATAAAAATTTAGTCCAAGTACTATTAATGATAAACGTGGAAGAGATTTCACAAATTGTCAATAAACGAAATCGTATGAAAAAGGAAACGTACGTAGAGCTGTACAAACAGATTACACGTAAAGTGCGACGCGCGGTTGAAACTGGGCGTAAATATGTGGATACAGAAATTCCTTCTTTTCTCATGGGGTATATAGCGTATGATAGGCTACAGGCGACCAATTATATCAAACGGCAATTAGAAAATGCCGGTTTTGATGTTGATGTAATGGGACACTTCGAAATCCGAATAACATGGAAAGTGAAAAAGAATAACAGGACGAGTGAAAATGGAATTGATTCTATAGATGAGTTTCCAACACTTATAAATTTAAAGAAGGCTGCTAACCGTTACAGGAGGAATGCGGAAAACAACTGATAATAAAAGTCCGTATACTCATAATGGACAACCTGAACATTTTGGTTGAAGCTAAACGCGAATACATGGAACAACTCTCTATTCTCATATGCCCGGTAATGATCGACGTATTTGATGCAATGTACCAAGAAGCGCATACATTGTCCAAGAATCGTAAAGTTCTTTTAATGTTTCAAAAATTATTGAAAGACGTACCGGAGTGGAGTGAAACAATGGCAAAGCAGCACACGGACAACATCGCAGATAGATGTGCGTGGTTCAAGGATTTAGTGGCGGCCGTGTTTGTGAGTTCCGTGAAAATATTATCGGCTGTTCGATTGAGCAAGGATTCCAAGAAAATGGCTATTAAATTACCAACGAATGAAGTATTTATTCACACGTGTTACAAGAATGCTGCGAAAGATTTATACAAAAATCCATACGTGTTTGCCGAAAATCAATCCGAGCATGACAGAAACGACGCCTTATATGACAGGTTTGCCATCTGCGTTGAAAATACAGTGAAGGAATTGATACCTGTTCAGCAGATTTTGCAAACGTATATGTCTGCAGGCGCTGAAGACTATATCGAAGGTGAGGATGCTGACATGCAGCACGACGAAATTGACGAAGTCGACGAATATGATCAAAATGGTCTCGAAGGTCAACCACAATCACAATTAGATTACGGAATACCTCCTATGGGTGAAGAAGAAATGCCACAAGCGGGTGGTGTAATGGATGATACACAAGAACCCCAGGGTGAACCAATGGAACATGAAATTGAAGAACCTTCAACTCCGTTTCAGAACGAGTTTAGAACGATTACTTCAAAGCCTATGAACCAACAACGCATCGATCCCCAGGATGTAGATGAAGGTGAAGACTTGTTTTCGGATGCCGCTGAAACGCGAACTAAAAAACTTGGCTATTAAATATGGACGAGTACCTCAGAGAGCCCGCTTCGGCTGCAATAATAGCCGCCGGATTAACCGCCATGTACGTACACGGCAAAGCCCGTCTTAACGACGAAGGAACACTTTCAACTAGCGCCTACGCAAAACCTGCTGCATTAGTGGGTATATTAGTATATTTCATCGTATCAAATGGAATAGGTAAACGTGAAACCATTTCAACAGACCCGTTCTGACCAACTTAAAGATTTATCTCTTGTATTATATATAATGACTTCCATCACTGCGTTCAATGACATGATGGGACAATTTCTTACGGAATTACATTCGGCATTTCCAGAAGAAAAAGGATTAAAAAAATACATGGCTGCATTCGAACTCATGCGAAGCACTAATGGAAGGATTATCGTAGAAGGGTTCATGGCGAACATCTCACCCCACGCGGATAAGATTAACGCAAAAGATGAATCATTTTTTCTCGAGCAAGCTGGTACCATCGATTTTCTAAAGGATATTAACTTGGCTCGATGCTGGCCGAAAGCCTCAGAAGGTACGCGCAATGCCATCTGGCAATACATTCAAACCCTCTACATGCTGGGTACGACGATCACGGCTATCCCAGCTGAAACACTCAGTATGATTGAAACGGTCGCGAAGCAGTGTGCCGATAAGATGCAAAACGAAGATGGTGGCATGGAAATTGATGAAGCTCAGCTCATGAAGTCCATGCAGGGTCTTCTCGGTGGCATGATGAAAAAATAAACCTATATAATATAAATGGTATCGCTGTTTGACGATCCCACACAAATTGTCAGAGCTGATAAGGTAATTGAATTTTGGCCAACTAAAATTCATACATCAGCGGAACGAGTAAACGCAACAGCTCGTTTTATTATTTACGCTACGTGTATATTGTATCTTATCAGGCGTGATGTACGCGTTTTCATTTTAGGATCTACATGTTTAGGAGTGTTGTATGTTATGGAAATGAACAACATGATAAAAGAGGGGCAAGCTCGCCCCACGGCTGTAAAGGAAGGATATGAATCAGGGTGTCAATTACCTACGTATGATAACCCAATGGCTAATGTATTGATGTCGGATTTCAATGATCGCCCCGATCGTCCGTCAGCGTGTGATTATCCAACAGTCCGAAAGGATGTTAACCGAATGTTATCCGGTACTATTCCATACGGTCCCCAGAAATCTCGATCCCCGATGCCCGAGTTTCAGCGTAATGCGTATGCCCGGCAATTTGTTTCGGGTCCAGTGACAAACATCCCTGGTGACCAAACCCAATTTGCCGAGTGGTTGTATGGTGAGAAGAATAGTTCAATTTGTAGAAGTGACAGTCGTTCATGTGATCCCAATGCACGTGGCGCACAATTAGAAGCGTTCGCCGGTTTAGATTCCAGTGGAGATATGAGGAGTGGTATGTTCGGTGGTGGAAACGGCCCGGCTTAGATAGATAAATATTCTCATGTAATAGTAAATGGCGTACCAACTCCAACCTGGTATGAATTTAGTTGAAAATCCCGCTCGACCACCCGTATGTGCGAATGAAGAGGTTTTTGTTTATCCCCAGCCCAGCACTCTTAATTACAGTTCGGGTCGCCCTAACACGATGTTGTACGGGACAGCTCCTTACATGGCTGGTAAGGGCTCCCCCGCTCAATACATTGAGACCAGTGATCAGTTAAGACCGCAGTCCACAAGTCAATTTAATAAAATCCTCGCGAAAACGTACGAACGGGGTCTATTCCCTCTCCAAGACATGAAGTGTAAACTTCCACTCCGGACGATGACACATGAACCCGAAAGTACACGCGCCGATACACAAAATCAAATGTTCACGACGAGATATCCCAGTCAATAAAAATATTTATAACAATTAAGAATGGCAGACCCTGTTTCAATTATAGCTATCGCAGGATTAGCCTACATAGGAAAAAAATTAAGCGATCCTAAACCGGAATTATACCAGGTTGTATCTAAACCTACAGAAGGACCTATTATAATTCAGGCGGAAATGCCCAACATAGCCGCCCCCCGACCGATTGGTCTCGACAATCTTCCGGAACGAAAAATGGAAAGAGAAAATTTCGCTGATATCGTACCACAAACACGTTCATCTGGTACTGAAGTACTTGAGATGCGCAATCGCATGTTTGACAATGGTCGCATGAATAACATATCACCCATCGAAAAACAATATGTTGGTCCGGGTATCGCGGTTGGCCCTGATGTAGCAGCTGCCGGTGGGTTTCAGCAAATTGTACGTGTCAACCCCGAAAATGTCGGCGCGCACCGTCTCACAACATTACCTGGTCGGAGTGGTCCAGCGCGAGACGTGTTTGGTGGACGTCGTGGGAAGATGGGCGACATTGCCAATAACCGTCCAGAAAAGACTGCATTTCTCCCCGATCGTCGTCCAGTCGCCGGTGGTAGGTCTCAAGGTTTTGATGGGCATGTTGTTCGCGGTGAACACGTAAACGGCAAGCGTTTAACAAATCGGTCGCAGACTGGGTCACGTGATGATGGTCTTGGGTTTTCGGGTGCTAAGAGTGTGGTAGCTGGTATGAAAATGGCACAAGATCCCACACGAAACAAGAAGGATGGAAATAGCGAACAGTATAGATATAACAACCAACTTGCACCAGGTGTTTCTACATTCTCACACGGATACCTTTCGTCCCCCGCAACAAAGATAGGCGAGGCGCGTACGTACGGAACGGGGCATACAGTAGAAGAATTATCTAAATACGGGTTCCGACCCGATGATCGCCGTGGTAAGGCGAACCGTAATGGTAACGCCGGTCGCATGAACGTTCGCGCGGGTCCTCTCAACCAAGGTGGTATGCCGACTGTCGTGCGCGCGGATACTACACGCGTAGATGGGCGAGTCGGCCCCGTGAGTGGTGGTTGGACGCAGCAGTATAACAACAACAAGTACTATAAATTCAACGCATACAAGGGTAATTCTAACCCTTACGCGACAGACGAAAGTTTGGGCGTTGCGAAACAACAGCTTCAACAGAACCCTATAGCTCAGCAGATGATGTAAATAAAAAACAGTCGAGTAACAACACCCATTAAAAAAGTATCCCTCTATTTTAATGAGCGTATACACGTTAGACATAGATAGTAGTGAAAGAGATCCTACTATATACCCAAACCCAGCTGATTACGTGATTGAACTTAAAAACCCTATTTACGATGTTAATAAAATTTCCATCGCGTCTGCCCGAATTCACGCGAGTCAGTTGTTAATTAACGATCGTAACAATACATTCACCGTAACAAATACGACAGATTCCACGACAAACACTGTAACACTGGCTAATGGAAACTATAAAGGCACTACACTCGCAGCTGAGCTTCAGACAAAACTTACAGCGGCGGTCGGTGAAACTGTAACCACCACGTATAACTCTGACAATAACACACTCACATTCGACGCTGCGAGTGATGATTTACGGTTTGATTTTTATGGTGGTACGAACGGCTATGCGAATAGTACCAGTGGGTATACAACCCCTCACGATATATTAGGTCTTCCACCAAGTAACATCGCAACGACTAGTACGACGCTTACGACAGGTACAATAAACTTACAGGGTCCGGATGCACTTGTTATCAAAATAAGTAGTGGTGCGGAAGAGTTTAACAAAACCGTCTATTCTGATACACCTTTCTACACTGGTCGTATACTGATGTGCGGTGATGTGATTAATTATTCGGGAAAGGATGATATCGTGGAACATAATTTTGATACAGGAAAACAGGGGAGTATATCAAAATTACGAGTTCAGTTCTTTTATAGTAGTAATAACCAGCTCATACCGTATGATTTTAGAAACGCTAACCATATTATTAAACTTTCTATTGAGGGTTCGCGAGATAAACTATCGGTCATACCTACCGTGAAAAAGGACTTTTCACTTCCCGAACCTATGCGCATACCGGAGTTTGAGGATCCGAATAGGTGGAATGCATTTATCTATATATTCATGATAATCGTGACTGGAATATTTTTTTTAATATTTACCAGACCCCGGGGAATTAGCGTGTGACCGCGTAGACGGGGGCGACGGGCTTCTTGACACGCTTGGAGATGCGGGAGATCACCATGTATACGATGACCGACAAGAGGGTAGTGAAAAGCGCCGTAAGGGCGTAGTTCATACCACCGTTCTTCTGGACCTTGACGACCTGATGGATGGTCCATCGGACGAGATCCATCCACGACAGGGCGGCGGCGAAGGAGAAACCAGCCACAACGGAGTTGAGAGACTGGGTTTCGAGTTCACGGGAGATCGCGATGAGGGTATCGGTGGCAAGTTCGGCGGACATTTTTATAATATATAAACATTTTATTCTGGTAACAACTCTTCGATAAATAGAATTTTATTATATTTACCGGTGCTATACCCTCTGACAACCCCGCTGCCCTGATCATCCTCGTCTTCATCGGAATCGGAGTTGGATTCTTTATCACCATATTTAAATTCCTTATACTCAGACGTTGTCCATCCCTCCAAATCAGGACATGTTTCCATTACTATCGATTGCATTTTTTATCATCGCTTCTGACGGATTGGATGGGTTCCACCCATCCCACGCGTCATACGCCTCGTTTATTTTCGTAAACCGTTCATCGTCCCCTGAATAAGGTTCAAATGCAGATTCGTCTACTTCATCATCAATCTCAATCTCATCCTCGTCTTCCGAATCTTCGTCAGTGTAAATATCGGGAAAATATGTACCAATTTGCTGACCTACTGTATGCATAGCGCAGTATTTCATACAATACTCCATATCCTTCCCGAGAATAGTGTCACGCCCACACGCCCTGGCGTAGTGTCCGGACAAAACGACTGCACTTTCTAATACTGGTGTAATAATATCAATCGCCGATTGGGCCATTTGGGAAGATAAGTCGTCCGGCTCCATTCTGGATACGTAATATATTATTACTAAGTGCGTAAACTCTAAGTTCTCTTTTATATGTCACATCATTGTTCAAAATCAGACTTATATTCTGATCTTTAATCATACTGAAATTTTTCTGACCCGTTGGATACCACCGTTCTGGTTCAAGTGCGAAACTATACGAGTAAAATCTCCGGAACAATTGTGTTCTTGAATGGTGAATACCACTCTGAACGGCGCGCATGTTTATAACGTTCCCTGTAATTTTATCGAGAACGACTTCATTATCGAGTGTCATTTCTAAACTGACGAGGTGTTCGTAGTTTGTATAACGTTCGTCATCACCCCCTGGAGGAGGGTATATTTGGTTAGAGTGATCGTAATCAAATGGATGGACTGATCTCGTACTACTATTTTTTCTCGCAATTACGAAATAGAGTTCTTTCACGGGATTTGTAAAACCGAGCCTACACTTTGTCTCATCCCGCCCGTGTCCGATTGATATGGGAATTTGAAAGACATTACGCTGAAGCTGTGAGATAATGTATTCATTCTTACCAGATTGAAGTTTAACTCGCTCGGGTTCGTCGAGTTGAACCAGTTCCGTGTGGACTGATATATCGTTAATTTTCAAACTGGATTTATCTAACGGTGAATATATACCAATCACACCACCCATATACCGATGGATTCCACAATAATAATATAAGACACTCGGTGCATCCATGGGTACGGTGAATGAGTATGGTGATGCTGACCCAGATAGTTGAGTCGGATATTCTACACCTCCTACATGTGTTCCGTTACTCGTTGTAGAAAATTTAAATGGGTGATTCGTGTTTGTAGTTGTATCGATCGTGAACGTGTAAGTACCCCCCCTGTTCAACTTGAGAACAGGTCTATCCACACCGTTTATGTGATATTTACCATTTCCACCTATTGTAACCGTATAGTTTGTCCCTGTTGGATCATATTCATCGGTAAATGCGGTGTGTCCCCCATAAATGCAGTCTATACTTTCACTTAATTTAATTTCAATTTCACACTCCTGTTGTGTGAGTGCACATATAGGTAAAGCTAGTTCTGGATTGTTATGGAAATAGAAGGGGATATCCACTATATACTTTGTAGATGTCGTTGCTTTTCCGAGGTATCCATTGATAGGATAAGGAAGCCACGATGGACCTTGCGTGACCGCATACCCGGATTCGTCTCCGGGATACTTACCGATGAGTTTCGATAGAGCTGTCTGCTTCGTCTGTGTGATATAATGCTCACTATATATCTGTAACCAATCACGGGGAATGCGTTGTACGAGCTGTCCTCCGATACGTAGATTCACATATTCTATAATCGCATGTCCGATCGATTCATTGTATCCCTGATACGCGTTCAAAGCGGGTAAATCTACGTGTACTCGTACACCCTTTAACAAGTCACCGGAACCCGCTGGTATCGTACACTTTACGGTACTACCATATGTGAGTTCACCACTGACGTCGTGTTTTACATCGTACACTGCAAAATTTGTATGCTTCCTGAATTGTTTTATAAAATGCGTATACTCAGGATTTTCTGTAAAAAAAACATCCTGGGTACCCGTTGTGGCGAGCTGGACGCGTCCCGCCATTTCTATTATTAGATGTTAAAATTTTAAACCCGCTAACCCGCTCTCGATATGCAATACATTATAACTATGTGCGTAAACACCTACGTTAATGTTACGTGTATTTGTCACCGTCGTTGTACCCGACGTTGCCGTGGGAATGGTATCGAGTTCTATATCCAGTTTTTTGTGAATAATACGACTCATATTAAGTTGTCCCGTGGGGTAATAGACCTCCGGTTTAAGTGCGAACGAATATGTATAGAATTCGTATGCGGGATCTGGACACCCGGTATGATACCTGAGTGACTGTTGGTACGCGAGATACTGACCACTGTGATCGAATACGGTTGCACCGTTACACTCAAGCTTGATATTCTTGAGTGCTCTATGATCGGAACGTTTTGTATTAGTCGCTGAACCTACCGTATTCCCCTGTAAATAACTATCAAAGGACTGATCGGATGCAGATGTATTTAGAAGGTGGTCTTCGTATATAATCTCGATAACCTCAGTAGTAATATTGAATACACGGGTGTGTCCGGAGTTGGATGGAACATCGCTTAAAATGGCTCCAATCGCGACCCTTGATCCATCCGCGGACATGGCAATTGAATACCCAAATCTATCACCGGCGACATCACCATCTATATCGGGACTGGACGCATTTTTCTTCGCTTGCGTCCATGTAGATCCAATCAAATCATACACACGAACTTGACCAGCATCGTTATAAGGGGCTCCAATAGCGACCCTAGACCCATCGGAGGACATGGCAACGGAATACCCAGATTGACCTCCATTGTTTTCGCCTTCTATATCCTGGCCAATTTTATTCCATTGCGATCCGGAATATTGATATACTCGAACGTGTCCGGAATTGTTCGGGCCTCCATCGTTATATTTAGCTCCAATCGCGACCCTGGATCCATCCGATGACATGGCAACAGACCACCCAAATTGGTCGTTAGCAACTTCACCTGGTATACTAGAACCGACTAGTGTCCACGATGATCCAATATAGTCATATATTTCAACACGTCCTCTATACGAGTCGTACAAATAGGCCCCAATCGCGACCCTTGATCCATCAGCGGACATGGCAACAGACACCCCTAATCTATCACCGGCGTTTTCACCGTCTATATCTTGACCAACCTGTGTCCATGTAGATCCAATCAAATCATACACACGAACATGCCCATAGGACGACCCACCGACACCGTTAGTAGGGGCCCCAACTGCTATTCGGGTCCCATCTGAAGACATGGTTACCGAATAACCCGACTCGTCGTCTCCGAATTCACCGTCTATATCTTGACCAACCTGTGTCCATGTAGATCCAATCAAATCATACACACGAACGTGACCAGAATCGTGACCCACGGATCCCGATTGTCCATCGTTTAGTATAGCTCCAATGGCTACACGTGTTCCGTCTGAAGACATAGCTACCGAAGAACCTGATGAGTCGGATTCGGCTTCGCCGTCTATATCTTGACCAACCTGTGTCCATGTAGATCCAATCAAATCGTACACGCGAACGTGGCCAGAATTAACCCCGTTCGAATCGACTCCTTCCGCCCCAATGGCTACCCGGGTTCCATCTGAAGACATGGCTACCGAAGAACCTGAGAGATCATTTATGTCATCGCCGTCTATGGTCTGACCGAGCTGTGCAATCGATCCAGGTGTGGTGACCTGGGTCGAATTGAAATTGAATCCGGTTTCTTCCTTTGCGAGAAACATGAGTTCCTTGACTGGGTTTTCAAAATTTAACATTACGGATTTCTTCAACTCCCCCGGTTTAAATTGTATACTCGATTTTTGTAACTGTGTAATTACATATTCCATCGGACGTGTGAGTAGAAAGTTCTTTTCATCTTCCGTGATGAAGTAGAAATCGGTGATGAGCGAGGCGTTTATGATCGAACCTTCGGTTGTCTTCTCTCTCTTTACAATCCCACTGGAATCTGCTGTATATTTAAATGTTACATCATCATCTACATCTCTAAACGTCACGCGAACTTCCACGAGTTGTTTTGTGAGCGCACACACTGGAACAGCTAAACCAGGGTTTCTATAAAAATAGAATGGAAGGTTTATATAGAACGTATTATAACCAAAACCATCTGGGGAAACGCTATACGATTTATTATGTCCGTTCATAAAGTAAAGGGTCTGATCCACATCATCCTTATTACCATGTAATTGATCGTACATGTATATATACTCCCCTGTAAGTCTCTCTATGACCTGACCACCGATTATCAGATCTGCATATTTTATTATACTTTTACCTAATGAAATGTTATAATAGTTCTGCACAGTATCAGAAACAAACGTCCCTGATGTGAGACCATTTATAGATGTTCCAAAAACGTCCGATGATAAGTTACCGAGTTTTACCTTAAGGGTCATCCCTCGTACGAGATCGCCTATATTGTTTGGTATACGACACTCAATGGAACTCCCGAATGCGCTGTCACCGGAAAATGGCATTTCTACCGCTTCGGTAGAAAAGCGTGTATGTCTTTTGAATAAGGTGACAAAATACGAAAACTGCGGATCCCCAGTAAGCCATTGGTCCTGGATACCAGTGACAGCAAGTTGTACGCGACCTGCCATTCTTATTACATGTGAGTAAAATTTTATGAATTAAAACGGGGCGGTATTATAGATGGATTTACGTT
>Ga0209502_10003671_pt1 | contig 11889 bp, 14 predicted proteins | sample ArcticOcean_MG_C_10_FD_187442 | JGI IMG/M metagenome (GOLD analysis project Ga0209502, IMG submission 187442) | Marine microbial communities from western Arctic Ocean - ArcticOcean_MG_CB11_90 (SPAdes) (version 2) | ecosystem: Environmental > Aquatic > Marine > Oceanic | place: Arctic Ocean...
CACCATTCACACCAACTCTTAATCCAATTTTTCCAGGTCTTTTAGTTAACATTGCAATACCAACTGGATGATATATAGCTGCAAAAAAACCAAGAACACCAAGAGATATTCCTAACATTTCAGTTGATTGAGAAAATGATGCTAACATTCCACCTATACCTAAACCAAAAGGATAAACAGTAATTAGAATAGCTCTTGAATATTTGTCTGCCAACCATCCAGCTAAAGGAGCCGCAGCTCCAAACATTATAACTCCCAATGTTCCATATACTATTATTTCTTCATAACTTAAGCCAAATTCTCTACCAGCATCGAATGCTGCTTTAGCAAAAATTAGCATCATAAAATGATCTAATAAATGACCTATATTTAAATATAAATCAGGAATTGAATAACTCTTAGAACTATTGAATGATAAAACTCTCATCTTCTTAAAACCTATTATTTAATGAATTAAATATAATTTTATTATGTTCTTATTTAAGATAAAAAAGTAGTGAAATCTGAGTAATCTAATTTTTCTACTCTAAGTGTATTTTCCACAGCACTGGTATCTTCATAACCTAAAGAAACACCACAAACTAACATCTCATTTTCTTTAAAATTCAACTGATCAGCTATTAGAGTATGAAACTTTGTAAAAGCAACTTGTCCACAAGTATGAAGCCCTTCTCCTCTTGCACCAACTAATATACTTTGAATAAACATTCCTAAATCCATAAAAGTACCTGTTGCAAGCCTTCTATCCATGGTGATAAACATTCCTACTGGAGCTCCAAAAAAATGGAAGTTCTCTTGCATTTGTTTATTTCTTGCATCAAAATCATCTCTTCCTATTCCAAGAAGATTATACAACTCAAATCCAACAGCTCTTCTTCTCGAAACGAAAGGTTCAAACCATTCAGTAGGATAGTAATCAAATTCGGTTTTCATATCTTTAGCTGAACCGTCTTTTATAGAATTTAAGATTGATTCTGTAATACTTTGTTTTTTTTGACCTTCAACCACATAGACATGCCAAGGTTGAATATTATGACCACTTGGAGCAAAAGCTGCTCCTTTTAAAATGTTATCAATTTTTTCTTTGATTACAGAATCTGGTAAAAATCTTCGAACTGACCTTCTTGAAATCAGTGCTTCGTTTACATTCATAATTTAGTTCCCCATTAATTAAAAATAAGCATATGTAATTAGTTCACTAATTAACTAATTACATATTGAAAATTTAAGCAACAAAGAAAGGTTATTTTTGTGAAAATATTTTTCTAAAGAAAGCAACCTTTTCCCATCTTGCAGATAAGAAGGGTTGCCTATCACGAAGGGAGGTGGATTCAGAAACAACTTTCATAGGTTTATTTGTTTTTGTTTTATCAACTAAATAAGCAAATTTGTTATTTTCATTTTTCCAAAAATTTAAAACCTTCTTTAAATACGGTTTGTTTTTGATAGGATCTGAAGAATGATAAAATTTAATTGCTTCATTCCAATTTCCATATTTCTTTTTTAATTGAAGTAAAAAAGATGCAGCATATGAGACGTTTGGTTCAGGAGAAATCATGTCATTAATTTTTTTAAAATTATGTTTATGCCATTTTAAATTAATTTGCATACAGCCAACGTCTAAATTATTATCTCCTTTGAGAACATGCTTCAATACGTATTTTTTCATTTGTTTTTGATTATCAAAAAAAAGACTTTTTCCAGAATGATTGACTGTCCAAGGCCAAACTATTAATTGTTTGCTTTTAAGAACTCTTCCAGACTCTGTTTGACCAATACCTAATAATAAATTTTTAGGAATATCTATTAAGGACTCAATATTACTTATAGTTTTTTTACAAATTTCATTATCGTTGACTGAAGCCAAAACACTATTAGAAAATAAAATAAATAATATAGAAAATAATTTTGACTTATCTATTATTTTTATACATTCTAACATTAAAAATATATGCAAATAATGTGCCGTACAAATTAAACTATCTTAATTTTTTATAATCTGCCTTTCTTTTTTCTAAGAAAGCATCTATGCCTTCTATACTTTCTTTATCTCCTTGAGATTTTACCATAAAATCTGTTTCAGATTGTAATTGCTCATCAAAAGTATTTTCATAAGCTGCACGCGTAAGTTTTTTGATCCTGGAAATAGAGTTTTTAGGAAGGTCTGCAAAATTTTTACATAACTCTAAAGCATCTTCTTTTGCTTTTCCTTTTTGAGATAATACATTTACAGCCCCAATTTGATATAATCTAGATGACTCTATCTTTCCACCCATCATTGCCATTTCTGACAATAGTTGACGAGGCATTGCCTCTGAAAGAAATTTAGTCGCACCACCATCTGGCGTGACTCCAATTTTAACATAGGCAAGAGACAAAAATGTATGTTCACTCATTACAATCATATCACATACCATAGCTAAAGAAACTCCAGCACCTGCTGCACCTCCCTCTATTGCGGCGACAACTGGCTTAGAACAATTATATATTGATTGAATTGTTCCATTCAATTGTTTTAAAGTCTGATATCTCTCTTCTTCACTCATATCACGTCTAGTTTTTAAACTATTTAAATCTCCTCCTGCACAAAAGAAATTACCAGCACCAGTTATCACTACAGAAAAAATATCTCTATTTTCTTCAGCCATTTTAATAGATAATTTAAACTCATCATGAAAACCAGGTATCATCGAGTTTCTTTTTTCAGGATTATTCAAAGTTATTAGCAATGTATTTTCAATAATTGTATTTTCAATAATAGACATGTAATTCCTATAGTAATATATATTTAAATAAAAATTTATATTGAATTTATAGTTATTGTTCGTCAACCATCAAAATAAAAAATTGAAAGTTTAAAATTATGATAGATACAGAACAAAAACTAAAATTGATTATGAATTCAGCTTTAGAAGCAGCTAAGCCTAAAGACAAATTTAAATTACTTCCTGCAAAGCCTAAAGGTAAATTAATTGTTTTAGGAGCTGGAAAAGCAGCTGCCAGCATGGCTGCAGAATTTGAAAAAATTTATAATTATTCACTAGAAGGTATGGTTATTACAAGATATGGGCATTATACAAAAACCAAAGTTATAAAGGTTCTAGAAGCTTCCCATCCTAAGCCAGATCAAGCTAGCTTAGAAGCAACTAAAATATTATTCAATCTAGCAAAAAACGCTAAGAAAGAGGATCATATTGTTTTTCTTATTTCTGGAGGAGCATCATCTTTATTAACATTACCCTTAGATGGAGTTTCATTTGAAGAAAAACAAAGAATAAATTCAGAATTATTAATTTCTGGAGCAGCTATTGATAAAATGAATGTTGTTAGAAGATCATTATCCCAAATAAAAGGTGGACGTCTGGCTGAAGCAATTTACCCTGCACAAATGACAACGTATATGATTTCAGATATTCCTGGAGATGATCCAGCTTACATAGGTTCTGGACCAACTATTCAAGCAATAGGTAGAAATGAAGATGCTATTTCAATATTAAATGATTATAAAATACGTATAAGCAAACAAGTAGAAAAAATAATATTATCTAACACTTTACCTAAATTGATTACATCCCCTCAACACATGCTTGCAACTCCAATGATGGCTTTAAAAAATGCTGCTAAAATAGCTAAAAAACAAGGTTACATTCCTATAATTCTTTCTGACTCTTTGGAAGGTGAAGCATCCATAGAAGGGAAGAAAATGGCTGAGTTGGCTATTAGTATTAAAAAAAATAAAAAATATAATAATATTAATCTTGAAAAGCCAATTTTACTATTATCAGGAGGAGAGACGACAGTAACTGTTAAAGGTAAAGGGAAAGGAGGCAGAAATTCTGAATTTATCTTATCAATGGCAATCACTCTAAATAGTATTAAAGGAATAGATGCACTGGCAATTGATACGGACGGCATTGATGGAATTGAAGATAATGCCGGTGCCTATATTTCATCAAAAACACTTGAAAAAGCTAGATTGAATAATTTAGATCCCATAGATTATTTAAAAAATAATAACTCTTATTCCTTTTTTAGAGCTATAAAGGATTTAATTTATACGTCCCCGACATTAACTAATGTAAATGACTTTAGGGCTGTATTAATACAGCCTTAACAAATCAACCATTGACTGGAATAGTTTCATTAAAACCTGGAAGATTTGAGGCAACATTTGTAAACCATTCTTGCATTTTAGGTCTGCCAGTTTTCCAATCTCTTACTTCTCTAAAAGATAAATAGCCTAGTGCTGCAGCTAAGCCAATATTAGCAGCGTCAAAGCCAGAAGGTGAGGACCAGTTTATAAGATCAGTTTCTAAAAAATCTAATGTTCTATCTATTTTACCTATTTGTAAATCTAACCAAATCTTTGAAGGTGTTTCATTACCTGAATAACGATCTGAGTAAACTATTAACAAAGATGCATCTATAAGACCTTCAGCTAATGCCGACCTAGTTAAAACAGTATCTCTATCATTTCCAGATTCCGGAATTAAACCACCACCTATCCTGCTAAAATGATCAACTATCACTCTACTATCGTATAGATAAGATCCATCAGGCTTTTGAACTATTGGAATTTTACCTAAAGGATTATGACTTCTAATGATATCGTTTTCATCTTGAGTGTCTGCAGTAATCAATCCTAATTGAGAATCTAAGCCAGCTTTAAAAGCAGCCATTCTTACTTTACGAACATATGGTGACGCTGGGCTAAAACTTAATTTATACATAACAACCTCTAATAATTTATTTTTAATATTTATATCTAAGATAGCTTTAATGCAAACTTTTAAATTTAATGATATAAAGATAATTTTTAAAAGTAGGAATTTAATGAAATATATTATTATAACACAAACTTTTCCTCCTCGAACTGGTGGAATGCAAACTGTAATGACTGCTATAGCTAAAAGACTCTCTACTTTAGAAAAAACTATCGTGTTTCCTGATCATTTTGTTTCTAAAGATAATGATATTTCTAAGGAAAATTTTTCTATTTATAATAATTTTACTCCAAAACTATTTAGAAGCTTTGTAAAAAAGTTACTTGCTTATCAAACCATAGAAAATGAGGATATTATTATTTGTGATAGCTGGAAATCCATTAATGCGGTTCCTAATATTGCAAATAAAATAATTGTACTTGCACATGGCCAAGAATATTTATCGTCAAATAAAAAATATGACTTAATTAAAAAATCATTGAGAAGAGCCAACCATATTATATGCAGTTCAAAATATACTTATGACTTGATCGAAAGCTTAAAAATTACTGATACTAATAAATCTATTATACCCCCTACTTATTCACTTGAAAAAATTAATAAAAGATTGGAAATTAAAACATTTAAATCTTCAAATAAAGTACACATTATTTCAATTACTAGACTTGAAGAAAGAAAGGGAATTATCCCAGTTTTGAAATCTTTGGGAGCACTTAAAAAAAGTAAATCTTTAAAGCCTTTTATTTGGGATATTTTTGGAATTGGTGATCAGAAAGATGAGATTGAAGAAGTTATTAAAGCTTTGAATTTAGTACAATATGTAAAATTAAAAGGAGCAATAACAAATAAAGATAAAGAGTATTATCTAAGTATTGCTGATCTATTTATAATGCCATCTTATAAGGTTGAAAAATCAATAGAAGGATTTGGTATCTCTTATGTCGAGGCAGCTGCATACTCAATACCATCTATTGCTGGTCAAGAAGGTGGAGTGACAGATGCAGTTTTAGATAAAAAAACTGGATGGTGCGTTAATCCTATGAACCAAAAACAGTTATCAAAAGTTCTTTTAGAGGCTATAAATAATAATAAAAAAAGAGAATTACTGGGGAGGCAAGCTCAAGAAGAGTTTTTAAATTCATTTGTTGGTGAAAAAGTTTTCAGGAAATTTATGAAATCCATCCACTCCTAAATTAAGTTGAAAGATTTCATTTGCTAGATTGACATTTATTTTTCCATAGAAATGAGGAAACAAATCTCCATCTCTAGATTTCTCCCATTTTAACGAACTTTTTATTACTTTTATATCAAACCCAATTAATAGCAATTTTGTTTGACCTGCAAAATGTTTTGACACAGTTACTTCTAATTGATCTTTTGTGGATAAATGAATAAATCCATCTTTAATATCTATTGCTGAACCCAAAAAAAAGTTAATTTTATTAGCTTCTTCCCATTCACTAACTGAACAAACTTTATAAACTAATGTCATATTTATATCTCATTATCTTTCATAAATTTTTTTATTAAATCGATTAAAATTTGCGGCTCATCTTCTTGTGAATAGTGACCAGCGTTTTGAATTTTTGTTACTTTTGATTCAGGAAAAAGAGCTTTAAAATCTCTTATTGCATAATCTGGATCAATCGCTTTATCTTGCATTCCATATGCTAAAATAGCTGGTTTTGAGCAAAGACCTCTAAAGTCTCCCTCTTTAAAACCTTCAACTATAAATGGAACAATTCTATTAAGAAGCGCGTCTAAAGGAAAGTTTATAGCGCCTAAACAACTGGCTCTATCGGGAAATTGAGATGAATAAGCGTTAAGCCAATTATCATCTATAATTTTATTATTAGTAAAATTAGGGATTTTCATTACTGATAAAAGCGTTGAACTAAGTTCTCCTAAAATACCATTAAGAGTACCTGCTTCGTAATGTTTCTTAATCCACTTAAACCATGGAGTTAAGGTTTTAGGCCTTTCTTCCTTACTATAGCCAAATAAAGTATTTATTAAAATAAATCCCTTTACACGGTCTAAATTTCTTATTGCATAAGCACCTGTAATTGGTCCTCCCCAATCTTGCCCAACAAAAGTTATATTCTTTAAGTCTAAATATTTAATAAGATTATCTAAGTTTTCAACGTGCGTTTTCAAAGTGTATTCTTTATTTTGAGGAGTTTCTGACTTACCAAAGCCCATCATATCAGGAACAACTATTCTATATTTATCAGATAATTGAGGTATAAAATTTCTATAAATATATCCCCATGTAGGCTCTCCATGAAGGCAAATGATTGTCTCTGCAGTTTTAGATCCTTCATCTACATAATGCTGTTGAAAACCATTACCATTGAAATATTTTGGAGCAAATGGCCATGTTCCCTTGAATGTTTCGTCAGCACTAATCATTTTTTCCCTCTTTATAATTAAATTTAAATTAGGTAACCGTAGACGCAGCTTCTTTTTCGTAAGTAAAAGTACAGACGCCAATAAAGTTATTTTCTTTAAATACCAAACTCTTTTTCAAGTCAGCTATCATAAATTTATAATTATCTTCAAATTTATTTAGTGAATCAGCGTTTTCAAATTTAATTGAAACATTTAAATCACCAGATTGACCGATAAAAACATTTAATCCTACAATATCAAATTCAGATATCTTTGAACCAAATTTTTCGGAGCAAAATGATGCTGCTAGTTTAGCTTCGCTAACAGAGGGAAATCTGAAATTTAAAATTTTTCCAAACATAATTAATCCTTAATTTTCTGAAATAAATTCATTAATTCATTTTCATCAGACATAACATTTTTCATTCTCTTTAATGTTCCAATATTCAAATTAAGTTCTTCTTGTAAAATCCTACCTGATTTATTTAATATAATATTGCCATCTATAGTATCTGCTATGCCAATTTTTAAAATTTTTTCTTTTTCTTCAATTGTTATTATATTATTTATCATGAATTTTAGTAATGAAACTCCATCTGAAACAGATAGATCAGGAAATTTAATAATCAACTTTTCTAAAACAGTTATAACTGATTCAGCTGTATTTTGTCTCTGTGCAACTTGCACTTCCAATTGATATGCAAGTTTAGATGCTAAATTGGTTAGAAGTTTAATGATGTGTTTCGATAACCGTCTTACCTTATTATCGCTGACACATAGTGTACCTAATGTATACCCGTCTGAAGTAATTACTGGAAACGCTGCATAAAATAAAACTCCAATCTCTGTAACTGCAGGGTGGTACATAAACCGTTTATCTTTTTTCATATTATTAACGATCAATGGTTTTCTATTTTCTAATGCAAATTGACATAAAGTTTGCTTTCTAGGCATTTCAAAAGGCACTTCATCTGGAAAGCCGTCTCTAGCTAACATGAATTGTCTATCAGCATCAATTAAACCTGTCCAACTCACTGGACATCCAGTAATTTCTTTAGCAATAAAACAATACACATCATATAATTCTGTTGCCTTAATATCTAAAACACCAGTTCTTAAAACAGCTTCTATTCTTTGCTTATCATTATTAGGTATTTGTGCAGGTTGAAAAATCATAACTCACCAGTTTCAAAATTTATTTTCACTATTATTATAATATTTTAATTAATTATTTCAATAATTGAAATAAAATCAATTAAATATAAGAAAGTTAATGTTGAGCAACTATATTTTTTTTTGTTTATTTGTTTTTAATATAAAAACTAATATGAAAATAATTGTCAAAACTAAAATAACCGTTGGTGCCGGAGCACTATCAATCCAAAAACTAGAATATATTCCTATAAACATTGCTATAAATGAAACAAATACAGAAATAATCATCATATTTTTAAATCTATTATTTATTAAAAAGGCTATAGCTCCAGGAGCTATTATCAAAGAAATTGAGAGAATTAACCCAAGTGCTTTTAAAGTAGCAACAATGGTTAGTGACATTGACGCTAGTAAACTAAATTGTAAAATTTTTACTCTTAAACCTGATACAATTGCATGTATTTCGTCAAAGGAACATAATAGTAAGTCACGCCATTTTAAAATAAAAAATAAAGTTACTAAACATGATATTATAAATGACATCGTTAAATCATTTACACTTACACCAAGCATATTTCCAAATAATATATGATCTAAGTGAACATCAGTTTCAATTTTTGTAATCAAAACTATACCAAAACCAAACATACCAGAAAATACAACTCCCATTATAGTATCATGTTTTACTCTACAATTTTCTTTGATATATCCAGTTGATAAAGCACAAAACAAACCTGCACAAAAAGCCCCTATTACAAGAGGAATATTAATTATGTATGCAATTACAATTCCTGGAAGAACAGCATGACTTACAGCGTCTCCCATTAAGGACCATCCTCGTACAACTAAAAAACACGATAATAAAGAAGTTGGGATGGCTATAATAAAGCTTACTAAAAAAGCATTTTGCATAAATTCAAATTGGAAAGGTAAAAGTAAATTTTCCATTATCTATTTATTTTTCTATAAAGGTTAAACTTACTAACTAATAATCCATGTTTAGGGGCAAATATAAAAGCTAATATAAATATTAATGTTTGCAGTACGACAATAATACCTCCCGTTGAACCATCAAGAAAAAAACTAAAATATGCACCAAAAAAGCTAGTAACTATCCCTATAATTACACTAATGATTATTAATCTAGGAAAGTTATCAGTTAAAAGATAAGCAGTTGCGCCAGGTGTTATAATCAATGCTATAACTAAAAAAGCACCTACAGTTTGTAATGCTGCCACGCATGATGCTGAAAGTAATGTAAAAAAAAGTAGGTTTATTTTAACTGGGTTAATACCTATAGATCTAGCATGATTTTCATCAAAGAAAACTACCAAGAACTCTTTCCATTTTAGAGTTAATATTAAAAGAGTAGTAAAACCAATTATAGCTAACTGAAGAGTATCATAAGGGGTGATCGCAAGAATATTTCCCAAAGTAATTGTTTTCACATCAACTGAAGTGGGGGATATTGAAACTATAAACAATCCAAGACCAAAGAACGAGCTGAAAATTAGTCCAATTACTGCATCTTCTTTTAAATCCGTTCTTTGTTTTAAAAATAACATTGCTCCTGCTGCAAGTCCCCCTGAGAAAAAAGCGCCTAAAGAAAAAGGAAGACCTATTAAATAAGTTAAAGCAACTCCTGGAACAATTGAATGAGACAATGCATCTCCTATCAAAGACCATCCTTTAAGCATTAAATAACAGGATAAAAATGCACAAATTGCTCCAACAAGGGAGCTGACCCACATAGCATTAATCATATAGTTATAATTAAAAGGTAACAACAATTCTTCTATCATTCTTTTTCTCTGATAGTGTGGTGTTTCCCATCATAAGTAACGAATGGTCTTTCATCATCAGTTAATATTGATACTTGTCTATGATCTTCATCATCGTGAAGATCTTTTCCACTAATAACTAAATGCCTTAATACGCCACCAAAAGCTTTTTCTAAATATTGATGGGTAAAATTAGTTTCAATTGGTCCATAGTTCAAAACCGTTTCATTTACTATAACAACATGATCACAAAATTCAGGAACAGATCCAAGATTGTGCGTTGAAACTAATATAACTTTACCTTCAGCTTTCATTTTCTTTAATAAGTCAATTATAGCTTCTTCAGTCTGAACATCTATACCTGTAAACGGTTCATCTAAAAGAATTATATGGCTATTTTGTGCAATTGATCTTGCCAAAAATATCCGCTTTCTTTGTCCACCAGATAATTCTCCAATTTGTCGTTTTGCATATTCAACCATACCTACTTTTGCTAAAGCATTATCAACAGCTTCAGTGTCTTTTTTACTAGGCATTCTAAAAAAACCCATATGTCCATATCTACCCATCATAACAACATCTTTAACTAAAACAGGAAATGTCCAATCGACTTCTTCGGATTGAGGAACATAAGCAATCAAATTTGATTTCAACGCTTTTTGAACTGTATCACCTAATACTTTTATTTGACCTGAAGAACATGGAACAAAACCCATTATTGCTTTGAATATTGTAGATTTTCCAGCTCCATTTACCCCAACTAAACCAGTAATAGAACCCTGAGGTATCTCAAAACTAGCGTCCCTTAATGCAACATGACCATTTTTATATTTTACTGATATATTTTTAGCTATAATACCTAAAGGACGATCTAATTTTGACATTATTTTTTATTTCCTAAAAGTCCTGAAACAATAGTTTCAGAAGTAACACGAAGTAATTCAAGGTAAGTTGGTACAGGGCCATCAGATTTACTCAAGCTGTCAACGTATAAAAAACCACCATAATTGGCAGACGTTTCTCTTGCAACTTGCTTAGCTGGATCATTATTAACTGTGCTTTCACAGAAAATCACTTCTATATTATTATTATTTACCCCATCAATTACCTTACGAACTTGTTGAGGAGTTCCTTGTTGTTCTGCATTAATTGGCCAGAGGTAAAGCTCTTTTAATTTAAAATCACGAGCCAAATAACTAAACGCTCCTTCACAACTAACAAGCCACCTTTTATTTTCTGGTATTTTTAAAATAGCTTCTTTTAATGGTTGAATAGTTAATATTATTTTTTCTTTATATTTTTTTCCGTTTCTTAAATATACATTTGCATTCTTAGGATCATATTTAGAAAAGCCTTTTACAATATTATCTATATAAATCATTGCACCTTCTTGGGACATCCATGCATGTGGATTTGGTTTACCTTTATATGCCCCTTCATTAATACCCATAGGAACAACTCCATCAGATAAAGTTATACTGGGAACATTTTTAAGGTTTTTAAAAAACTGTTTAAACCATAGTTCCAGCTTTAACCCATTCCATAAAATAAGATCTGCATCTTGAGCTCTCAATATATCTCTAGGAGTTGGCGAATAGCCATGAATTTCAGCACCAGGTTTTGTAATAGATTCTACTATAGCAACGTCACCTGCAACATTTTTTGCCATATCAGCAATGACTGTAAAGGTAGTTATAACTTTAAATTTTTTTTCTTCTTTTCCAAAAGCATTGTTTGTTAAAAATAGAATAGAAGAAAGTATAATGATAAATATTTTTTTATTAATAACAGATGACATAGACGAAGAGCTTTCTCTTTTAAGTTAATTCAGGCTTTAT
>Ga0209502_10003677_pt1 | contig 11874 bp, 15 predicted proteins | sample ArcticOcean_MG_C_10_FD_187442 | JGI IMG/M metagenome (GOLD analysis project Ga0209502, IMG submission 187442) | Marine microbial communities from western Arctic Ocean - ArcticOcean_MG_CB11_90 (SPAdes) (version 2) | ecosystem: Environmental > Aquatic > Marine > Oceanic | place: Arctic Ocean...
AAGATGGCATATATGAGTTTTGAAGACCCAGGAGAAATGACATTGTGGGCATTAGCGTGTTACCACAAACAACACAGGGAGTAGCAGAGATGTTATTAAACGCAGATAGTGTACTAACCGGTTCAGGTATTACATCAAGAGTAGAACTAGTGTTACTTGCTTCTAAATTATCACGAACACGTAAGATTTCCGCTGTTAAGGCACTAATGTTGCTAGAGACTGGCGAAGTTGACATTGAAGAATTACGTGAAACTATATTGTTTGATTTACAAAAGGTTAAACCTGAACCAGAGAGTATTAAAGATGATACGACTGCACAACCTGAGTAGGCTGTATCAAGAACTAGAACCATCTCTATCAAGACTTTCAAAATTAGTTCTAAAGTCAGGGCGAGTTATGCTAGGAGAATCCACACAGGAATTCGAACAGCGGCTTGCCCTTCTTGCTGGCGCCGACTATGCTGTTACTGTGGGTAGCGGAAGTGATGCACTTTATTATGGACTAGCCGCATCACAAATACAAGGACCAATAGCATTACCTAGCCAAACCTTTGTTGCTACAAAGAATAGTATATTACGTGCAGGACTAGCGCCAGTATGCGTAGACGTAAAACCCAATGGATTATTAGACTGGGACAAAGTTAGCAATAATATAGAACACACTGTATGGGTTGGATTGTTTGGAAATACAGAAACTTTACCCACAGATAAAATTGTATATGAAGATGGTGCTCAACACTTTGGTGCACCGTTACAAGGCATTTTTGCTGCATATAGTTTTGATCCTACCAAGGCACTACCAAATTTTGGCAATGGCGGAGCCGTTGTTACTAATCATAAACATATTGCAGACAGAGTTAGACTACTTCGCAGACATGGATACTACGATTCACACGTAGGAGGTCACAGTGTTATGAGTGAACGAGATTGTGCTGAAATGTGTGTTAAGCTAGATCACTTTCCTTTTTGGCAGGAAAGAAGACAAGAGATTGCCAGAGACTATACTATAGAACTCGGTAAGTATGTTGATATTATCACAGATCATAAAGGACAAGTTAGTAAGTTTGTTATTAGCACTGATCAACGAGATCAACTAGCAAAACATTTATTAGATAACAAGATCGAAACTAAGCTAGTTTACAAGGATCCGTTGTATAATTTGCCAGGTGCTATTAAGAATTGTAACCAACATTTAGCACTACCATGTGATCCGTATACAACAGATGAAGAGTTACTAGTGGTTATACTTGCTATCAAAGAATTCTTCCAGGAACTTCCATTCAAACGTAGCCTGTAAGTCGTTGCCGCCAGCAATGTAAATACCAGCATCAACTGCACCATTTAAACTCCATTCAGCAAAATCACCTTCTGCTACAGTACACCATTGTTTCAGTCTGTATCTACTTTCTATATCATCGTTTAGGCCAAGTTTGATACATTCACGGAATGCTGTACGCCAGGTTGCATGTTTGTCTGTGTTAAACTCTGCAATGCTACCCACAACAGGAACAACGTCGTGTTTGGCACTGAGAGTAAAGTCTAAACCCCACTCAGTCTGATCTAGTACTAGTTTTTTATTGTATGCAATAATACCCATGTGACCGTATTCTAAACCATTAACAGGATTACGAGCATGAAATATCCAGTGCTTGTCTCCCTGTAGCCAGTCTGGTTGCCAGTTAAAGTTAAACTCTGGCAGTGTAATACACTTAGCAAATACATTAAAGAACCAGGGAGTGTCACTAATTTCTGCGCATGCCTTGTATGCTTCTGCTCTGCCAGTAATACCATCAATTCGCTTTGCTCTTGGACATAACTCTTTTAGTATCTCCCAGTTTCTTTGGGCATTTTCCTCACCATTTGAAAGGTATACAACATCTAGTGGTTGTTCTGCTATAGTATGGGTATTATGACGCAAGATGTATGGGTAGTCGTAGTATTGCTCTTTAAAATGCGTTTTACAGTCCCTGGGCACTAGTAGTACACTTCCGCTCTTGTTAAAAACGTGTAGATTGCGTTCTTTCCATAAACTAGGATCATATACTATATCTGTTGGTGTTTGTTTAATCCAAGCGTAAGATGTAGTAATTTCGTCTAACGTGTTAACAGTAGGCCAGGGACACCGAGTTACTGTTGGCTCGCTATGCCAGTTAATATGCTCGTACCACTCAAGTAGTTTAAGCCCTGCTTCCTGGCTCTTAAAAGCTCGTACAGGCACCAAGAATGTATCGCCAAACTGTTGCTCACCACTAGCCCAGCAATGTATTTGATCTGCTTCCCAGGGCACTGGTTGCCAAGTAAAGTCAAAATTATCATAGTTGCATAAATCACACACTATCCATACGTACTCAGTACGAGCACGATTAACGCATCTACGTATAGTATCTAAGTGAGTTCCATTGTACCTGGTGTATTGTGTATGTGCTGGCAAGTTTGCTGGATCGTCAGTTTCTTGCAGCCACAATGGCGGCCACTCGTTAATCTGCATACAAAAGATATCAAACATGTTCTTTTAAAAACTCACTAAATGCTTTATGTCCTGGGCCATCCATGTGACCAGTGGCAGATGGTTCTTTGTTATGTTGTGCAGAGAACTCTGGTATACTAAAATCAAAAAAATTGTAGATGTTGTTATTGTTTATAAGATTAACATATGCTGTTGTTTGTTTTATAAAGTCCCAATTACACGAACTCCAATCTTTAAGATCAGGTGCGTTAAATATAAAATATTTTATACTGTTATTTTCTAACCACCCTGTAAACATTTCTAATTTAGTACAAAAGTCTATTAATACCTGAGTAAAGTTTTCATACATAATTAAACTCTTTGCATGAGCATCCTTGTGATCATGGTTAAGTAGATGGTCAGCTGTGATTAATAATATAGGGTCAAACAATGTCTTGGTTATTGGAAAATCCATAGCATTATTTTCATAGCAGATTTGTAATAGTTTTTTGTCTGTGCCGGTGTACCATGCCTCATGCCTGGACATAAAACTAAACCCAATTATTGCTAGGGTATTTGTATTTTTAAATTTTTGTAAGTGCTCAACAGAGGATCTAAAAATTCTTTCATTATTAGATCCTTGTATTGCAGCATTAACTACATTCCCATCTAAATAATCGCTATATACAGGATGTTCGTCGCAAGGCGCACTATAGCTATCTCCATTTACATATATGTTATCCCACATTAGTATACTATATCTTTAAATTTCTTATAATAAGGAGAAATATCTGATCTGACGATAACCTGTCTACAATCTTCATTAGTTAGGCCGTATACTCGCATATGCCCGCAATTCAACCCAGCACAAGATCCATAGCCAGAGTTTTCAGGGACTTCTTCAACAATCTCTCTATCGCAATATTTGCAGGTTTCCATTTTACCCTAATTTTAACCAATACCCAACTAAACCATTTAAAAGAATTGCGCCGCCAACAGCGTTAACAATAATTAACGATCTATCATTCCACATAATAGCAACAACTAACCAACCAAGTATGCCTACACATTGAACAATAATGTTGTAGGGATAAAGATTGTTTGCAGCTAAAACCATACCAATTATTAAGATAATCGAACTAACCCATTTGATATACCAATCAGTAGTATGTAATGGGGTAGTTGTCTTAGTAGCAATTTCGTGTGTCTTTAATTCAATTTCAGCAGTTCTTGTTGTCTTTTCTTCAATTTCATTCAATTTAAAAAGATCCCTACGTCAATTCTATCGCTATATGGTCCGTACATGGACGGGTCAATAGTTAGTGGTGCTAATATTCTATTCTGCACAACAGGTTCTTGTTTTAAACTTACTAATTTATTGTCTATATCATTAACTTTAGATTTTATCATTTGTTGTTGATACGTACTTACGCCAATACCACCAAGGCTAATAGGCAAACAGCCACTAATTGCAATGAGGAATACACCCAGTAAGCAAAACTTTGTTATTGAGTTGTCTATAATAGTATACATTTTTTTATCCTTTATAAAGTTGTTTTAATTTTTTAACCTTAAGGACAATTATCGATCGACTGTTAATTGTTCTACTTTAATGCCGCACTTCTCTAGAAAGTCAACACCATCTGTTAGTCTGTACTTGTGTACATAATAGACTTCAGTAATGCCGCTCTGGTAGAGTAGTTTAGCACAATCCATACAGGGCTGATGAGTTACAAATGCTGTTGAGCCTTCGCCACTCTCACTACAACGAGCAAGTTTGGCGATGGCATTAGACTCAGCATGAAGTACTTCTGGCTTTGTTACTAACACTGGTTGCGCTAGTTGCTTACCATCTTTCCATATTTCCTTTGTTTCACACTCATTAGTCCAGTTACTGGGCATACCGTTGTACCCAATACTAATAATACGATTATCTTTAACAATTACACACCCAACCTGAAGACGTGTCGCGGTTGAGCATTCTGCATAGTTAAACGCAGATTTCATGTGGGCTATTTTGTGTTTCTGTTTCATATTACTATTTACTATTATATAACTATATTAACAGGAAGTCAACTTAGTTGGCTCTGGGGGAAGGACTCGAACCTCCACGATAAATAAATTGCAGTATATCTATCATATGATTAACAGTCATACGTGTCTACCAATTTCACCACCCCAGAATACAAATTACTTCAGCGTATCAAGTGCTGAAATCATACGTGTCATACCAATACCGCCGCCTGTCCTTGGAAAGAAGTCAAACTTTAAGAACTCTTCTAGTTCTGCTTGCACTCTATCCTTGCCAAACAATTTAAACAGTAGGTTACTATAAGCACCTTCTGTAATAGTATGGAATGTATCACGCATCTGTTCTACATCACAGCTACGTTCTGCTGATCCAATTGTTTCCATTCCGCCTAGTATAACGTCAATCTTTTTAGACTCACTGCCGTTACTGTGTCTACTCATGTTCCAGAAAGGACTTGTAAACTCAGGGAAGTCTGTAATCATTGTGCTACCAAAGTCTTTAAACATGTTTGTTTCATGTTCTGCTTCTAGTTCACCTTCAACACCGTAGTGTGCTTGCCATTCACTGTACTTCTTTTCTGTTATCTCACCAAATCCTAAGTAGTCGCATAGTTCGTACTCCAACGCCTTTAGGTCGTTAATGCTACCTGGCATCTCAAACTCAAACATTGGAAAGATAATGTCGTGTCTACCTGGAATTGCATTTGGTTCCTGCCTGTAGGACGTCGACACACAAAAAAACCCCTTTGATTGGGGTGTTGAAAGTAATTCATGTTCTAACCACATCTGACCTGTTTGCGGTAACGGCCACACCTGGCCAGCGTAATTATAGGTTGCTACATTGAATGGGTCTTCACATGCGGCTAGTATTGATAGTCTGTTTTGTGTATGGACTTCTAAGAATCCAATATCCAAAAAAAATGACCTTAAAAGGCCAACTGTGTCTGTAAATTTCTGTGGGTTTATTAGTTGTGTCATTTTCTTTCCTTTAGTCAAAAAAAACCGACGGCCTTTATTAGCCATCGGGTTATTTATCTCTCTACCATCCCATTATCATCTTTGTTTCTTCAGAAACGCTGTCCATAGTAAACGGAGGATCAAATGTAGTAACTACTTCTACGTTGAGAACTCCAGGTGCATATCCTGCTTTCTTAATATCGTCTACAATTTGATCCGCAAACGGACAAAATGCACTTGTTAATGTATGTGTAATTTCTACCCACTGATCCGCTTTATTAATCTTAATATCATATATCAATCCAAGATCGTATATATTAATGCTTATTTCAGGGTCAAAAACTTCACGTAAATTTGCTATAATAAGTTCTTTGTCTATATGTGTCATAATATTAACCAAACCTTCCTAAGAATCTAGCAATATGATGAATAAATGGCATCAAAGTTGCCGCCATAAACAGATTTACTCCAGTATGAGCTAACGCAATCCTTAGTGTATCGCCTTTTGGCATACCGTCGGACACTAATGCTCCAGCAATCCATATAGTACCTGTTGTGCCAATGTTTGCACCTAAGACTGCCGCTATTGCCGCTGGTAGTGGCACCGCACCACTTGCTACAAGAGCAATAATTGCAGTAGTTGAAAGTGAGGACGACTGCCATAGCAACGTCATAATAATACCGCCTAAAAACATCCAATATGGATTATGAATAAAATAGGATAAATGATCCATATTACCCATTGATTTCATACCACCCGAAAACATTTTTAGCCCGATATAGAAGATTACCAAACCAACAAGGGTAGTAATTATAGGGTTACCTAGTTCCATTTTATATACCTTTTTAATTAATTTATCTTTATTTTTCATTTAACTGCATACCTTAACACCGTATTGTTTTTCAAACCTGTCTGCGTCTGCACGGTCATTTACTACAGGCTCACCTCTGATGTTTAGGCTAGTATTCAGTAACATAGGACAATCTGTCATTACATACCACATTTCTAATAACTGCCTGGCACCTGTTTTATCATCTTTACCCACAGTTTGTACACGACTGGTTCCGTCTTTATGTACAATAGCAGGAAATTCTTTTGGAAACTTACACTCGTAAATACTTTGCATGTAAGGTTGGTTATCAAAAGCTGGCATATCGAAATAATCGTGTGCATATTCTTCTAGGATCATTGGCGCAAAAGGTCTAAACTTTTGTCTACGTTTAATCTCGTTTACACGATCTTTAATATCGTCGCCTCTTGGATCAGCAAGTAAACTTCTGTTACCTAATGCCCTGGGCCCAAACTCTGCCCTGCCACTGGCAACACCTACAATTTTATTTTCCATAAGCTCGCTTACTAGTTCCTCACAGGGGTATTTGCCAGGTATATTAGTTCCTAGATATGGGCCTGTCCAATTTAAACGTTTGCCATAAGATAAAGCCGCGGCTCCTAAACTACTACCGCAATCTCCTGGGTTAGGCATAATCCAAAGTCTATTCCAAACCGTTCTTATTTGTGCATTAGCAACACAATTAAGAGCAACTCCTCCCATAAACACACAATCGTCAATGTCTTGATTGTCTGATGCAAGTTGTCTCATTAGTGTGGTTAAACATCGTTCTACAACTAGTTGACTTGCAATAGCTATGTCTTCACCTGTCGCATCCTTAAGGAAATCAGGGTCAATACCAGCATGAAAATTTTGTTTCCAAGTTTGCGCATAATCTTCTTGAACAAACTCGTCATAAACATCTCTGTATTTCCCTGGATGCCCGTAAGCAGCCATACCCATTAAAATATACTCTTCTTCCATGGGCTTTAATCCCACACGCTGAGTCATTGCACTGTAAAACAACCCCATGCTATGTGGGTATTTCTGACTCATTATGCGTTTGTATTGTGCTATTCCATTTGTATCATATTCAGCACGATATGCACTATAAGTATCCCATTCACCAATAGCATCAACAACGACTACAATAGCCTTGTCATAAGGACTTGTTTGAAATCCTGCGGCGGCATGACTTAAATGATGTCTGTGATAATCAATAGGGTGTTTTAGTCCTAGTTCTCTTAGGTGTTGCTTGGGACTTTTGTCAGTAAATACTTTGCGAAACTCTCCGCTGTATAGTTGCCTAGTTTTTTTAAGCCAAGGTGTTTCGTACCACGCTAGTTTACCAACTTCGCCATAACTTAATGCTTCGTCAATAATATCTTGATTTAATGTAGAATCGTTCTTTACTTTACTATATCGTTCACTATGAGCTGCAAAGAGAATTTCTCCTCTTTTGTTTACTAAGCTAACTCCAGCGTCATGAAATCCTGCGCTTACCCCCAGTATATTGCTTGGGCGTAATTTCATTCTACTTTACCTATTACTCTTGCTCCTGGAATGTCTAGTTCTTTTTTAGCAACTATAACCATACCGTATCCACAATTAAACGTACTTTCAAACTCATGTAGTGATAATTTGCTATCTCTATACAAATCATTCCACCATCCAAACATACCATAGTCTAGCTTGTAATTAAGACCGCCCAGGACCCTGGGAATATTTCCATGTAACCCCCCGCCAGTGATATGAGCGCATGCTTGTATATCGTCAATGTTATCCATTATTTCATTTGTATAAATGCGTGTTGGCTCTAATGGTATTTCATCCATGGGTAATATTTTACGCAATAAACTGAAGCCATTACTATGTGGGCCACTACTAGGAATACCTATTAACAAACTACCACGACCTGCTTGGCTCTGTCTATCTTTAACAGACCATTTACGTGGAAGTTTTTGTTTCACTACTCCCATACAAAAACCTGCTAAGTCAAACTTAGTATCTTCATATACCCCTGGCATTTCGGCAGTTTCGCCACCAACTAATTTACAACCAGCTAGGTCACATCCTTTCTGGATACCGCTAAGTATTTGTTTACTTTTCTCTAAATCTAGCTTGCCTGTTGCGTAGTAATCTAAAAAACTATGTGGTCTTGCTCCTTGGCATAGCACATCATTTGTACACATTGCAACAAGGTCAATGCCTATTGTGTCGAATTTATTTTGGTGCTCTGCAACTAAAAGTTTAGTACCAACTCCATCTGTGCTGAGTACTACTTGTTTATCACCTAAATCAATGGTTGCCCCGTAGTCTTTAAAGCCAAGATGCTGTACTAACTTGTTAGCTAGTTCCACATCAACACCGCTGTCTTTATATGTTATCATTTGTATATAAAAGGATCCCGTTTACGCAACTCTTTAAGACGCTTACGATATTGTATTTCCATTTTAATTCTGTTTATAAGTCTTTTAATCCAGCCCATTGGGAATTTTACTCCACCATTCATGTAACGCTTCATATGTTCTGATTGTTTCGCCAAAGCTCAATCCTCCCCTAAGTGCGTCTATTTTTTGTAGTCTTGTCTTGCCTGCAATTCGTGCTTGTTCAAACGTATCCGGAAACTCTTCTTCAAAAGTTGGTCTAGTTAGTAAGTTACTAAGTAAATCATGTACTGCTGGATGTCTGGTAACACTGGGCAATATTTCAGTTATTATACTATGTAATATATCCTTTGTCAAGAACAACGGAGACATAGCAATGTCAGGGGTAAAAGCGAATGTAGTTTTAGCGAGTATTTTAACACCTAGCTCGTCTGCTAAGTTACATATATTTACCACTTCTGTCAACCCTGGAGTAGTAAGTGTAAAGTCTAATCTCATCATGCGTTGATTACGAGCATGAGATAGTCCTTGTTTAAAATTTTCTAACCATGAGTCGTACTTTAATCCAGTACGTATATATTCTCCAACAGGGCCGGTGCCATCAATACTTGCACATATCTGCCAGTCTCTAATGTTGTCTAAAATATCAGCATATAAGTTAATGCCTTGATAGTCTACACGGCTTAGGTTTGTATTATATCTAGCGTATAACCCAGAACCATCTCCTAGTTCAATAATGCGTTGCATGTATCGCCAATGTTGTTCGTACATTAGAGGCTCGCCGCCAACCCAGTATATCTCTTCTATGCGATGTTCTTCTACTGCTTGACTAAACTCAGCTTCTATTTGTGTGTCTTGATAGTTGCTAATTTGTTCTTTTACTGCTAGTTCCATCCAAGGTTCTATCTTACCTTGTTTACGAGCTTCTGTTTCCCAGCTTGAACTTAGCATAGGGCCACACATACGACATTTAAAGTTACATAAGTTACTGAAACGATAGTCCCAGCTAACTGGCTTCATTGTAGTATATCCAGTATCGTCTGTGCTAGCAACAACTTCGGAATATTTGTGTGCAAACAAGTGTCCAAAGTAATCACGGTAAACGTCAGTGTTAAGTAACTTCTTATCACAAACTTCACACTCAGCTGGCACAATATTGTTCATCATATCACGTCTTACTCTGCGAATACGTTCACTATTCCAATACTCATCTAAACTTTGCGGAGCGTATACGTTATCACCAGCATCAGTGTCAATGTATTGTGTAAAACTCTGTGCAGGTTCTCTGCTCGCACAACATAGTCTACGCTCAGTTTGTGGGCTGAGATAGGTATGCGTCCAGGGTGCCATACATAAGTTATCAGGTTTATTCATAGCCAATCATTTTTGCTACTTCAGGGTGAGTGTTAGAAAACTTAACACCGCGGTGCGTGTCAGTCTCGACTAACTTCTTTACTAGTGCTTCCCCTGATCTATATTTTTCTTCAACAAGATGCTTTAAAGTTCTGCGGCTCTGCATTACAATCCTCTTTAAACTAATAATTTGATCTGCATATCTAGGATGCAGTGTTTGCGCTTTCTGCAATCTTAGAACTAATGGAGTAAGCATCTTTGCAGGCACTTTAGACAAAGCAAACTCTTCTGGATCATGCATTAAGTTAAAATGTATGTCGTCAATGCCACAGGTCTTTGCCCATGTTAGAAACTCATCTATATAGAAGATGTTTTGTACATTCCAGGTAACACAAATTTGAAAACTTAGCGGATACCCTTGTTCCTTTAATTTTTGAAACTTCTTAATGTTACTATTAACTGTGGCCCACTTTGCGCCGTCACGCTCATACTCAAACCGGTCACCAACGTTGTCAATACTAAATGCAATCTGTACATGTTTAAAGTTTTTCCATACCTTGTGTTGCACAGGATACTGAGTACCATTTGTATTATAATGTATATCAATGTCTTTATCGTGTCCTAAGTCTACAGCCCGTTTTAGTAAATCAAAATGCTGTTTGATAAGGAACGGTTCACCGCCAGTAAACTCAAAGTATTTTATGTCAGGCAACATATTATCTATATTTTCCCAAAATTCATTACTCTTGCGAGGCCACTGTCCTTGTTTAAGCCAATCTTTAGCAATATGACCTTTTCCATGCTGGGCAACCTGTTCTTGAGCCCACTTACTGCTACTCCATGAACCACATATACGACACTTTAGGTTACATATGTTGCCTAATTTTAAGTCTAAGAACTGTAACTTAGTGCCATTGTTGCTACTGTAGTCAACTTCAACTTCACTAAACTTGTCTAGCATATATTCACGTTTAGATTTTTTGCCTGAGTCCTCTTCTAACCAACATCTTTCACAACTACTTGGTTTTTCACCACGCCGAAAACTGCGTCTAAGATCACGCATCGTTTTACTGTTAAATGCATCATCTAATGTGTCCTGAGTTAAATCGATTCCAGATATTTCCTGTGTAGACAAACAGCAAGGTCGCACTTTTCCTAACGGAGTAGTTTCTAAACTAATCCAAGGGAGTATGCATTTTGTATCTTTATCCATAGTCTTTTAACCTTTTTAGTTCTGGAAATACATCGAAGAAGTTTTCTTTACGCAGGTTATCTAGCTTATCTAAATTTTGTAGTAGTTCAGGGATTAAACTACTATTATCTGTTCCTGACATAAAGTTCATTGCACTTTTAAATCCATTAATAGCACGTTTAAACCTATCTTTATCTTCTAAATAAGCAATGTGATCATTATAAATTGCAAGCACTTCTTGTTTCATTACCTCTGGTAATACATCAATTCTATAATACTCTGGGCTTTGTAATATATTAATATTCCAATCCATGGGTTCTAGTAAACCAAGTTCAATCCATTCCTTGTGGAAATCTGGGATATGATAACTGTTCATGATACTCAGTGTGCTTGAAATATAAAAGTCTACATCAGGACAAACTTCTAGCATACGTTCACGGTTAGCTACTGTTTGATTCCACTTAGTGCCTTTGCGCATTAGTTCACCACGAGAATAGCTAGCATCTAAACTAGCACCTATACTTACTTCGTCAAACTCTTTCCAAATTTCAAAAACATCTCTGCCTTTAAATACTGTCTCACTAAAATTAGTATTGTATACAAGTTTAACGTCTGTGCGGCCTTGTTTAATTAATTCATCTAATAGGTCCCAGTGTTCTTGCATCATTAGTGGCTCGCC
>Ga0209502_10003678_pt1 | contig 11869 bp, 14 predicted proteins | sample ArcticOcean_MG_C_10_FD_187442 | JGI IMG/M metagenome (GOLD analysis project Ga0209502, IMG submission 187442) | Marine microbial communities from western Arctic Ocean - ArcticOcean_MG_CB11_90 (SPAdes) (version 2) | ecosystem: Environmental > Aquatic > Marine > Oceanic | place: Arctic Ocean...
GGTGAACAGAATCGACAGATAGCGGACCTGGAGGCCAAATTGGACACCAAGGGCAAGTTGCTGGACGAAGCACTGGAAAAGATAAAAGGCATACATGAAGACTCAACACAAGAAACAGAAATCAAAGCAGAAGACGACGAGTAGTCCCAGGCAAGAAGTCATTAACTGGGTGAAAGAATTCGTCGAAGTCCCACATCCTATGTTCGCTGACTACCCTCCGTGTCCGTACGCCAAGCAGGCCAGGATGCAGGGCAAGGTAGACTTTGTGGAACTGACAGACATGGAACCAGACTCCAACATATGGACCAGCATAGACCATTTCGATTTTGACAAAAAAGATGTGTTGGTTGTCATAGCTGACGCCAAGCGATGGACTCCGCACTACACACAGAAGTTGGCAGGTCAGCTCAATGGCACATACGCACATAGAGATCTATTGATCATGGAAGACCATCCCAAGTTAGTGGAAAAGGTAAAAGACGTGAAATTGAATCAGGGCAAGTACACTTTATTTTTAGTGCAACGTAGGACCAAACTCAAGCAGTTCGCTGACATACTGGATAAGTCGGACTACTACAAGAACTGGTCTAAAGGTTATCGGGAATCAGTGACTGGCACTTGGCGACATCCGCTAAAGTCTCGACCCTAGAATCCCTACCACACAGACTCCTGTACAACTTTTTATTGGTGCTCCACTCGGTGCCCGTCCACCATTCGAAGCCTCTGTAATTGGCCTTGTACTCTGAACTAGTTTCATAGCCCGACCCCATGTAGAAGTACGCTACGTAGTTCTCAGCGGCCCATTCTAGCTCGAGGTCCAGTGTGACGTCTGAGATGGGCACAGTGTTGGCATGTATCACTGACTCCAGTCCTGCCAGATCCGGGTAGGCATGATCGTTCATGCTGGTGTAGTTGTCTTCTTGGTATCTGTATCTCTTCTGTTTGGTGAATCCCAGTATGTTGTCAGCGGTGCCGGTGTAGAACAGCATGAACTGGTCACGCCTGTGATAGTGTGCGAACGGATCGTAGTCCTGCGAGAATTTTTTTCTAGCCATGTACTGCTTGTAGATGTGCGGTAACCCCAACAGCTTGACCATTTCACTAGCGTCAATAACTTTTATGCCTATCTCCTTGCCCTCCCACTCGTGACGCTTGTAGCGTGGACGGTACTTCTGCATGTTGATACGTGTGCTCCGACTCTGGTACCACACTTCCTTGAAACTGGCCACTGGGTGATCCATCGCCAGCCAACCGGTGTCGAGGGCCTCCATCGATTCATCCTCGTCAACGACAGCCATGGGCCTGCATATGACTATGTCCTGGTTTTCCTGTTTGCCGTGGGTGTGATCAAAGAGTAGTTCCATGCTAATACTTAAGGTCATGTAAAAGATGACTTACAGTCATCTGAAACTTCGCTACGCTCGTTTCCTTTTCTAGATTTACGCTTTACGCAGTAAAAAAATAACGAAACGCATCTACGTAGTAGTGCGTCTCTGTGGTAGATGAGCAGTCACAATTCTGCTATTGCTAGCAGAACTGATTGGGAACCCTGTGGTGAGTTCGCAGTCACTATACATCGCTACTCTCGTCGGGCGGTTGTGCTGTACCCGTTTGCTCATTCTATTACAACGCGAGCCTACTAGATCCTTGTATAATAGTATCTAATAAACTTGAGGATTATCTTTTTCTAAGAGCCTCATCATTTTTGTATGGTGCATCAAGTGATTCACTTATCCCGTTATCCGGTGCATTTCACTGCTCACTGAGAAGATGCTATGTTTGCCTTGGGGGAAAATTGTTTGCCTGGTGGAAGGATACGGTTGCCCTTCACTACTATATAACATAGATTAAAAAACTGGCCAATCTTCCTGAGTTTAAATACCACTATGAATTGGACCTACGAGGGAAACGAGATTACCATCTTGCCCGAGGACTGCGAAGGATTCGTGTATGAGATAACCAACACCACCAACGGCAGGAAGTACATAGGCAAGAAACTGGCAAGGTTCAAGAGATCTAGGCCGCCACTTAAAGGCAACAGGAACAAACGTAGGTACAAGGTGGACTCGGACTGGCAGGACTACTACGGATCCAGCGATGAGCTGACCATGGACATACACAAACTGGGCAAAGAAAACTTCAAGAGAGAGATACTGTTCTACTGTAAATCGAGATCGGAACTGTCCTACGTGGAAGCACGTGAGCAGTTCTCACGCAAGGTCTTGGAGACCAATAATTACTACAACGGTCACATCCGTGTCAGGGTACACGGTAAGGGGATATTAAAAAAATGATACCCATAAAAGGTTACAGTACTTTCCAACCACTTAAACACTGTATTGTTGGTCGAGCAACTTCACCAGAAAACGTAGCAGAACCTTTGAAAGAAGTGATGAACAACACGGAAGAGGATTTAAGCAATCTAGTCAAAACACTGGAATCATTCGATGTCGTGTGTCACAGGCCCAATGTTGAAAACACCACACAGAGACCACCTATATCGCCCAGGGACTATTTTATAGCGTTAGGGGAAAAATTATTTGTGGGCAAAGTCATCGCCGGGTACAGGGATATTTTAAAATCAATAGATCGTGAGAAAATAAAATGGTGTGTGGGAAATGATATTTCAAGCGGCAACATGGTACGTTGTGGCAATCATGTACATTGGGATATCAGTCAACATGTTGAGCCCAGAATGGAAAAAGAGATACTGCAATGGTTAAGTGAAAACAAGTATAAAGTGTCCATAACCAGGCACGGTTGGCACATGGACGGTGTTTACAGCATATTGAAACCGGGTGTAATAGTGGCTTCTCGAGACCTGCCCGAACTAGAAACAATTTATCCAAGATGGGACATCTGCTATCCAGACGCAGAACAAGTGCAGGAACCAATACAGCACGATTGGGGCGGCGACTACAAAGAAAGCAATTACGACGTTAACATACTGTCAGTTGACGAAGAAAATTGTATCATTACGAAAGAAAACAAGGCGTTGTTTAACTTTCTAGAAAAAAACAAAATAAACCCGATAGTATCTGAATTCAGAGACAAACAATTCTGGGACAACGGTATTCACTGCGTCACGCAGGATCTATACAGGGAAGGCGAGATGGAAGATTACTTCCACGATTAATCACAAATAGAAAAACCCCCAACTAAAATAGCCAGGGGTCATTTTGAATTGCAATTCAATTGATCGATTACGCCGCTGTTTTGGCCGCGTTCTTAACTTCTTGAATCTCTTTCCTTCTTGATTTGATCAGCTTTGATAGTTCTGCTAATGCTTTTCTGGCTCTTGTTGCCGAAGCTTTAACACCCTTGTCAACGAACTTCCCATTCTCTTCTGAGTAAGTCTGGATAGCTGTCATGATCGAGTCATGTGTTTCTTGTGACATATTAGTCCTTCCTTTTAGTTGTCGTACGATAACATTAATTAATGTTAGTGGTTATAACTTATATAATTAATTAACATATGTTACATTTAAGCACACAAGATGTGGTTTCGTCAATAGAAAATTCACCTTTGGTAAATTTAGACGGACTAATATACCAACAATTTAAGGAAAAGCATATATGTTAGATTTTACAAACTCTGAAAAGATCTATTTTGATTTTTGGGTAAAATCTGAATATTTTTTGAATCCTCCTTTCATGAAACTTATGATAGACGATGACGTGTTTTTTGAGGATCATGTGAAAAAGGACATTCACTTACGTTTCCAAAAAAAGTGTAGTTTTGATGATATACACAAAATTAAAATTTTGAGATCTGGAAAAACAAATCGAGATACAAAATTTTTGCCAGACGGTTCTTTTGAATCTCAGATGTTGACAATGGAGAAAATCAAGATTGATAACATTGACCTAAAAAATTTAATAAGCCATAGATGTGTGTACACGCCAATATATCCAGTGCAGTGGGCCACAGAACAAAGAAATCAAGGTATTCAATTAAGTGACACCCTAAAAGGCACGACTGCATTAGGTCACAACGGCCAATGGGAGTTTGATTTTAGGTCTCCTATATATAAATTTTTAATAGATTGGATACAAAATAGATTATGATAATTTCTGATAAAAATCTTACAGAACAATTAATACCACTGCACGATGATTTTCTAGATAACGTTAAAAACAAATGGTTGGAAGTGCCCCACCCCTATGTGAAAAATAAAGACTGCATACCCATTTTACACGAATGGTTTAGTTCTACAAAAGTTAACGACCTACAAGGATTAAGCAATTTTCCTTATAAGGATGTTACCATGGGCAATACTCATTTTATAGAGTCATTCGTAGGGAAACATGGATTTGATGGTTTTCAAGTGCTCAATCAAGAATATGCCTATTATTCTTTCATGGGTAAATGGGGAGTTGAAGTTGGTAATCTTGAAAAAAATAAACCATTGATCATAACATTGCCGCATTATAAATGGGGTGGTTTGAGACCCGAATGGAATGATGTTTTGAAAGAATGTGAACAAAAGAATATAGATATTCACATAGACATGGCTTGGTTAACTTTGTCTAAAGGGATAGAAATTGATTTCGAGCATCCGTCCATTTCTAGTGTAGGAATGAGCATCAGTAAGTATTCGATGCAATGGAACAGAATTGGCCTAAGGTGGTGCAAACAAAGAACAATGGACAGCATCACTATGTTTAATCATTATTATCAACCTCCCACAAACGAAAATTTAAGTTCATGCGGCGCATATGCAGTGCAAAATATTCCAAGAGACTATGGATGGAACACCTATGGAGAAAAATATTTTAAGATTTGTGATAGTATAGGTGTTAAGCCAACAAATTTAATACACGTTATCCATAAAGGAGATGAAAACAAAAGTTTTGGTGTGAGTAATTTATTAAGGTCCGGAAAATTTTAGACTTTGCCGGAGGAACATACTATTTTTTGTTTAATATCGTGTACCATTCTTTGAAAGTGTCCGGGTAGTTTGTTTTTCTTATACGATCTAGATCTAAAATATATTTTACAAGTTCTTTACTACGATCCTCTTTTTGTACATTTAATTTTTCCCTGATTGAGTCAAATATTTTACCCTTGTAATTGGCTATTCGTTCTAGAACACGACCTTTCGCATGTTGTGGTAGGTAGCTGATGTCCAGGTGTTGTTTATCGACAACAAACTGAGAGTGTACCTCGTTGCCAAAATTCTTGATGGCCCATTTATAAAACTCCACGGCATAAAAGACGTTCAATGATGATATTGTGTTGCATGCCATTGTCCTGTATCCTTGTTGTTTCAGTGTTTCCATGTTGTTCACGAACATATCCCATTTGCCTGGATACCTCAACATCTCATACCTGTCTCCTATGTCATCCACGCTCAACAGGAAGTCTACCCTTTTACATTTCTTCAATAAATCGTTAAGCTCGGGCGATGGTAATATAGTTAGATTGGTGTTGAATTTTACCACCAGCCGATCCAAATGTTTTACCTTTCTCAAGAACTCATAAGGATATCTCTGCATCAATGGTTCTCCTCCGTGGAATTCCACATAACGCAGATCGTCAAGATCAAAGTTGTCAAAGAACACGTCAACGCCCGGCAGTAAGGTCTTTTTAAACCTATGCTGTTCCTCAATCTTATATCCTAGCTTCTCTGAATCAGCTATCCATGACGATGATCTGTCATGACTACAAATCATGCATTTACTATTACATAAAGTACCATACCTTACCCCTAGACTTTGTAGCTTTGTCATGGACAACTTGTTATCTTGTGCAAATTCGTTTGTGGCCTGTCTACGTGATCTTATTTTTTTTGCTTCTTCGTTCTTACAGATGTTACACCCCTTATGGAATTTTGTCGTTAATGCTGTCTGTAGTCCGGCTACACCGGCCTTGTATTCATCTATGGTGTACTTGTCTCCAGACCACATGTTGCATGGCTGTAACATCACTTTGTCGTTTTCTACGATAATATCTATATGGTTGAATGGCTGAGTGCAAAACATATCTATACTATAATGTCCACGTCATTGGCATAATTGGTAAAACCATTCTCTTTTACCACTTTTAATACTGAATTTACCCTACTTACCAATTCATCCTTATGGGAGATCAAGAATATGTTCTTCTTCTGTGTCCTGCTCATGTCTTTGAGTACAGCCATAGAACTCTCAACGCCTGATATGTCCATGCCGGCATCGATCAATTCGTCGATGAACAACAGGTTGATCTGTTGGTATAGGCTTTCCCACACATCTCTGAATGCCCAACTCAAACTCAGGATCAATCTGTTTCTCTCACCTCTGCTTAAATTGTCAAAGTCTAGTTCTCTGCCCAGTTCTTCGATCTGTACAGACAAGTCACTTTGGAAGACCACTGTGTGTGGCAGTTTAACTTTGCCTAGGAAGTATGCTAGACGTTGATTCAAGTAAGATAAATTTTGTTCTATAATTCTTGTTCTTATAAATGAATCTTTTGCTGTTAGTAATTTGTACAAGAATTCTTGGTGTCTGTGCAGATCTTCCATTTCGTTTGCTTTTTCAAAGTCAACTTTTTGTATTGCTTTGCTCTGCATTTCATCGATCTGTTCTGCATACACATCTTCTTTTTTCTCAGTCTGCTCTAGCTGACGTTTTAGATCCTGCAATGAACTTTTGTGGTTGTATGCTTCGTCCATTGTATCGTAATACGTGTCCGGTATGTTGCCTAGGTCACCTATTGCATCCACGTCCTGCTGTATCTTTACAAGGTCACCTTTGAGTTTTGATACATAGTCTACAGATTCGGTCAGTGTTGTTTTAAGTTTTCCAACCAGATGCTCGTGTTTGTCGTCATGCAGTTCCTGTTCACATGTGGGACACTTGGCCGCTTTTGCAAACTCTAAATCTTTCTCTGTCTTCCCAACTGTGCTTTCTGCTTTGGTCAACGAATCCTCATGATACGCCTTCTCCTTCTCTAGGCTCCTCAGTGCGGTCTGCATCTCGGTGTGTTTGGACAGTCTTTTGTGTGCATCTAGCTCTTTTACAATGTCTACTTTGTCCAGTTCTGCTATTGCTTCTTGGAAACTTTTTATGTCTTCGTCGTTCTGGCTGGCCCATGCACTGGATCTTATCTTTAGACTTTCAATGGATTCCTGTATTTTTTCATTTGAAGCAACCCTGGCATCTATTGTTAATTTTTCTTCTGTCAACGACTGTTTGGTTGCTTTCTGTTTCTCTTTTAACAGATCTGCTTTTTGGGACAACAAAGTTATGCCCAGCAACTGCTCAATGATCTCCCTTTGCTCTGCTTGTTTAGTTGATAAAAACGGTTGCGTGTAGGTGTTCAGTGCTATTATGTTCTTGAACATGGCATGGGTCATTCCCATTAACTTGTTGATCTCTAGTTGTGTTTCCCGGTTCTCGCCCTGTGCTTCGTTTGATTCTAGATTCTGTTCTATGTCGTTGGCGTAGAACTTGAATATCTGAGGTTTCCTTCCTCTTTCAATTGTGTAGGTGACCCCGTTCTTTATGAACTTGACACTTACAACCATGCCCCTCTCGTTGGTCTTGTTGACGAGGTTATCTCTCCTAATGTTTGTTAATGCTTCGCCAAAGAACACATACGACAGTGCATTGATGATCGTTGTCTTGCCTGTACCATTCCTGGCACCTGCGTCATCGCCACCTAGATCCAGGTTCTCACCAATGACCAATACCAGGCTCTTGTCGGCGAAGTTGATGGCCTGGACTTGATTGCCCACGCTCATAAAGTTCTTGACTGTGATCTCTTTAATCGTCAGCATTTGCTTTTTCCATTAGTTTACGCCATCGTTTGTAACCAGATATCCAGACACTCTGGGGAGTGTCCTTGTCTGATATGTTCGAAGGCCACATTTTTGCAGGGACCTTCTGCGTTAATATTTTCCAAAATTTCTTTTTACTAATTTGCGACATCTAGATCATTGTAAATTGCTGTTAATATGTTCTTGTCGTAGGTCTCTGAATCAACACCCTGTAACTGTTTGATAACAATCTGATCCACACTGTCAAACTTCTGTACTTGTACTGTTGGCTGTTGTGCATTATCTACTTGCTCGGGTATCAGTTGTAGTTCTCTTAAACTGTATTTGTCTATGAATGTTTCCCTGACGAAGTTTGCTTCTTCGTATGAAATCTTTATATCTAGGGTGACTCGCACATACATCTTTGGTTTTAAATACTTGTCTGGATCAGCAAGAAGTTCTGAAATCTTAATGGTGATGTATCTCGGCATATCGGACCAATTAATGTACTTGGGTTCTCCGCCATATTCTAATATCATCATGCCCCTGTCATCATCCCATGCATCTGCGTAGTTGTGAGGGAACGCATTACCCATGTAGGTCACATTTTTCATTTGTTGTCTTTTGTGAAAGTGTCCCGAGAACACTTTACCGCAACCTGCAAAATAATCAGTTTGTATTCCGCCAATATCCGGCATTTCTACCATGGCATTCATTTTAAAGTATGGAAGTTCAAAGTGTCCAAACACATACTTCTGTTTCATTTTTTCAATCTTTTTATATTCATCTTCCACAATCCATGGAATAATTGCAACGTCATCTTCTACTAACCATTTGTTAACGATGTGTATATTAGGAATGTTTCTAATGTATTCCATGGAATTAATTTCTCTTTTCTCCCTGTAATACAGATCATGGTTGCCCATTATAACATATACTTTCTCAAATGCCGCACCTAGACGTTCCATGTTGGACACTGTGTAGTTCATTGTGGAAACGTTGGTCGCTGATCTGTGATGGTGCCAGTCGCCTAGGAATATACAGGTCTCACAGCCTTCTGCTTTGGCCTGTTCTATAAACCATTTTACAAAATCTTCACAGTCATCGTTGTGTATCCTAGAGTTACCCTTTAATCCAAAGTGTATGTCGGTGAAACAAGCAACTTTTTTAAAGAATGCCATGTGTTACCATTTCTTTTTAACAGTTGGTTTATGATTAGTCATGTCAATTTTATTTTTAAACTTGACCGCATCTAGATCCGCTTTCATGTCGATCTTGCCAGTCTTCTTGAATTTTTTATTCAATTTAGCGAGACCGGTCTTGTTGACCTCATGTACGTCGCCGTGTACAGTTTCCATCATTTTCTTGTACGAAGGTGTACTAGTGGCGTTCTCATTCTGTCTAGTAAACGATGGCATCATGCTGTTGTATTCTAATAAGTCATCCCTAATCGATTGGTTTTTCTTTTCAATGTTCAGTATCCTTGTAAATGAGTTTGTGATGGCCGCTGTATAATATGCAAAAGGATTGTCAGACTTTGATTCGTCAAACTGCAGACCAATCTGTGACAGTTGCATCAAGGCCTGTGATTGCATCTCGTCATTGTAGGTGTAGCCCCTCCAGTTTGATCTGGTACCGTATCTCTCACACAGCTTCATGTACATCATAGCCAGTGTGTTGGTCATCTTGCCGTGATCTGTTGACCAGTGTCCGTTGTCCATGCCGCCGATCCAGTGTGATTTCCCTACACACACCAGTTTATCTTTTTCATCAAACATATAATGTTGGAATGGTGGAAAGTTCACTTTGCTGTGGTGATCCGCCGTCTGTTTGGGATTCTTCTTCCTCTCACTGTCCAGTGGCACGTGATCAAACATCATGACCCTGAACACCAGTTCCGTCTTCTCTAATTTCCTGGGTGACACGGTGTAATCAACTAATTTAATTTTCTTCAAGCCCGAATCCTTGGCCGCCTCCCACGCTTCCTGGGTGAGCCTTTTGGCTTTGGCCTTCCTGGCCGTTGCCACTGCACTGGCATTGATCTTCTTTAGATTGGACACTATCAGATCATAACGTGCATGTTCCGGTGCCACGTATGAACAGTAGGTGTTCTTGCTGGCGTGTATCTGTGCCAATAGATCTCTGTTGTTTAGGTACTTTACTCTCTTCATAATTCCTTTACCTTTGTGTTGATATGATTCGTGCCGTATGGGTAATTAAGTGTGCCTAAAATAATGCCTATAAATATAGTTTAAGTATACTGAATTTAACAAAGGAAAGCAACCATTATAATGGCAAATGAATTTGGCAGGATAGTAAAGAACGTGGGCACGGGCATATTCAACAGGACCTTGGGCAGGCTCACAGGTGCAGGTATTTCCACGGACAGCAGGATAGTGAACGCCAGGGCCAAGTGGTCAGGCAGGAGCGACAAGAAAGACTGGCGTGTGAGATTACAGGTCCCCGAAGGGCCTCTGACACAGTTCTTTGATTTTGATACCAACCCACTGCTACAACCACTGGCAGGATCACGTGGTATTTTCTGGCCCCTGACTCCATCAATGGTGATACAGCACTCGGCCAACTACAATGCCATGGACATGACACACAGCAACTACCCACACCAGGCCTACCAGAACTCACAGGTGGATTCCATGAACATAATTGGAGAGTTTCCTGTACAGAATTCCGAGGACGCCAAGCACTGGGTGGCGACAGTGAACTTCCTGAGGACAGCTACCAAGATGTTCTTTGGAAAAGACGACAGCAATGGATTGAAAGGCAATCCACCGCCGATCTTACATCTTTATGGGTATGGTGATCACATGTTCAACAAGATACCAGTTGTGTTGAACTCTTTCAACGTTGAACTTAGGGCAGGCATAGACTACATCTCCACTAAACAAAATAATTCACCTTACTCAACTTCCAGAACAAGAGAACGTTTTGGATTACCAGAATTAGGAGAGGACCAGACCTGGGCACCAACGCTGTCAAACATATCAGTGCTGATAACACCAATATACTCTAGGAAGTCTATCAAGAACTTCTCAATGAAAAAATTCGTACGTGGAGAACTTAACGGCAAGGGTGACAACGAGGTAGGATTCATATAATGGCCGACTACTCAAACACATCGCCATACGCAGATACGGGCGAGACAACAGACCACCTGGACATACTGAACCCAAGGACACTCACAGCGGAGCAGGACGACCAGAGCTACACCATAGAGAGGACCTACGCATACAGACCAGACCTACTGGCATACGATCTTTACGGCTCACCTAGGCTGTGGTGGGTTTTCGTGCAACGTAATCCGGACCAACTGGAAGATCCCATATACGATTTCAAACCGGGCGTGACCATACAGTTGCCCAAGAAGGAAAATCTTCTCAAAGACCTGGGGATCTAATCCATGGCAACAGAGAAAGCAACACCCGGCAATTATTTCAACATACATGGTGATGGTGATCTAAGCAAGAAAACAACCAAGACATACGTAGAGGTGGTCAATGACCCCAACCAACTGCACCAGTACGCTTCCTACAACACGTTGTTCACGCTGTCGGCACTGAGTGAGGCCGAGCTCAAGGACACCAGGACACTGGACGGTGTACCACATGACATCATAATCAAGAGTTCAGGCATATCAGATGCCAATGCAGGCAACACAGGGCAACCACTGAATGCTGAGAACAAAAGGACACTGTACGGTAACAGACAAAGTGAGGACGGCAACGCAAGGATGGCCGCGACACTTGATAAGAGCAGGAAGACGTACAAGCAGGACCTGGACATGTACTTCCAGACAGTGAACATGAATGCCATACCCGGACTGAACGAGAAGAGAAGATTAACATCAGTGACACAGATAGACATGACCATCATAGAACCGGCAGGCATAACCCTGTTCGAGAGACTGAGGGCGGCGGCGGCCAACAACAACTATCTTGACCACATTGACGCACCATACCTGCTGACGGTGGAGTTCACGGGATTCGATGAATTTGGGAAGGTTTTGTCGGCGGAGCAAAAGAAAAGCATGAAGAGGGTGATACCCATAAAGCTGACACAGGTGGAGATGGATGTCAACACGGGAGGGACTGTGTACACGGTCAAGGCAA
>Ga0209502_10003685_pt1 | contig 11857 bp, 7 predicted proteins | sample ArcticOcean_MG_C_10_FD_187442 | JGI IMG/M metagenome (GOLD analysis project Ga0209502, IMG submission 187442) | Marine microbial communities from western Arctic Ocean - ArcticOcean_MG_CB11_90 (SPAdes) (version 2) | ecosystem: Environmental > Aquatic > Marine > Oceanic | place: Arctic Ocean...
TAAAATTTATATAAAATTCTGTCTTAACTTCAACATATCAGCACTTATTTTAGAATCTATAACACGCGCATATATTTGAGTAGTTTTTATATTATTATGTCCAAGCATTTTAGATACAGTTTCAATTGGAACACCATTTGTTAATGTAATAGTAGTTGCAAAAGTGTGTCTTGCACTATGAAAAGTTAATTTTTTATTAAAATTACATAAATGAGCTATTTGTTTTAATGATCTATTTGTTTTTTGATTACTAATCATAGGAAATATTCCATTTATATTATTTTGTATTAAATATTTATTTAAAATAATTAATGCAGGTGGTAAAATTGGTACGTTTGAAGGAATATCAGTTTTTTGTCTTTTTATAAAAATCCATTTTAAGTTATCTATACCAATTTGTATGTTTTTTATATTTAAATTATATAAATCTATATATGATAAACCTGTATAACACGCAAATAAAAAAATATCACGTACTTTATTTAAGCTATTATTTAATTTTATATGTTTTAGTATATATAATTCTTGATTATTTATATAAACACGGTTCGTTTTTTTAAATGAAATTTTAAAACCAACAAAAGGATCTTTTGTTATATAACTGTTTTTTATACAAAAGTTAGTTATTTTCTTAAAACGCTGTATATGTTTCATCATTCCGTTATGTGAACATTTTGTATTTAATGAAATATACTGTGAAAAATTATATATAAAATCATAGTTTATTTTATTTAATGAAATATCACTACAGTTATACTTTGTTTTTATATAATTTTTTAAATATTTTATTGTTGACACATAATTTTTATATGAACCTTTTTTATATTCTATATTTATAAGTGATTTCATATTATCATTATGTTGTTTAAACACATTAATTATACTATTCATTAATAATGAATTGTTTTTATATAAATCAAGAATAGTTTTTGCTGTTATTATGACGTTTGTTTTATATAATAATTCATATTTCTCTATTAAATCAATACGCATTTTTTCTAATTGAAGATTTATTGTTTTTTTTGTGTTTCCTATTACTCGTGTACTATCGGAATCCCACTCTTCACTAAAAACATCAATTTTAGTATTAAATTGAATGATACCGTTATCATATCTTATTCTACAATAAATGGGAACCATTCCATTTTTCTTTTTTAAGGATTTTCTTGCTAAAAAGCTAACTAATAAGTGTTTTTTCATGTCTATAAATTTATTAAATTATACAATATAAAATACATTTAATAAACTGATTTTCAATAAGTTATCTTTAAAGATATATACTAATATATTTTTAAAAATATGTTTTACTGATACAAGAAGTGGAATTTTTTAATATTAAAAAAACACAAAATTTTTAGCCCATTTTTGTTGCACCATATTTTGCCCCGTTAAACATTTTTTTTGGTGACAACATCAGGTAAAGGGGGTTAAAAAGTTATTTTAAAAAATAACTTTTTAACTGAAAGTCTTAAGGCTTAGTAATCAATGTGTTACTACCTAAAATCGTCGATTTTAGGGGTGAAAAGTGTCGGGGTAGCAGGATTCGAACCTGCGACCTCCTGCTCCCAAAGCAGGCGCGATGACCGGGCTACGCTATACCCCGAAAAGGTTTGCAATAATAATACTTTTAATTAATCTAAGAATATCATTATTCTATTTTAATGCGGAGAGGAAGGGATTCGAACCCCCGGTACCCGTAAAGGCACAACTCCTTAGCAGGGAGCCCCGATCGACCACTCTGGCACCTCTCCAATTGATTAAAAATAATAAAGAACGATTTTTTTAATGGCTGCAAATGTAAAGTAATCTATTTTTATAGCAAATTTTATTAGTAAATTATTTATTCAATTTTTTTGGAATGTTATATTTGCATACATTATAATTTCTATGACAAAAAAACCAATCATCTTTATCTTTTTTATATCTCTTTTATTTTCATGTGTACAGGAAAGAGATTTAAGCCAAAATACTGTAATAGCTCATATTTTATCTCAGCCAGATGGACTTCATCCATTTAATGACAATTCTGTTATGCGAAGTTTTATATGTGCATATACTCAAAAGACTTTAGTTGATTTAGATTTAGAAACACTTGAGTACTCCCCTAGCCTTCTTAAAACACTTCCTGTTCCTTCAAAGGATAATAAATCTTTTTATTTCGAGCTTAAAGATAATATCAGATGGGATGACGGAACTCAACTGACAGGAGAAGATATTGCTTTTACTGCTAAATTGATGCTGTGCCCGCTCACAAATAATGCTCAAATTAGATCTAACTATAGTACTGTTATTGAGTCTGTAGAAGTTGATAAAAATAATCCTTTAAAGTTTACAATGCATGCTCAAAACATTCACTGGGATAATAGATTAATTTTATGTATGATTTATATTCAACAAAAAAATTATTGGGATCCAAATGGAGTTTTAGATAATTTAACTTTTGAAAATGTGTTGTCACCAAAATTTACTGAAACTGAAGAAATTTCGGAATGGTTTAATAACTTTAATGATGCTGATAATAGTTATCAACCTAATAATCTTGTTGGTCTTGGACAATATTATGTAAGTGAATGGGAAGCAAGTCAGTATATTACTTTGAAGAAAAAAGAGAACTGGTGGGGATCTGATGATACTACAAAATATAATACTGCTTATCCTGATGAATTAATTTTTAAAATTATAAAAGAAGATGCCTCATCATATTTAGCTTTAAAAAATCAAGATATAGATGTAACAACAAATATTGGTACTGTTAAGTTAATGAAACTAAGAGAAAGAGAGTATTTTAATAATAATTATGATTCAGACTTTTTAGATCAATATTCTTTCAATTATATTGGCTTGAACATGAAACCTGACGGATTAAAGTTCAAACCATTTTTTGTTGATCAAAGAGTAAGAAAAGCAATGGCGTATATGACTCCAGTAGAAGAAATTATTGAGGTGATGGTTCATGGACAAGCTGCAAGACAAGCATCGCTTATATCTCCTCTTAAAAAAACATACAATGATACTTTAGAGTTAATACCATTAGATATTGAAAAAGCTAAGCAATTACTAGCCGATGCAGGTTGGGTAGATACAGATGGGGACAATATTAGAGACAAAGTTATTAATGGAGTTAAAACACCATTCTCATTTAAATTTAGTTATATGAGCTCCCCTACTTCAAAAGAGATTGTTTTAATGATGAAAGAGAGTTTTTACAAAGCTGGAATTGTTGCGGAGCCAACTCCAATGGATTTTACGTTGTTTTATAAAAATGCTATGGATCATAAATTTGATGCTATGCTTGGTGGCTGGGGAGGAAGCGCTTCATATTCAAACCCAATGCAAATATGGCATACTTCATCATGGGTAAATAAGGGGTCGAATTTCGTAGGTTTTGGTGATGCTTCTAGTGATGCTTTAATTGAAGAAGCAAATTTAACTTTAGATGAAGACATTCATAATAATGCTCTTTTAAAATTACAAGCAAAAATTTATGATGAACAACCATATGTTTTCTTATACTGTACAAAAAGAAAATTTGCTATACATAAAAGATTTGATAACAGAGGAATGTATAATGAAAGACCTGGTGTTATATTAAATAATTTGAAACTAAATTCAAATTTTAGCATGGTACCAACTAATATTCAATAAAATATAAAAGATGTTTAAATATACTTTAAAAAGAGTTTTAACTTTTATCCCAATGCTAATAGCAATTTCATTATTATCATTTGTGATTAGTATTAACGCTCCAGGAGACCCTGTAGAAAGATTATCTAAGGCGGCAGGTAATGAAGGTTCTGCTGAACAACAATCAGGAGCTTCAAAAAAAATAAAACAAGAACTTAGAAAAAAACTTGGACTTGACTTACCAATTTTTTATCTCGCTATATCAGATATTGCAACTTCCGACACTCTATATAAAATTCAAGATAAATATCATAAAGCTAATTTAGAACACTTAACTCATATGTCAGGTAATTGGCAAGTTGTTTCAGATTATTATAATGAATTATTAAAAATTCAAGAAATACATAGAACTTTAAAATCAAAAGATATTTTTGAATCCACTAGTGATATTTCGCTAAATGAAATTAATGAAATTACTAATCAAGTTGGCTTTGACATTGGTAGTCTATTAGAGACTTCTGATCAAGAATTAGTAGATCTAAAATTCAATACAATTAGTAATTATTTAGAAAATTACAGCTTTTTATCTCCAATAAATACTTCATTTCAAATAGTTAAACAACTGAATTTAGAGATACTAAATTCTTCAATGAAATGGAAAACATATATTCCTTCAATTAATTGGTATGGAGCTAATAATCAATATCATTTATGGCTTTTTGGAAATGGTAATGACAGACAAGGTTTAATAAGAGGTGATTTTGGAATATCTTATATTGATAGTCAACCTATTTCTACAAAAATTTGGCAAAAAATTGGGATTTCTTTCTCTCTTTCCTTAATTTCTATATTTCTAGCATATTTAATAAGTATTCCTATCGGAATTTATTCTGCTTATAAAAAAGATTCTGCTGCAGATAAAGGACTTTCTTTAATTCTATTTATACTTTATTCAATGCCTTCATTTTTTGTGGGAACATTATTATTACTTCAGTTTGCAAATCCTGATAACTTATCTTGGTTTCCTGTTTCAGGAATACAAGATCCTACCATTTTTGATCCTGAATGGGGATTTTGGACAAAAATTAAACATAGAATGCCATATTTGATTCTTCCAATCATAACTTATACTTATGGATCATTTGCATTTTTAAGTAGAATTATGAGAGTTGGAATGATAGATATAGTTTCTCAAGATTATATTAGAACAGCAAGAGCTAAAGGTTTAGGGGAAGGGAAAGTAATATTAAAACACGCTTTAAGAAACTCATTACTTCCTGTTATTACTGTTTTTGCAGCAATTTTCCCTATGGCAATAGGAGGTTCAATTATTATTGAAGTAATTTTTTCTATTCCGGGAATGGGAGTAGAAATATATAATTCAATTCTAAATTATGATTATCCAATGATAATAACAGTATTTACTCTTTCAGGTTTTCTAACAATGATCGGTTATTTAGTAGCAGATCTTCTTTACGCAGTAGTAGATCCAAGAATTTCATACAAATAAAAATATGACACAAGAACAAAATAATGAGAATTTCTCATTTAAAAAATATGCTTGGAATCAGTTTAAGAAGAATAAAATTGCACTTGTGTGCTTATATCTACTTTTTACTCTCGTAATAGTAGCACTATTCGCTCCTTACATAGCTAATGAGAGACCTCTATATGCTCAATATAAAGGATATACACTCTACCCTGCATTTGCAAGTGATAATAAAACTGATTCTATTTTTAATCCAAATGGAAAATTAGAAGATGTATTGCAATATGATATAACAGATTGGAGATCTTTAGAACTTGATAAAGTTATTTGGCCATTAATTCCTTATTCACCAGGAGGAATGGATCGCTATAACAGAGATTATGTATCACCGAATGGAAAACAACGTTTTAAAAACTCTCAAGGGTTAATTACTGATGTGCCTAATAAATTTAGGCATCATCTTGGAACAGATGGCATTGGAAGAGATTTAGCCTCTGGCTTAATCCACGGAACAAGAATATCATTAATGGTTGGACTTGTTTCTATGGGTATTGCTAGCTTAATTGGAATATTTTTAGGCGCACTAGCTGGCTTTTTTGGTGATAATAAACTAAAAATGACGCGGATAAGGTATTATTTTACATTAATTGGAATCTTTTTTGGATTTTTCTATGCTTTTGGCCAAAGAAAATATGCTATATCTGAGGGGTTTTCAAATGGAATAGACTCAGGAATACTTGAACTTACTATAAGTTTTGTTTTAATTTTTGTAGTTGTTTATTTATTTAGATTTTTAAGTAAGTTTATCACCTTAAAATCGTTAAATAAAGAAATGTACATACCTATTGATACATTTGTATCAAGAGGAATAGAATTATTAAATTCTATTCCAAGGTTATTACTAATTATAACAATTACTGCTGTAGTAGAAAGAAGTATATGGATAGTAATGATAATAATTGGTATTACTGGCTGGACTGGTATTGCTAGATTTACAAGAGCAGAATTTCTTAGAATCAGATCCTTAGAGTTTGTGCAAGCAGCTCAATCATTAGGGTTCTCTAACTTGAGAACAATCTTCAGACATGCTCTCCCAAATGCACTTGCACCAGTTTTTGTAAGTATCGCTTTTGGTATAGCATCAGCAATTTTAATAGAAAGTGGACTATCATTTCTAGGTATTGGTGTTCCAGATGATATAGTTACTTGGGGATCCCTATTAAATTTAGGAAGACAAAATCTTGAAGCATGGTGGCTAATTATATATCCTGGAATTGCAATATTTCTTACAATTACAATATACAATATGATTGCTGAAGCTTCACGCGATGCTTTAGACCCTAGATTAAAAAGTTAATTTTTAAATACTATGGATTGATTTACATTTGAGTATTAAATACTAAAGGTTTTTAAATAAGTATAGTGATATAGTTTGAATATAATTTGATTAAAAATGACAAAATCTATAACTATTTCTACTGTATAGAGTAATTATATTTACATAAATTTGCATTAATAATAAATATTAAAATAGAATTATGAAAGAAGTAGTAATAGTTTCAGCGGTAAGAACACCAATGGGAAGTTTTAGAGGAGTATTTTCAAATATTTCTGCAACAAAATTAGGAGCTACAGCGATTGAAGGAGCTATAAAAAAAATTGATTTAGATAAAAAAAATATTGACGAAGTATTTATGGGTAATGTTCTTCAAGCTAATTTAGGACAAGCTCCAGCTAGACAGGCTGCTATTTTAGCAGGTTTATCTAAAGAAACTCCATGTACTACAATCAATAAAGTTTGCTCTTCTGGAATGAAAGCTATAATTATTGGAGCTCAATCTATTTTAAGTGGTGATAATGATGTTGTTGTAGTTGGTGGAATGGAAAACATGTCAATGGTTCCACACTATTTAGATAAATCTAGATCAGGTCAGAAATTAGGAGATATGATACTAATAGATGGATTAGTAAAGGATGGATTAACTGATGTTTACAACAAAACTCATATGGGTTTATGTGCTGAGACATGCGCTGAAGAAATGAATTTCTCAAGAGAAGAGCAAGATGATTTTGCTATTGAATCATATAAAAAATCTGCAAACTCTTGGGCTAATAATCTATTTAGTAATGAAGTTATATCAGTTACAATTCCACAAAGAAAAGGAGATGATTTAATTATTTCTGAAGATGAAGAATATAAAAAAGTATTACTTGAAAAAATTCCCAATCTAAGGCCTGTATTTAAAAAAGAAGGCACAATAACTGCCGCTAATGCTTCAACAATTAATGATGGAGCATCCGCATTAATTTTAATGAGTAAAGAAAAAGCAGACGAACTAAAACTTAAACCATTAGCAAAAATTAAATCATACTCTGATGCAGCTCAAGAACCTGAATGGTTTACAACTGCTCCAGCCAAAGCACTTCCAATAGCGCTAAAAAAAGCATCATTAAATATAGATGAAATAGATCTATTCGAACTAAACGAAGCTTTCTCTGTAGTGGGATTAGCAAATATTGATAAATTAAAAATAAAATCTGAAAAAGTTAATATAAATGGTGGAGCCGTTTCTTTAGGTCATCCTCTAGGAAGTTCTGGATCGAGAATAGTTGTAACATTAATACATGCTTTAAAACAAAATAACTCAAAATATGGAGCTGCTGCAATATGTAATGGAGGCGGTGGAGCTTCTGCAATGATTATTGAAAACATATAATGAAATACGGCATTTCAACACTATCTATTATACCTGTTAGGCAGCTCCCTAGTGATACTGCTGAAATGACTACACAATTACTTTTTGGAGAACACTTCAAAATATTAGAGGTTAGGAAAAAATGGAGTAAAGTTTTGATAAGCCATGATGATTACAAGGGATGGGTATGTAATAAACAAATTACAATTATTGATGAAGAAGAATATCAAAAACTAGAAAAAGAAACTGCAACTATTTCTACAGATATTTTAGATATTATTGGTGCTGATATTAACCAGCCAATTGTTATGGGAAGTATACTACCATCATATAAAAGTGACCATGCATTAATAAACAATAAAATGTATAAATTCACTGGTAATTCAACTCAAGGGTTTAGTCAAAAAAAAAAATTAATTGAAAATGCATTAATTTACCTTAATGCTCCATATTTATGGGGTGGAAGATCTCCTTTTGGAATTGATTGCTCTGGATTCACTCAACTTATTTATAGATTACAAGGTGTTAAATTACCAAGAGATGCCTATCAACAATCAGAAATTGGAAATACTTTAAGTTTTATTGAAGAATCTGAAGAGGGTGATTTAGCATTTTTTGATAATACTGAAAGCAAAATCACTCATGTAGGTATTATTATGAAAGATAACTATATAATTCATGCTTCTGGAAAAGTTAGAGTAGATAGGATTGACCAACAAGGGATATTTAATTCAAGTTTAAATACACATACACATAAACTTAGGTTAATTAAGAGTATAGTTTAGATGTCTAATAAACTTTTAATTTTAATTTTGATAATTATATTAAGTTCTTGTAAAAAAGAATTAGAGCTACCTACTTGGGATGTAGATTTAATATTTCCAATTGCTAATTCTAAAATTGATATTTTTGATATAATAAATGATAGTTCCATAAGTATTGAGCAAGATAATAATGATCTAGTATCATTAGTATATGAAAAAGAATTATTAAATATTGAAATTGATTCTTTTATAAACATAAATGAAATCGTTGGAGAAACATCTACAAAACTTGACTCATTAAAATTTTCAAGAATTGTTATTAGAGATACTACAACAATGGGAAGTCTTTTAAATGATTTACCTTTTGGCACTACATTATTTCCAAATGGAAGTTCGACTACTATTCCTAACCTTCAAAATATCATCACTAATGATACTGTCACTATAGATGCAAGCGATTACTTTGAAACTATGACTCTTTCTTCTGGTGATCTAAGTTTAACTATTAGAAATGATTTTCCTACAGACTTATCAAATATTTCATTTTCGTTAATTAACTCAATAAATCAAAATATAATAGGAACATTTAGCTATCCATTAATACCTTCAAATACACTTCAAACTCAAACAGTGTCAATTGCTGGGCAGACAATTGATAAAGACATTATAGCAATATTAAACAATGTTGATATTAATGAAAGTAATGGAAATGTTACAATTGATTATCAAGATGCAATTTTAACTAAGTTAGTATTAGAAAACATAAGAATTTTTGAAGCTACAGCTTATTTTCCAGATCAAGAAATCACTCAAAAATTACAAGAACATATATTTGATTTAAAAGGAGCTCAAATTCACGAGATTGGCATTAAAGAAGGAAGTGTATCAATATTTGCAACGAGTACAATTACTGATACAGGAAGAATTGTATTTAATATTCCATCTCTAACAAAAAATGGTATAGGATTTACAACTGAAAATATAGTCCCTCCGACCAACTATGGACAGTTTGCACAATTTGATTTTAATTTTGATAATTATACTTTAGATTTAACTGGAAAAGAAAATCGAATTGGTGGTGATACTATTAATACAATTTATACTGAGTTATTTTCTTATATTGATTCAACTGGTGAACTTGTTTCATTAAATCAATCTGATAGCTTTTATTATTACACTGAGTTTAATATAATTCCTGAATATGCAAAAGGATATCTTGGTAGAGATACTATTACATTTGGTCCGGAATCAATTGAATTAGATCAATTTAATAGTATTTTAAGTGGTGATATTGATTTTGAATCTGTTGAATTAAATGTAAATATTGAAAACTTTATAGGTGCTGATGGTCAATTAACTTTTTTCACTTTAAATAGTGAAAACACAAATAATGGAACAATTGCAAATATTGGAATTGATGAAAATACAGGAAATAATATTTTAAATAATAATTATTTAATTAATCAAGCAACATTAAGTAATAGTTCATTACCAATTATTTCAAGTTCACAAAGTATTACAACAGATGCTAACTTATTACTTGACATCCTTCCTAATAAACTAAACTTTAATGGAGAATTTATATTAAATAATCAAAATAATATTAATTACAATCAATTTGTTTATCTAGATAAAATAGTAAACTCGAATATTAACATTAAACTCCCTTTATCTATATTAGCAGATAAAATAGTTTTACAAGATACCATTGAAATTAACAATTCGAATGACCTAGAATTCAAAACTATTTTTTTAAAAATAATTAATGGATTTCCTCTTAGCGCAATCAGCAATTTGATTTCTCTTGATGAAAATAAAAATTTTATAGATTCAATAATCCATAACTTTTCACTCCCTTCTGCAACAGTTGAATATGGACATGTTTATCAAAATTCCGAAACAACTTTAGAAATTAATAATCTAGATATTTCAAATTCATCATATTTAATATTTACAACTGAACTATCTACATCAAATATTAATGATTTTGTTAATATTTATAGTCATTATAATTTAGAATTAATTTTAAGTGGCGAAATAATTCAAACTTTAGGGGAATGAAGAAATATCTAATAATATTTATTATTTTTTTTTCAATTAAAAACATATTCCCTCAATCAAACTTAATATCATTTGATTCAAAAATAAGTATTGAATCAAATACTCTTGATAATAATATTTTAAATACATTTTTATACGGAGGTACAATTAACCAAGAATTAAAAGATCATTGGATAGGCCTAAGCAGAAAAAATAATACAGTGAATGGGGAATTAAGTAATGGGATAAGCTTTTCTAAAAATTTACAATCAGGTAATCTTTTATTCTCAATTTTTGACAGGAATAATCTTAATATCAATATTAATAAAGATCTTCTTAAACTAATCCTAAATGGTAATTATAATTACCAAGGAGAATTACTTGAATTCAATTCAAGTAATTTAAGAATTACTAGATATCAACAATATAAAATTGGATATAACTTGAAATTAAAAAAAAATCAAATAAAGTTAGCAGTTTCATATTTACAAGGAAATCATAATATTAACATTGTGATTAATGAAGGCTCATTATTCACATATCCAAATGGAGAAAGTCTAGATATAAATTACGATATAAATTCATTTATTACTGACACTTCATCATATAAATTTTTTAACTCAAATGGTAATGGCTTTGCAATTGACTTTTCTTCAAATATAAATTTTAATAAATCAGAGATAAATATTTATATGAATAATTTAGGTTATATAAAATGGAATAATCAATCAATAAATAACAGTATAGATAGCTCATATTCCTTTAATGGTATTACAATAAATAACTTTAATAATTTATATGATTCAATTTTAGATTATAATGATGATTATTCTCTTAATATTAGAGATCAAAATATTAATTACAAGACGTATATATCTGCAGACATTGGGATAAATATTGAACAAAAAGTTACGTTTTATAATATTAAGAAAATAATGCTTGGAATAAATTCAAAATGGCAGCCATTAATAGACGACAAAAGGTTGACTTTTAATAAGATTAAACAAGGCATTAGTGAATCAAATTACAAACCAAAAGTTTATATTTCAACGCAGATACCATATAAGGATTTTAATATATTGTGTAATTTAAACAATGGGGGATATTCAAAAAAAACAAATCTTGATTTAGGTATTGAAGTTAATAAAAAATTTACCTATATCATTGGATCAAAATCAATTAACCAAATGCTAAAAAATAATAATAAACAATTTTTTAGTTTATATTTAAGCATTCTAAAAGAA
>Ga0209502_10003689_pt1 | contig 11849 bp, 12 predicted proteins | sample ArcticOcean_MG_C_10_FD_187442 | JGI IMG/M metagenome (GOLD analysis project Ga0209502, IMG submission 187442) | Marine microbial communities from western Arctic Ocean - ArcticOcean_MG_CB11_90 (SPAdes) (version 2) | ecosystem: Environmental > Aquatic > Marine > Oceanic | place: Arctic Ocean...
AGTCCCAAAGCTGTTAAAGAATATATTAAAGTTTCAAAAAATTTTAAAAGATATCCGGATTCAGATGGTACTTTTTTAAGAAAAGTCATAGCAAGAAAATTTAAATTAGATGTAAATAGAATCATTCTAGGTAATGGCTCAGATCAAGTTTTTGAACTAATTTGTAAAGCTTTTTTAAACAAAAGTGATGAAGCTGTGGTTTCACAATACAGTTTTATTATTTATAGAATTTATACAAAAATTAATTTTGGAAAAATAGTATATGCTCCAGAAAATAATTTTACATCTTCAGTAGAAAATATTCTTTCACGAGTTACTAATAAAACTAGAGTTGTTTTTATTGCAAATCCCAATAATCCAACAGGCACTTATATAGGTAAAAAAGAGATGCTAAGATTAAGAAAAAAACTGAGAGGTGATATTTTGCTAGTGGTTGATGATGCTTATTTTGAATATATGGACTTTAAAGATTATCAGAATGGATTAAAATTATTTTCTAAATTTAACAATGTTGTAATAACCAGAACATTTTCAAAAATTTATGGTCTTGCTGGCTTGAGAGTAGGATGGGCATATTCATCAAAAGCTATAATTAATGATCTATATAAAATTAAACCTCCTTTTAATGTCAGTCGGCCAGCGTTATTTGCAGCTTCAGTTGCATTAAAAGATACAAGCTGGTTAAATAAGGAGATATATCACGTTAGAAAATGGTCAAAAAAGTTTTATGAAATATTTAGAAATTTAAATATTCACACAAATAGAACTAGTGTAAATTTTTTATTAATTAACTTTAATAGAGTCAAAAAAACTTCAAAGCAGGTCTTTTTTGCTTTGGCCAAAAAAGGAATTTTATTGAGACAGATGGATGTATACTCTATAAAAAACTCTTTAAGAGTTACCATCGGAAACAACAAAGAAAACATAAAACTAATATCAGAGTTAAAAAAAATTCTTAATGCTTAATATTGTATCTATAATTGGATGCGGCCTAATAGGGTCTTCAGTCTTAAGGGCAATTCAAAATAAAAATTTAGCAAAAGAAGTTAGAATTTTTGATTTATCAAAAGACGTCACGGGATATTTAAAAAAAGAAAATATATGCTCAAATATTTCAACTGATATTAGACAATGTGTAAAAAATTCAGATTTAATAATTATTGCTACGCCCTTAAGTAGTTATAAAGAAATAATACTCTCCATAAAAGATGACTTAAAAAAAGGTACAATTCTAACTGACACAGGATCGGTTAAAAAAGAAGTTATAAAAATTATTCATAATATGAATTTAAAAGAGATTAATTGGATACCTTCACACCCTATAGCGGGCACAGAGGAAAGTGGTCCAAAAGCGGGTAATGCAGACATGTTCGAAAATCGTTGGTGTATAATTTCTCCACCAAAAGATAGTGCCGAAGAACCAATTAGAATTTTAAAAACATTGTGGGAGGCTATTGGAAGCAAAGTTAAGATAATGACACCAGAGGAGCATGATGAAATTTTATCTTTAACTAGTCATTTACCACACGCAATCGCTTACAACATTGTTAGAACTGTAATTAATGTTGAGGATAAATTAAAACAAGAGGTCATTCAGTATAGTGCGGGCGGTTTAAGAGATTTCACAAGAATAGCAGCATCAAACCCTTTGATGTGGAGAGATATTTTTCTAGATAATAATGAGAATATTTCAAAAGGTATTGATGATTTTATTGAAAAACTTCAAGAATTTAAAAAAGCTTTAAACGATAAAAATGGTGATAAACTTTATCATATTTTTAACACTACAAAAGAATTAAGAAAAGAGATTATTAAAGCAGGACAAGATACCGACAAACCAGATTTTGGTAGAAAGAAAGATTAAGAATATTTTTCTATCTCGGAATAAATTTTTTCCTCAAGTACCTTGATGAAGGTGTTCTTTTCCATTCCTGGTTCGATAGGCTCTAAAAAAGTAATATGTATATCTCCTTGATATTTTAAAAAACTATTTTTAGGCCATATTTTTCCTGAATTTAATGCAACGGGTACGCAGTGTAAACCAAGAGTATCATAAATTCTTCCCACACCTTTTTTGAAAGGAACTATTTCTTTAAATTTAACTCTAGTGCCTTGAGGAAATATTAAAAGAGGCCTATTATTTTTATTAATAGTTTGTTTAATTTTATCAAAAAATTTTAAATTATCTTTTGTTGTTGTTTCTCTTGTAATTTCAATTGAACCAATTTTTTTTAAGAACCAGCCAAATAAAGGAATTTTTAAAAGTTCTTTTTTTAGTATAAAAACAGGATAATCCAATGGTGCTTGTAAAACAAATGTTTCAAACATCGATTGATGTGCAGAAGCAACAAAAAATTTTTCTACCTTTTTTAGATTTTCAAGTCCGTGGAAGACCACTTTAGTGTTTAGAAACAACTTTAATATTAAAATAATATAATGAGCTAAAAATTTACCACAGTATAAAGCAAACTTAGCCGGAAGAAAAAGAGTAGGGATTGCTAAGATTAAAACTAAAACTATTCCTAAAAATAAAAAGACATTAAAAATTAAAGATCTAATAATTTGCATTAAGTGTTTATTAACTTCAGTAAATTTTGTCTTTTTCTTACAATTTTAAATTTATTTTTATTAATGAGTATTTCCGCAATAAGTGGTCTTGTATTGTAGTTGGAAGACAAAGAAGATCCATAAGCACCAGCGTTTGTAATAGCAACAAAATCCCCTTCTCTTACTTTTTGATAATTCTTATACGCCGTAAATTTACAGGTAGACTCACAGATAGGTCCTACAAACTCTAAAGCACTGGAAAATTTTTTAGATATTTTATTTACAGGTATAATTTCATGTTTCGCTTCATATAAAGCCGTTCTCATAAAATCGTTCATGCCTGCATCCAAAATAATAAAATATTTATTTGGACCTTTTTTTATATATTGAATTTTACTTACTAAAATTCCTGAGTTTCCAACTAAAGATCTACCTGGCTCAAAAATAATATTGCAATTTAATTTTTTCTTAAAATTATGAACTAGTTTTGCATATTTATTTAGATTAATTTCCTTATTTTTTTTTTCATAACTGATTCCAAAACCGCCACCAAGATCAATATGTTTGAGTTTTATTTTTAAATTATTTATTACTTTTAAAAGAATATTTAGCGTTTTTTTATATGGAGTATCTGAAAGTATTTGGCTTCCAATATGTACACTTAGGGCATCTATTTTTAAATTTTTGAATTGTTTCCTATTTTTATAAATCGTGTAAAAATCTTTAATTGAAATACCAAATTTATTTTCAGACTTACCTGTTGAAATTTTTTTATTTGTTTTTGCATCTACATTAGGATTTAATCTAAAGCCTACAGATATTTTTTTATTAGCTTTTTTTCCGATACTGTTGAGCAGTCTTGCTTCACTCTCTGACTCAATATTAATTAATAGTATTTTTTTTTGAATAGCTAGCTTAAGCTCTTCTTCAGTTTTCCCAACTCCAGAAAATACAATTTTGCTTGGATTAATGCCTGCCCTTAAAGCCTTAAGAAGTTCACCACCTGACACAACATCTGCACCAGCTCCTAATTTACCAAGTATTTTAATTACTGATAAGTTCGTATTAGCTTTAGTGGCAAAGCAAATCAGGGGGTTAGTACTTTTAAAACTTTTTGCTAATTTTAAATAATTTTCCTTAATTTGATTTTCAGAGTAAACATAAAAAGGAGTTTTATTTTTTTTTGCAAGATTAAAAACTGAAGAATTTTCAACAAATAATCTTGATCTTGAATATTTTAAATAGGGCATATTTTTTAAGCTAGAACTATAATTATTTGTTTATTTTTACCTTGATATTCCGGATCTGATTTTTTACCGCAACCTGCCAGTAGGAATAAACTCACTATTAAAAAAAAAAACAGCTTCATTGAATTTCCTTTTTATATTTTTTTATCATTTTTTTTATATTATTCGATGAAGTTCCCCCATGTGAATTCTTAGAATTCATTGAATGTCTGACATTAAAAATTTTTAAAACATTTTTATCTAAATCTTTATAAAATTTTTTTAATTCTTCTATAGATATTTGATCTAATGTTTTATCATTTTTTTCTGCAAAATTAACAAGTAATGAGGAGATATTGTAAGAGTCTCTAAAAGATAACTTTTTCTCTCTTACAAGATAATCCGCAAAATCAGTTGCAGTAGTGAAACCTTGATTTGCCATTTTATACATTTTTTCTTTTGAAACTCTAAGATTGTCTATTAATTCATAAGACATAGTTAAAGAGTCTTTTAAAGTATCGTAACCATCAAACACTAATGCTTTGTCATCCTGCAGATCTTTAAAATACGACATTGGTAATCCCTTCATAATTGTTAGAATTGAGTTCAATTTTCCATAATTTATTCCGACTCTCCCTCTAATTAATTCTGCAGGATCAGGATTTTTTTTTTGCGGCATGATTGAAGATCCAGTTAAAACATTGTCATTAAATTCGATTAATTTATAAGCATCTGAATTTAGAATAATAAAATCTTCAGCTAATCTTGATAAATGCATCGCACAAACTGCCGCTGCATATAAGAAGTCTATTGCAAAATCTCTATCCGAAACAGAGTCAATGGAATTATCTGTAGGTTTTTTAAAACCGAGTTTTTTTGCAGTATAATTTCTATCTATTTTATATGATGTCCCAGATAAAGCAGCAGAACCTAAAGGAGATTCATCTAAAAGATTCAGATTATTTTCGAATCTTTTTTTGTCTCTTTTTAACATTTCATAATAAGCCAAAAGGTAATGAGCAAAAGAAATAGGTTGAGCATTTTTTAGGTGGGTTAGTCCTGGCATAACGGTATCACTATGCTTTTCCGCTTTTTTTATTATTATTTTCATTATGTTCGAAATTTCTTTTAAAGTATTTTGAGTTGACAGCTTTACCCATAATTTAAAATCTGTAACCACCTGATCATTTCTAGATCTTGCGGTGTGCATGAAGCCAGCAGCAGGACCTATAATTTGGAATAATTTTTTTTCTATATTTAGATGAATATCTTCGTATTTTTCTTCAAAAATAAATTTACCACCATCAATTAAAGACTTAATTTTTTTTAAACCTTTGATTATTTTTTTACCTTTATCCGCAGGTATAATTCTCTGTTTCATAAGCATTTGAGTATGAATAGTGGAGGCAAAGATATCCTGTTCGTAGAGTCTTTTATCCACATTGATAGAAGACCCAATTCTTTGAAAAGATTTAGAAGTTTTACCTTTTAATCTTTTTGACCAGACTATTTTAATTTTATTTTTCATTTTACTATGTTAATTCTAATTTAAATTAATATGAAAATTAGTAAATCTTTTAAAATCCATACATACATATTTGCTGCTTTTTTCTTTACACAGCAACTTCTAAGTGAACCGATCTATTCTAAAAATATAGTTGTTCACAAGGAACCTTTAGAAATAAAAGAATTAAAATTTAAAGATTTTAATCTAAATGATGTGGATTTAACTGGAAAAAAAGGCAACATCATGATTTTGAATTTTTGGGCAACTTGGTGTGTACCCTGCAAAAAAGAGATGCCATCTTTAGAGAAACTATCAAAAGAATACCCTGAAATTTTGATCTACCCTGTAAACTTGGAAAAACCAAATAAAAACAAAACACAGAAATTCTTTGCTGATTTAGAAATTTCAAAATTAAATATATATTTTGATCCTAATTTTTCTTTAGTCAAATTATTCAATATGCGAGGTGTGCCAACAAGCATTCTAATAGACAAAAATGGTAAAGAATTTGGAAGAGTAATTGGTGAGATAGATTTTTTTGATAAATCTTTTATTAACCTTTTAAAAAAATATCTTTAATTTTTAAAAAAATAGGCAAGAAGTACCAACACAATAACTGCAATAAATTGTAAAAGAACTCGTAGTTGCATTAATTTGTTTGAGTATTTTTTACTAGTATCGCCTCCTTTAAATAGAGTATATAGACCTAACAGCAAAACTATTGCTACTGCACCAAGTAAAATAAAACCTATAAAGTTAAATAAAAAAGTAGACATAAATAATTATCAACTAACTATAATGAGCTATTCATTAAACACAACTATTTTAAATCCTCTTTCAAAGAAAAAACCAAAAAATGCTGTCATTCTTTGCCACGGGTACGGTGGTGACGGTAAGGATATTTCTTTACTAGCAAGTTATTGGAGAACCTATTTACCTGATACATTATTTGTTTGTCCCGACGCGCCAGAAAAATGTGCAGTTAGTGCCTTCGGATTTCAATGGTTTGACTTAATGGATCAAACTAAAGACCAAGTTCTTGTAAAATCTTTAGTAGCTGAGATTAAGTTAAATAGTTTAATAGATGAAGTTATAGAAAAAAATGATCTTACAAGTGAAAAAATTGCTATTGGAGGATTTAGTCAAGGCTGTATGATTAGTTTACAAACTGGAATTAAAAGAAAAGATAAAATTAATTCAGTAATAGGATACTCAGGAAAAATAATTGACGAAAACCATTTGCAAAATAATATTAATTCTAGTCCAAATATAATTCTAATGCACGGTGATAAAGATGAAATTGTGCCAGTAAGTTTTTTACTTGAAGCAAAAAATTTTTTTAATAAAAATAATTATAAAATACAAACAAAAATTTTTAAAAATTGTGAACATCGTATTCCTACTGAGGGTTCTAGTTTAGGGTTAGAGTTTTTAAAAAAGAATTTATATTAATATCAACTAGCTGCAACAATTTTATAACTTGATATAATTTAGCTAATCAGGTAGTTTTTTTTAAATGATTATTTCAGCTAATAAAAAAGTACCACTAGAAAAATGTCCTGCTTTAGTTTTGAATGCAGACTTTAGACCTCTTAGCTATTATCCCCTGTCTATATGGTGCTGGCAAGATGCGGTTAAATCAGTTTTTCTAGATCGTGTAACAATAGTGTCTAATTATAAAAGAAAAATAAGGAGTCCTTCTTTTGAGATGAACCTACCAAGCGTTATCGCTCTTAAAAGTTTTATCAAGCCTTCGGATAATCCTAACTTTACAAGATTTAACGTATTCCTAAGAGATAAGTTTGCCTGTCTGTACTGTGGAGATAAAAGAAACTTAACTTTTGACCATTTACTTCCAAAATCGAAAGGTGGATTAACAGACTGGGAAAATGTAGTTACAGCTTGTTCTACCTGCAACGTTCAAAAAGGTGGAAAACTCTATAAAGATTGCGATCTTACTTTGTCACAAAAACCTTTTGTACCAACGGTTGATGATTTGCACAAGAATGGAAGAAATTTTCCGCCTAATTTTTTACACGAAAGTTGGATGGACTATCTTTATTGGGATATTGAACTAGAACCTTAATTAGATTTTTTTGGAAATTTTTATAGCAACACGTGAAGAAGTTTTAATTACTTTGTCTAACAATCCATACAGACCTTCTTTAGTTGCTCCACCTTCATAAGCTATATCTTTATGATTTAATTCATCATTTCTAAATTTATTAATTTTATTTTTTAAATCTTTTTCATCATCTTCAAGTGTATCGATTTGATTTTTATAATGGCCATCAATTACTTCTTCTACTGAAGCCGTACAAAGCATTGCAGCTTTTTTTCCCAACATTGCAGTTCCAAAACCTAAAGTTACACCAAGCAGATCCCAAAGCGGAAGTAATTTTGTAGGGTTAATATTCCTTTTTTTGATTTGCTGATGAAAGAATTCGTAATGTTCTTTTTCATGCTCTTTCATCTTTTCAATTTGTTTTTTTAAATCTTCATCTTGTTTAAATGTTTTTAAAGCCAAAAGTTGTCCTTCATATATTTTAATTGCCCCTCGTTCACCCGCGTGATCAACTCTTATTATTTCTTCTAAAATTTTTTTATTAGTTTTTTTCATAATTTATACTCTCACGTAGTATAATAGCACTTATTGCAAAAGAAATAATTGTATTAAATGTAGCAAGTGAAAGACCAAAAATCCTGAAAGTTATATCTTTACAGCTTACAGTTTTATCCTCCAACTCTTTTAAAAGGTCCTGTGCAGATACCGCTTTACTATTTTTATCAAGATCACAAACTAGAGATTCATTAAAAAAACCTTGTTCTATGCCAAAATGATAAAAAGAAATGCTTGCTCCAAAAACAAACAATAGCCCTATGGTAATTAAAATTATTTTTTCATATTTTACGAAAAAAATAACTAATAAGACAAGAACTATAGTAGCTGCGTATGGAATTCGTTCAATTAAACATAGATTACAAGGAGCATGTTTTAGAACATGTTCAACGAAATAAGCAAAAAGTAATGCCGCTATAGAGAATATTAAAATTCCAACAAAAATAAATTTGTTTTTAATTAAAGTCATTGTCTAAATAATAAATATAAAATTAACACTAAGACCAGAATAAAAACACCTATTACGGTAAACCATAAAGCACCTTTTTTTTCTATAAAGTTTCTAAATTTGCTTCCAAATAAGTAAGTTAAATAGGAAACAATAAAAAATCTTAAGCCACGCGTAAAAAGACAAATAAAGAAAAATACAACAATATTAAAACCAACTATTCCACTTGCGATAGTAAACAACTTAAAAGGAAGAGGCGTAAAACCAGCCAAGAACATAATGCCTACCCAAAAAATAAAGCCTCCTTTTGATGATATTTTATTTTGAATTTCATAGACCTTTTCTTCATATCCATAAAATTCTATAATAACCATGGATACATCAAGAAAGAAAACTCCAAGCATATAACCAACCAAACCTCCAAGAACAGAGCAAATAGTGGCAATTAAAAAAATTTTTAAATAATTTTCTTTTTTCGCAACAACCATTGGCACTATCATTAGATCCGGTGGAACTGGAAAAAAAAAGCTTTCAATAAAAGCAACAAAACCCAGAGCATAATTAGCTACTTTGCTAGAAGCTAATTTTACACACTTATCAAAAAGATTTTTAAGCATTTTCTTATTTATAAATTATTAAAACTTGAATACTATTTAAATATAAACATTAAATGTTTAATTATAAAGGGCGAATGGTGGAACTGGTAGACGCGCCGGACTCAAAATCCGGTGGTAGCAATACTGTGAGAGTTCGAGTCTCTCTTCGCCCACCAAAATATGGAAATAAATAAATTAAATAGTCTTGTAGAGTTATACTTCAATAAATGTAATGAAATTGATAGCAACAAACCATTTTTAAAATGGTTGAAACCCGAAAGATCTACTTATAGTTGGGGGGATATTAAAGAAAGAATACTTAAACTTTCTTACAAAATTAAATTATTAATCAATGAAGGAGATAGGTGTTTAATTCTATCTGAGAATAGACCTTATTGGTTAATTTCAGATATTGCCATTATGAACGCAGGCGGAATATCAGTACCTATATTTACTACTTATTCACCTCATGATTACAAATATATATTAAACGATTGTAAGCCATCTGTAATTATAGTTTCAAACAACGATCAATATAAAAAAATAAAAAACTACATCGACCCCCAAAAGCAAAAAATTATTTGTTTCGAGCCAATTGAAGCAGAAAGCTTATTAATAAAAGATATTTTAAATGAAAGTTATGAAAAAAAGATAAATCAAAAATTAAAAAGAAACATGCCTGCTTGCATCATCTATACATCTGGCACATCTGGTAATCCGAAAGGTGTTGTTTTAAGCCATGGCGGAATTCTATCTAATTGCGAAGGTGCTGTTGAATTACTTAGACCGCTTATAAAAAAAAAGGATCCTATTTTTTTAACCTGGTTACCTTTATCACATTCTTATGAGCATACTGTTCAGTTTATACAAATTATTATAGGAGCTAAAATTTTTTATGCTGAAAGCTTAGAAAAACTTATTTCTAATATGGGTGCTGCAAAGCCAACAATTATGACAGCTGTACCAAGATTTTATCAAAACCTCTTTACAAAAATAAATATAAATTTTGATAAACAAAAAGGGATTAAAAAAAAATTAATTAATAAAACTTTAGAACTTGGAAAAAAAATGCTTAAAAAAAAGAAATTTAGTTTTTTTGAAAAAATTATTAATTTTTTATGTCACAGTCTAGTACGTAAAAAAATTCAAAAACAGTTTGGTGGAAACTTACAAGCTTTTGTTTCAGGAGGAGGGGCTTTAGACCAAAATATAGGTGAATTTTTAAATGCCATTGGCTTAACAACTTTGCAAGGCTATGGTCTAACCGAGGCTTCCCCAGTGGTAAGTTGTAATTTACCAGATCTGGTAAAGGTTGAAACAGTGGGACCCCCATTTAGAACCAATAAAGTCAGGATTGCTGAAGATGGTGAAATTTTAATAAAAGGGGAAAACGTAATGCTTGGTTACTGGAACCAGAAAAAGGAAACAGAAAAAGCAATTAAAGACGGTTGGCTCCATACTGGCGATATAGGTGAACTAGACCACAACAATTATTTAAAAATAACTGACAGAAAAAAAGACATTATCATAAACCTTGGGGGTGACAATATCTCTCCAAGTAAAATTGAAAATATTTTATGTTTAAATGAATTTATCAAACAATCTTTTGTTTATGGTGATAAAAAAAATTACTTAGTTGCATTAATTGTTTGTGAAAAAGAAATTACAGAACAAAAAATTAAATTAATAATTGAAAATATAAATAAAAATTTAACTTTAATAGAAAAAATTAAAAAATTTATTGTTATTAATGATGAATTTACTATCGATAATGAAATGTTAACGCCAACATTGAAGTTAAAAAGAAAAAAGATTGAAATAAATTATAAACAGCAGTTAGAAAATCTTTATTAAGATTAAACTAAAAACAAATAAATTTGCTTAAAAAAACATTGATATTGTTAACTTTTTTTAAATTTATTAAAAATTTAAAAATTTAATAAAAAAATTATAATTTGAGTCAATTTTATAAAATAATTTATGTTTGACATGAATTTTTTAATAATTAATGTTGTATTAACAAACGAATCATTAAGATTTGTTTAACAACATGGGAGATAAAATGGCTAAACGTAGAAAAAAAGCAGCTAAAAAGAAAACTAAAAAGAAAGCTAAAAAAAGAAGAAGATAGTTTTATTTTTAACTTAACGCCCTTTTAATTGATTAATTAGAAGGGCGTTTTTTTATTCCAATTCAGTAATATTTTGATTTCTTCCCAAAGCCTTATCCATTTTTTTTGAAACTTCTTCAGGAGTTATTTTTAGTGCAGCCTCAAATTCTGATTTTAATCTTTCGTAGGCTTTTTCAAATAATTGTCTTTCACTATATGATTGATCAGCAATAATATCAGAATTCTTATTAAGATCTTTCACTACTTCTGCAAGTTCATAAATTTTTCCAGAGTTAATTTTTTGATCATATTCTTGAGCACGTCTGCTCCACATAGTTCGTTTGATCTTTGGTTTACTTTTTAAAATTGATACACATTTATTTATTTGGTTAACCGAGGAAATTGGTCTTAGATTGACTTGCTGGTTAATTGGAACTGTTAAAGTTAATTTTTCTTTTTCTATAAAAATTTTATAGAACTGTATTTCTATTTGACCAATAGTTGCTTTTTCAACAGCTATAATTTTTCCAACTCCATGCTTTGGGTAAACTACAAAGTCTTTTAATTCATACAATCTTTTTTCTGTAGGTTGTTTTTTGATTTTTTTAATTTCGACTTTTTCTTCTGGTGTATATGTGTTTTTATTAACTATTTTTGATGGCTCTAACTCTTTTTTTTTATTTTTTAAAATTTTAACTTTTTTATTTAAATTTTTTTTTTTTTTTTTATCATTTTTAACTTTTTTAATTTTTTTTATTTTTTTCTTTTTTATTTTTTTATTTTTTTTTTTTTTTT
>Ga0209502_10003692_pt1 | contig 11845 bp, 14 predicted proteins | sample ArcticOcean_MG_C_10_FD_187442 | JGI IMG/M metagenome (GOLD analysis project Ga0209502, IMG submission 187442) | Marine microbial communities from western Arctic Ocean - ArcticOcean_MG_CB11_90 (SPAdes) (version 2) | ecosystem: Environmental > Aquatic > Marine > Oceanic | place: Arctic Ocean...
TCTTTGTAAGCTTGCCATTCCAAGGTTTTGCTCCATCAGGCATCATTCTTTTTATCGATGCTGAGTTGTGAAAAGGATCGCCATCCCAAGTCACTGTGTCCCCAACCTTAATTTTTAATGCAGGTGGATCAAATACAAACATACCGTCATCGCCATTATTTAACATTTTAACTACATGATCAGCAGCATAAACATTTCCGAAAACAGATATTAATAATAGTAGAAATAATAATTTAATTTTTTTCATAAATTGCCTTTTAGTATTGAATTTAGGCGGAAAAAGTGAGAACTTAATTCCACAGAAAAATTATTCTATCATAGTCTTTATCCACGAACTCTTACTAAATAAAAGTAAGTGTTTCTAGCGCTCTAGTAACCTACCTCTACTTAAAGACACTCTTAATCTCCTGAGAGCCTCGAACAAAAGTTGAATACAATATTATCTTACCAAATCTCTTAAATAGTCACGATTATTAATGTTTCTCCCATCATCTGCCAAGATTAATATGTCTCTCTCAGTTATCCATTCTTTTTTAAAGGCAATTTCCTCGAGGCATGCAATTTTTTGACCATGTCGTTTTTCAGTAATTGCTACAAACTGATTTGCTTCTAACAAAGCCTCGTGAGTTCCTGCATCTAGCCATGTAAAACCTCGGTGAAAGGTTTCAACAGTTAATTTATTTTGATCTATATATATTTGAATTAAATCAGTTATCTCTAACTCACCTCTCTTAGAAGGTTTGAGACTTTTTGCAAATTTCACTACCTCATTATCAAAAAAATATACTCCTGTTACAACATAATTAGATTTTGGAATTTTGGGCTTCTCTTCAATTGAGATTACTTTATTATTATTATCTAGTTCAACAACACCATAGCGCTCAGGTGAGGATACATGATTAGCAAATATGGTAGCACCTTTATTACTTGATGCATTAATGAGCATCCGAGTCAGATCATTTCCATGAAATATATTATCTCCTAAGATTAAAACAGATAAATCATTACCAATAAAATCCTCAGCTAAAATAAATGCTTGAGCTAGTCCCTCTGGAGATGGCTGAACCTGGTATGAAATTTTTATACCCCAACAGCTTCCATCTCCAAGCAATTTTTTAAATTGTGAAATATCATTTGGGGTTGAAATAAGTAATATATCCCTTATCCCTGCCAACATTAATGTGGAAAGTGGGTAATAAATCATCGGCTTATCGAAAACTGGTAGCAGTTGTTTTGATACTATTTTTGTTAACGGAAAAAGTCTCGAACCATCTCCACCTGCAAGAATAATACCTTTTCGCTCAGTATCACTCATTTATATTTACTCATTTATTTAAATTCCTTATTGTGACTTCTAATAATATTTCTTAACCACTCATCATGATCAAGATACCATCTAACAGTTTTTTCCATACCTAACTCAAAGTTTACTTTAGGCTGCCACCCAAGTTCTTTCTGAATTTTTGACGAATCTATCGCATATCTTCGATCATGACCGGGGCGATCCTTAACAAAGGAGATTAATTTTGTATATGAACTTTTATTTTTCATTGGTCTAATATCATCCAATAAGTTACATATCATCTGAACGACTTCAATATTAGTTCTCTCTGAATTTCCACCAATATTATAAGTCTCACCCATTTGACCATTCTTAAGCACTTTCCTAATAGCGTCACAATGGTCACTAACATACAACCAGTCTCTAACTTGCTGCCCATCTCCGTACAAAGGCAGTGGCTTGTCATTTATTGCGTTAATAATACATAAGGGAATCAATTTTTCAGGAAACTGAAATGGACCAAAATTATTTGAACAATGAGTCGTTACAACAGGCAGATTGTAAGTTTGATACCAAGCTCTTATCAAATGATCACTAGCTGCTTTACTTGCACTGTAGGGGTTGTTTGGCATATAGAAATTCCGCTCAGTGACTGGGTTTGCAGCTTTATCCAGCGCCCCATAAACCTCATCAGTGGAAATATGTATAAAACGAAAATTATTTTTTTGTGTATCTTCCAGCCCTTTCCAATACAGAAGGGTATTTTGTAAAAGTTTATACGTACCCAAAATATTAGTTTCTATAAAGTTGATAGGTTCTGATATTGAATTATCTACATGCGTCTCAGCAGCAAAATTAACGATTGCTCTAGGTTTATATTTTTTGAGCGTTGAGAAAATATACTCAGTGTCACCAATATCTCCTTTAACAAAAAAATGTCTGCTATCATTTGATAGAGGCGACAGATTATCTAAATTACCTGCATAAGTCAGATTATCTAAAGAGATAATATTTTCATCTTCACTATTGAGCCAATCCATAACAAAATTGGATCCGATAAAACCTGCAGCTCCTGTTACCAATATCGTCATAGAATTTTCCAAATATAATTAGAATTATTGTACTGGACAAGATAATTATTTAAAATCTTTATTTAACGAAAAAATTTTTAAAAATTTGCATAAATGAATTAGTTGAATTAGTTGAATTAACAGTTGAATTAATAATGTATTTTGAAAACAAAAAAAATATTATTCAGTTTTATTTATAGTGAGAAATAATGTAGCGAGAAATAATGCAAAAATTTAAAATTTCAGTAGTTATTCCCATCTTTGATGCAGAGTTAACATTAGAAAATTTAATAAAAAATATTTTAGCGATGGTTAAACCCTTTGCATCTTCCTGTGAAATAATATTAATTGATGATTTTAGCTCAGATAATTCATGGAATATAATCAAAAGTCTTTCAAAATTAATGGAATTTTTATCTAGCAAAAAATTCACACCACTGTTCATTTTAAACCCTTGCACTTGCATCCAATATTTAAACAAAAAAGATCTTATCCAATAGCTGATGAACAGTGGCATAATTTTATATCACTACCATGCCATGCTGGCATGAAAAATGGGGACATAGATTACGTAGTGTATTGGGCCACAGAGTTTTTTTAAAAAAAATAAAGAATAGGTATTACTAATTCCTAGAAATTAACCACAAACTAGTCCCATACTTACTCATTACAGCACATCATTCACTAGATTAGGTATTAAAAATAAGGTTAGGATGGGTTAAGTAAAGTCAATATATAAAATAAATAATTTACAAATGTTAATATTATTAAATATTAATAGTTATCCTAATATAATTAAGTTGTATAGTTTAAATCAGAAGATTTTTTTATATAGAAGTTAATTTTGTTAAAATTAGAAGAAAAAAATATTGCATAGTGTTGAATATTTTTAATAGATGGGGAATAAATATTAAAAAAATAATTAAATCCGCCAAAAAAAGATTACTTAAAATGCATTTTGAGTCTGGTGTTGGGCATATTGGTGGAAATTTATCGTGTATTGATACATTAATTGTGCTTTTTCATAAACTTATATCTTCCAAAGATAAATTTATTCTTTCTAAAGGCCACTCTGCTGGGTCACTATATGTAGCTCTTTGGTCGATTGGTATTTTAAAAGATTCAGATTTAATCACTTTCCATCAAGACGATACTTTATTAGCAGGACACCCCTTACCAAATAAAATTAAAAATATTTCATTTGCAACCGGCAGCTTAGGCCACGGCCTATCTTTATCTGCCGGTATTGCGCTGTCAAAAAAAATTAAATCCACTAAGGGTCAAGTTTTTTGTTTGACCTCTGATGGAGAATGGCAAGAGGGTTCAACGTGGGAAGCGCTTATTTTCTCTTGTCATCATAATTTAGATAATCTCACTATAATAGTTGACCAAAACAATCTTCAGGGTTTTGGTAGCACAAATGATATTGCTTCGTTGTCTCCACTAAGTAAAATTATTAATGGGTTTGATATAGAGGTTATTACTATTAATGGCCACTCCCCTGAGGAAATATTGTCATCATTAAAGAAAAAGCAAAATAAATGCAGGATAATAATTTTAGAGACAATTAAAGGTAATGGCGTAAGCTTTATGGAGAATAAAATGGAGTGGCATTATTTACCAATAAACAAAGACCAGTACAATCAGGCAATAAAAGAGGTTGATAAGTCATGAGAACGCAACTTTCTGATGGTCTCATTAAGTTAGCTAATAAGAACAACAAAATGATTTTTCTTACTGGCGATCTTGGATTTATGGCTCTTGAAAAATTACGAGAAAAATTACGAGAAAAATTCATAAATGCCGGCATTGCCGAACAAAATATGATTGGGGTCGCAGCCGGAATGGCAAGCGAAGGATTTATTCCATGGGTATATAGTATTGCCCCGTTCTGTTACGCAAGACCATTTGAGCAAATTCGAAATGATGTTTCTTTTCACAATCTGCCCGTTAAATTATTAGGTAATGGAGGTGGATATGGATATGGTGTAATGGGAGCAACACATCATGCAATTGAGGATTATGGGGTTTTGTTAACACTAAATAACTTTAAAGTTTTTATTCCATGCTTTAATGAAGATATTTATCCGATTTTAAAGTTATCAAATTCTAATGAAAAACCAACATATATAAGACTTGGCTATGATGAATCTGATGACGGGTATATCCCACCAAAATACGAAACCTGGAGGCAGCTAACTATTGGCGACGGCCCAGTAATTATAGTCACAGGTCCTATAGCAACAACTTATATTAAAGCTTTTGGGGAAATAGAGAAAAAGAAAAGGCCAAACTTATGGATATTAGGTGAGTTACCTATACTTGAAGATTCGTTACCTAAATTTTTAATTGAGCAAATAAATTCAACTAAAAATCTATTTGTTATCGAGGAACATGTTGCTCAAGGTGGCATTGGCTCACAGATTTCGCTAGTGTTAATTAAAAATAATATTAGCGTTAAAAGCTTTACTCATTTATTTGCTACTTCACACCATCTTGACAAAAGCGGATCACAAAAATATCTTAGAAAAAAAAGTGGCATAGATTTAAATAATGTACTATCTAGATTATAAATTTAACTTAAGTATTAAAATGCATTAAAATGCATAGATGGACATTAATAAGCATATACAATCTCTTCAGGGGCCAATTTTAGTTTTAGGAGCATCAGGCTTCATTGGGGCAAATTTCTTTAAGATGCTTATTTCAAGAAGAGAAGATGTTTATGGGGTGTGTAGGCTAGAAAAAGGATGGAGGTTAGAGGGCGTTGATACAAATAAAATATTGTGTGCTGACGTAAATGATTCCGTAGCAGTAAAAGATCTTATTAATACAATTAACCCAAAAAGCGTTTTCGATTTTATATCCTATGGTGCATACTCTTTTGAAGAAAGCCATGAAATTGTTTACCAAACAAACTTTTTATCATTAACCAACATTATTACCTTGCTTGAACAAAAAGGAGTATCAGCATATATTCACGCAGGCACATCTTCCGAATATGGTTTGAATTCAAAACAACCCAAGGAAGATTCAAGCCTAGAACCAAACAGCCATTATTCGTCGTCTAAAATAGCAGCATCATATTTTTTAAAATATGTAGGAAAAACTAGGGGTTTTCCGGCGATTAACCTGAGATTATATTCAGTTTATGGGCCACTTGAAGATTCCTCAAGATTAATTCCAAGCATATTAAATAATGCAAAACTAAAAAAATTTCCTCCATTGGTAGATCCAGATATTTCAAGAGATTTTATTTTTATTGATGATGCATGTGAAGCATTTATTTTAGCAGCAAGTAAAATTAATCCAGAATTATATGGAGAAAGTTTTAATATTGGAACAGGCAATAAAACAACAATTAAAGATTTAGCGCTAACAATAAAGAAAATTTATAAAATCAAAGAAAAACCAATTTTTAGCAATATGAGCAAACGAAGTTGGGACTTAAGTGAATGGTATTCGGACTCAAAAAAAGCAGAGAAAATTTTTGGATGGAAATCTAAGACTAGTTTGATTGATGGTTTAAATTTAACATTTGATTGGTTGAGCACATTAGCAAACAATGATTTTAATTCTATAACTAAAAAAAATACTTCAAATAAAAAAAGTAGTATTTCTGCAATTATTGCATGCTATAAAGATGAGATGGCAATTCCAATTATGTACCAAAGGCTAACTAAAACATTTAAAGAGATTAAGATAGATTATGAAATAATTTTTGTTTGTGATGGAAGTCCACATAATGATATTGAGGTAATTAAGAAAATATCCAAAAATGATAGACGGGTTATTGGTGTTAATCATTCAAGGAATTTTGGTTCACAAATGGCTTTTAGAAGCGGGATGGAATTATCAACTAAGCAAGCAGTAGTTTTAATGGATGGCGATTTACAAGATCCTCCAGAATTAATTAAAGACTTCGTTAAGAAATGGCTAGAAGGCAACGATGTTGTGTATGGCACCAGAGTAAAAAGAGAAATGCCTCTATATTGGGACCTCATGTACAAACTTTTTTACAGGATTTTATCATCAATAAGTTTTATTAGAATCCCACATGATGCTGGTGATTTTTCCTTGCTTGATCAAAGGGTCGTTAATTGGATTTTAAAATGTCCAGAACGTGATTTGTTTATGAGGGGAATTAGAGCTTTTGTTGGGTTTAAGCAAGTAGGAGTAGATTATGTTCGGCCAGCTCGGTTATTTGGAAACTCTACTAATAGTTTATTCAAAAATATAGGCTGGGCAAAAATGGGAATTTTATCATTTACCAATGCTCCGCTAAATCTAATGTCGATTATGGGGCTTGCCGCATTAATCTTATCAATTATTTTAATTTTATTATTTGTCTCATTAAAAATATTTTTTCCGGATATTGCACCAAAAGGTGCAACGACAATTATGCTTTTAATACTTTCTTTTGGCTCTCTTAATCTTTTTGCTGTTTCATTGATCGGCGAATATATTGGAAAAATAATATTAGAAGTTAAAAAAAGGCCAAGGGTGATACGTTCAGAAATTATCAGAAGTGGTATTACAAAAAAATTGTAAGGTAAAAAATATTGGTAACTAAATCTAGAAGATGTCCAGTTTGCTTTGATTCAAATAAAAATAGTGTTATTTTTCAAAATGAAAATATTGATAAGAAAAAAATAACATCATTTACTTATGCATCAAGAAAAAATCCTGAATTCATGTGTCATGAAATGGTTAGGTGCTTGAATTGCGATTTGGTCTATGTAACAGTTCCTCCCGATAAACTAAAACTTTCGGAGGCTTACCATGCTGCGGATTATGATAGCTCAGAGGAAGCATTGGATGCTGCAGAAACATATATTAAACATTCAAACGAAGTGCTTTCAAAATTAAATTTAAAAAGTAAAATATTAGAAATTGGATCTGGTTCCGGTGATTTTTTATATAGTTTGAAAAAAAAGGGATTTATAAATTTAACAGGTATTGAGCCCTCGATATCAGCAATTAATAGTGCGCACCCTGAAATTAAAAGTCACTTACAAGAAGGAATATTTCAAGTAGATGATTTTAAAGAGATGAATTATGATTTAGTTTGCTGTTTTATGACTATGGAGCATGTATATGACCCGAGAGAGATAACCGAGTCCGTTAATAAGATCTTAAAAAAAGGTGGTTATTTTGTAATAGTTATTCATAACTATAGATCGCTAGTAAATAGAATTTTGGGTAAAAAGTCACCAATAATTGATATTGAGCATATGCAATTATTTTCTAAAAAAAGTATAAAATTATTATTAAATAATACAAATTATCAAGATATACACATCAAGTCTGTTTGTAATCGCTACTCAATTAATTACTGGGTAAGGTTGTTACCTATATTTAGCTTAATAAAGACAATCTTTATTAAGCTGCTTAAAATATTTAATCTTGATAATATAAAAATAAATATAAATGTAGGAAATATGATAGTTTCAGGAAAGAAAACTAATACTAGATTTAGAGATTAGTATATAAATCAAAAATTTAAAGACTTAAATAAAGGTATATTCTGCATGTAAAAGACCTTACGCCTAGCCTATTTTTCATTTAGATTTTTCTTCTAATAGCTTGACCTTATTCTTATTACCACAAATATGCATTTCATATTTTACTTGTCCACATGCTTCATAATTAGGTAACATTATGCAAGTTTTTAGATAACCTTCATAAGCTTCTTTATCATAGAAGCATGATAAAATTGGCTTAGAGTATTCAATCTTTAAGCCTTGGTCATTAAAAAAAATTTCTTTACTATGACTTGACATAGGAATCGTTAATAAGAGTAGGAGTAGTTTGTTCATAAAACTAGTTTACCCTCAGATAATTAAGTCGGCAAATGTTTGGTAGAGTTGCAAAACCAAACCGTATACTAGGTTTTATAAATTAAATGGTAAATGAATAAAAATTGTGATTTTTTAAAAGTAAACCGTATATTAGTTATCCTTGTTATTTATATCTAGCTCTTCATCTAATTGCCCTTCTCTTAATTTTTTTTCTCTTGTAGTGTCATGAATTTTATCTGTCTTAATATATTTAACTGCTTTTGTTACATATGTGAACATACCAAAAATACCAATCGCAATGAGTATTAACCACAAAATTAATTCCATAATATGTTTCCCTAGTTATTTAAAAACAGGCTTTACTTTAATCGAACAAGTTGAGAAATCACTTTTAAGATCACCATGAATTATTTTGCCATAAATATCAATATTTTTTACTACCTCTTCTTCATATAATGACGCCCATTTTTTTTCTCTTTCTTGAGTGATTATTTTTTTCTCTTTAATGCAATCATAATTGATACATCTTGTTTTATAAATATCTGATGACACTCTTGAAAATAGAATAGCATCCATTAATGATAAATTATAAACATCTTGGGCAGCAGCATTATTTTTAAAGCGCTCTGAAATGACTTTATTCAATATTCCACACCTTGATGCAATATATGAAAGTGATGACTTATCAGATGAGTTCCAGGATGGATGTTTGGATATATATTCATTAAGCGTATCTGGAAATATAACAGTAGTAATATTTTTACTATTTCTTACTTCTTCTAAATTCTCCATAAATTTATTAGCATTAGCACTTGAGAAGATTGTTACGAATAAAATAAAACATATTTTGAGTAGGAGTAGTTTTTTCATATCATTTTAAAACATCAATCTCTTTTGCAATGAAACTGATTGTCATTTTTTAAAATTGCATTTCTAAGCTGCTTGGCTCCTTCTAAGATTCTTAAAGAAGGTCTGCTAAAATAAGAATCTGAATCAAACGCATAAACTTTTTCATCTTTAATAGCAGTTAAATGATTTATTTTTTCGTCATTATAAACTCGTTTTGCAAATGATTTGTTTTGTATGAAATTATAACCACAACATATTAATCCAATAAAATCAGGCTCTGATTGAATTATTTCATCAGTACTAATTTTCCTTGATTTTTCTCCTTTTTCCCCTAATGCTGACTTAAGCCCTGCCATTTCAATTTGTTCTGGGATCCAATGACCCGCGCTAAAATATGGGTCAATCCACTCAAGTAAAAGTATACTTTTATTAATATTATTATTACTCATTTGAATTTTAGTTTTTTTAGCTTTGGTAACTATATCATTTGCAATTTCCTCCCTGTTAACAAGTTTGCCTATCTTCATGACATCTGAACAAATTTCATCAAACGTTGTGCCATTTAAGGAAACAATTTTTGTTTTTGAAGGTAATATGCACCTTTTATCTTTAAGTGTTGCTTCAATTTTATTTTTTGAAATTGAACAGACGTCGCATAACCCCTGAGTAATAATTAGATCTGGACTAATACTATTAAGTTTTTCTGTATCAATATTATAAAGTGGAAGTTTTTTTTTCATTGCCTCTGACACTAAATCGTCTATTAACTTCTGTTCAATATTATTAGGAATATTACTTGATGTTATCTGAACTTTTTCTTTTAATAACTTAGGATAATTACATTCATGGCTTACTGCATTAATATTATTTATTATACCTAAGTCACATAGTATTTCTGATGCTGCAGGCAATAAGCTTACGATTTTCATATATATAGTTTACACCATCCCCAGATTAGGCATTATGAATAAGAGCTGGAGTAGTTTTTTCATAAAGTTCCTTTCAAGGGTGTAAATAAAAAACTTTGTTCATTACCTTCCATTTACCATCAACTTTAAGCATATTAAGAAAATCAGTAAAACGAGAACCCTTCCAGTTATCAAGCTCAATTCGCACATTTGCTACCGTACCTACGATATCTATTTTTGAAATTTTATAAACTAGATCTTTAGCTGCACCATTACCATCATGCCAATCATATAAAGTTTGGATTGGTCCTGCAATCAAATCTTGCCCTACATATCCATACCATGAAGCATCATTATAAAATGTTGGCTTCATTTCAGAACCTTTGCCTGAAATTGCACCTTTTAAATAATGTGATGTTAATAAATTAGTTATTGCCTTACGGTCATTAAAGTCTGGGGTTGTTGTCATCTTAATCTCCAATTTGTATGAGATCAGTTTACTCCCAGACAATTAAGTGGGCAAATGTTAGGTAGAGTTGAAAAACCAAACTGTATACTAAATCGATATGTAACTCCACTGTCTATTTATAGAGGCAAGGTAGTTAAATTTTTGTTAGTATTTAGAGTATGAAAGATGGTTTCTTAAATATTGATGACATTACAAACTCTCTAAAGATAGACAAAAATACCCTTAAGAAATGGATTAAAGACGGTAAGTTTCCGCCAGCTATCAAGATAGGCGACAGAACAACGCTATGGAGTTATGCAGTAATTGAAAACTGGGTAGCACAGCAACAAAAGGCCCAAGAGTTCATTGATAATCAAGAATTAGATTTGTAACAATAAAAGGAGCAGTAGTTTTTTCATTTAACTACAGTCACTAAATCTGTACGAATTGCTTCCAATATAATCCCCTTTTTTTGAATAGTAACTATATTCAAGGTCAAATTTTCTTATATTATTTTTTGAATATTTACATACGGTATTTAAGACTTTATCAGAGATATTTTTTATCTTTTGTGAATCATAAATCGAAGAGTCTACAAGGTGGGTATATGTTCCGATAACACGATTATTTTTTTTGGAGCAGTTAAATGATTCAATAGTTAAAATTTTATCAACAACATCTGGAAGGTACCTGTTCTCGCTTTTCTCAAGCCGTTTGCATGATTGGTACCCATCGGCAAACCCTAAATTAGGTATTAAGAATAAGAGTAGGAGTAGTTTTTTCATTAGTCTAGTTTACTCTCAAATAATTATATGGGTAAATGAAGTGTAAGAGAAGAGGAAATATAATGTAAAGATTAATTCCTGCCTAAGTAATAAAGAACAGGGCTTTTGTCATTTGTTATTTTATTTTTTTTTATCACTAAGTCTCCAGTAAAAAACCAATCATCATAAATACATATATCCCCCTTAACAATTAGTTCGTTTGACTCAGATATTTGATAATCACAATAAAAATTTTCACCTACTATAGTTAAGTTGCTTGGCGCTAGTGAAATATAATTATTAACATAGTCTGTATTTGAAAAAACAGTATTAATTGCACATGGCCCAATTTCACTCATTCCCCAATTTGCCATAAAAGTTGCCCCTTTATTTACAAATGCTGTTATCACTTCCCAATCTATCCGATCACTCCCACAAGTTACCCATATATTAGATAAATTTATTTCAGCAAAATTTTTATTACTCATAATAATCTTAGCTTGCCTTGGAGTTATATGGGTATGAGTATATTTATGTATTTCTTTAATGAATCTTTTTACATTGAAATCTTCAACAACAACATCAGCACCTATACTTATAGCTGGCAAAGTTTGCGCTAACATTCCACCTGCATGCTCCATTTTGCAAACAGTGTATATGCGAGAATTCTTTGTTATTTTTTGAGAATCTATTGCAATATTATTACAATACTTTAGATTTTCC
>Ga0209502_10003695_pt1 | contig 11840 bp, 4 predicted proteins | sample ArcticOcean_MG_C_10_FD_187442 | JGI IMG/M metagenome (GOLD analysis project Ga0209502, IMG submission 187442) | Marine microbial communities from western Arctic Ocean - ArcticOcean_MG_CB11_90 (SPAdes) (version 2) | ecosystem: Environmental > Aquatic > Marine > Oceanic | place: Arctic Ocean...
GAATGTGAATTTAATTATTACAGATCAAAATGGATGTAAAGACACTGCAGATACACTTATTACTGTATATCCAAATCCAATTATTGATTTTGATAGTTCATATAGTTGTTTTCCTGATTCAGCATGTGCAAATGAAATAATAATATTTAATGATGCCTCATCAATAGAAACATTAGGAGGTATTTTGTCAAACCAATATTGGTATGTAAATAATATTTTTGCAGATTCAACATCTTACAATATTCCGTTTGACACCTCATTTGGAGCTGGATTATATTCAATAAATTATATCCTAGTATCTGAGTTCGGTTGTAAAGATTCTATATCAAACACTATACAGGTTGTTGATATTCCTATTGCATCTTTCACATTAATAGAAGATTCATTCTGTGTAAATGCTCCAACTTTATTTATTGACACTAATTCTAGTTCAGGATATATATTAGATTACCACTGGTTTATTGTAGACAGTGATAATGATACTATTTGGAACGATTCATTAAATACTAATAATATTCCAGTATTTCCAACGCTACCTACATCTATAACAACTGAAACATATTATATTAACTTAAATGTAAGTAATTGTTGTGGAGATTCAACCTATACTGATTCTATCGTGATTACTCCATTGCCTAGTATCAGTTTTTATACCGAACCTTTTGATTGTGGTCCTAATGCTCAATTAATGACAGGAACTCCACTAGTAATGAATTGGGAAGGAAATGGATTTAATAACCCAGAATATACAGATTCAATAATAATCTATTGGGGAGATGGTACTGACACAACATTATATCCATACCCAGATACAACAAATGGAGCTATCTGGTGGACAAACCCAATCCATATTTACTCAGTTTTAGGAATAGATACTATTTGTGTAGTCGGTTACAACTATTGTGGAATTGACTCAGTTTGCTGTATAATTGAAATAGTACCTTCAGATATTTTTTCTCAATTTGAAGTTCTTGACCCGAATTCAAATTGCCAAGATTCTTGTATCGATTTCAGAGAAACATCAAATAATTATAATTATAATACTTCTATTGTAAATTGGTGGTTTGATTGGGATCCATCACTCCCTTTACCATTAAACCTACCTGATTTGAGTATACCTTTTGTATATGATACTATCATTTCACATTGTTATGATACGCCAGGAATTTATATGGTGCTACATCAAATAATTGGAGACTCAACAACTGGGGCTCCTTCTGACACATCATTTAATGAAACAGATACCGTTTATGTATACCCATTACCAGATATACAAATAGATAACTGTCAGCCAATGTGTAATTTAGACACATTAATTATAGATAATAATACCACAATTAATGATTCTATACCAGGAATGGTAGCTCAAGCAATAACAAGCCATTGGTGGTATATTAATAACACTCTAGTAGTTAGTGCACCTTGGGACTTGATATTTACGCCAACTTTACCAGGTAGTTATTGGATAAAACTAGTAGTAGAATCTAGTTTAGGTTGTTATTCTGAAGACTCCTGTTTAATAACAGTATACGATCTGCCTCAAGCTGAATTCTATGTTGTACCCGATACTATATGCTTAGGTGATACTACTATATTTAGGGATATTTCAATAGATGGAAGTTGGGCAGTCAATACTTGGATTTGGGGATTTGGAGATAGTCCAACAAATATCGATACAATTACCAACTATATAGATGCTACAAACTCATATACATTGTCAGGGAATTATATAGTAAACCTAACCGTTATAGATAATTTTGGTTGCTCAGACACTTTTGAAAATACAATAAATATATCTCCAAATATTAACGCTTTTTTCACTTCTATTACAACTGTATGTGAAGGTGCCCCAACTTTTATTGATGGAACTGGAAGCTCAAGTACAACTGATTATTGGAGTTGGGACTTTAACCTTGATGGCATAGAAGACAGTTCAGGAATGATGGTAAATCATATTTTCCCTTCATCTGGATGGAATGTTATTTCATTAACAACTTATAACTACCTTACCACTGATACATGTGTAGATGTATTTTTTGATTCAATATATGTTTATGAAAATCCTACAGCTTATTTTACATCCTTACCAGTTTGTTTTAATGACACGACAGAGTTTAACAATCTATCATTAGATGGAATTGATGCAAATATCATATCTCACTCATGGATATTCTTTGATACACCAATCGATTATTCTACAGCTTACGAACCTTCTTATCTTTTTAATTCTGATGGCACATTTATAGCCTCACTGACTGTAACAGATACCAATGGTTGTTTTGACACTAATGTTGATACTAATATTATAGTTGCAACTCTACCAATTGCTATATTATCAAATAGAGATACATGTGAATCTGATTTATTCCAGTTATTTGATGAGTCCTTAGAAGGAACTTATCCTTTTACATCAAGTAGTTGGTTGTGGACAATACCAACAGCTAATTTTGAACTCGGAAGTGATAGTGCAAGTGAAAATCCTTGGATACAGTTCAATAGTTCAGGAAGTAATCAACTTGTATCATTAGTAGTTACAGATCTTCTAGGTTGTACAGATAGCACATCAGCTTATATTGATATTTACAATAATCCAATAGCTGATTTTTCAGCCGGAAATATTCAATGTAAAAACACTCCTATTTCAATAACTGATGAATCAATTGGAATAGATGCTCCAATAAATAGTTGGTATTGGGATTTTGGTTTAAACTCATCTCCCACTACTTACACATTAGAAGATACTTCTATAATTTATAGTTCTGTCAGTGGATATCAGTTAATTCACCTTGAAGTGATTGATACAAACGGCTGTTTTGATGACTTAGATTCCTTAGTTTTCATAAATAATAATCCTGTTTCTTTATTTAGTTGGTCAAATAATTGTGCAGGTGAGTTAACTGAATTTGTTAACTTATCAAATTCTACAGATAATGGATTAGATTATTTTAACTGGGTATTTAGTGATACGAATACAAGTGGAGATGGGAATGATACTATTTATCATATTTTTGATGTAAATTCCTATACAGGTGCTTCTTTTACTACTATTTTAGCTGTTACTGATAGTGCTGGATGTAAAGATACATTTAACTCAATATCTACAGGTAGTGATATTAATATCCATCCTTTACCTTTTGTGAATTTTGATGCCACATATATTTGCAGTAATGATACTGTAGGTTTCCAATTCTTTAACCAATCATCTTTAAATCAAATTTTCCAAGATTCAATAATTAATTATGATTGGGACTTTGATGGAGTAGACAATTACCCTGGAGAAAATTGGGGCCCTTACAATCCTACGCCTCCACCATCAATAGGCATACATTATGTAAACTTAGAATTAACATCAAGTTACGGATGTGTTAATGATACTAATATTACAGTTATGTATCATCAAGCACCCGAGATTGACTTTAATACCAGTTACCAGCCTCAACCAGCATGTGGTGAGGATGTAACTTTCTATTTTAATACTAATGCAATCACTTACTGGAACGATTTCCAGTTTATAATTGATGATTCTTATAATCCAGATACAATATACACTGACACTATATTTTCACACATATTCGCACAACCAGGGAACTGGCCTATTAATATATTTATTGAAAATACTTACTGTTCTTTAGACTCAAATTATATAGTTTCTACATACCCAAACCCGACAGCATTATTTACTATAAGTGATACTGTAAATTGTGAGCCTTTAAATGTATTGTTCACAGATTCATCTTTTATTAACTTCCCTTCATCTTACACAGGATTTCCAACATTAATAGAAAATTGGAACTGGGATTTTGATTTAGATAGTGTTCCAATTCAAGACAACCAATTTCCAGGATTAATTACATACTACTCAAACGGAGATAGTAGTTTGACTTATCTACCAAGTTTAGAAGTAATTACAGATTTTGGTTGTACAGATATATATAATATTTCACCAAATATTTACACATTAAAAACTTCTCCATCTCCTATTGCGATTATTACAGATCCTCTTATTCAAGTACTTCCTCAAGACGGTGGAAATACAGGTAGGTTCTACTTAGATGGAAGAAATTCTACTTCATCTTCTGGTTTCTCCCCATTATCATTAAATGATTACACTTTTAATTGGTTTGCAGATGGTAATGAAATCCCCCACATTCCATACACAAGTAATTATACTAACTGGCAATTCCCGACTGGAGATTCATATTATGATGTAATATTAGAGATTACTGACACAAGAAATGGTTGTAAAAGTGATACTTCTATGACGCAATATGTAGAATACTTTAAAGGTTTATCCGTTCCTAATGCTCTAGCACCAAATGGTAATTCTGGTGAGCCATCTCACTTCTTACCAAAAGGAAAATCTTTAAAAGAGTATCATCTTAAAATATTTGACACCTGGGGCAATTTAGTATGGGAAACATCTGCTATTTCAGTGCCAGATGGAAAGCCATTTTTTCCTTGGAAAGGCGAAACTTTAGATAACAAACCATTGCCTCAAGGCACTTATATTTGGAAGATCTATGCTAAGTTTACTGATGGGACTGTATGGCCAGGTATTAATGGAAAAACGACTGGTCCAATTTATTTAATACGATAAATTGAAAAAAATCTTACTCATATTATTCTTATTTATTTCTTTATTTATTAAAGGACAAGATATTTCATTTTCTCAATTTGATCTAAATATGCTTTATATGAACCCTGCGCTTGCAGGCTATGAGCAGGATTTCAGAATTCTTACAACAAGAAGAAACCAGTGGGTTGGACTTACTGAAAAATTTAACTCAAATTTAATTGAATTAAATATTACTTCTAACATTAAAAAAAGGAGGATATCTGGTGGAGAAATTAATTGGACTGGTGGGATTTATTTTATAGAAGATAGAGCAAATACAGTATTTAAATCATATCAAATAGGATTGGTGCCATGGACCTTTCATTTTCAATTACCAAAAAACATGTATATTAGTATGGGGCTTCAAAACACTATGCATTTCAATACTTTAGATTGGAATAAACTTATATTTTCAGATCAAATTAATGATTATAATAATACCGTAACAGCTTCAAGTGTTGCATTACCAGCATTTTATAGTCAAAACTCATTTTTAGATCCTTCATTTGGCTTTATACTAACTAAACATTCTGACCAAAATAAAAAATCAAATAACACTTCCTTTATAGGTTTTGCTTGGCATCACCTCTACCCTCCCATGCAATCATTTTACAATGATCAAGGTGAAGCAACAAAAATTCCTCAAAAATTTACTTTCCATGGTCAGTATATTGGTTCTTTTAATGATGTAGTTACTGAGTCATTCAATTTCTGGAAAGTTTCTTACAAACACACTTTACAAGGGAGCAACTCTGTACAAAAAGATGATATTGGTTTATCACTTTCATTTGCAAATAATATTCAACTAGAAGGAGGAGTTTTCTATAGGATGTCTCGCCAAATAAAAGAAGGGGAAAATAAAGTCTCACTAATGAGTGAATCAATCATACCCCTTATTAGAATAAGAATGGGAATTGGGAATAACATGGGAATGGAATTATCGTACAGCTATGATTATAATATATCAAGTTTAAATAACACTAATACTATAGCTACAAATGAAATCTCTTTGAATCTTTATTATTTCAGCAGCAAGCCAACAATGTGTCCCGCTCAGGGAAAATGGGGAAGTAACAGAAAGTGGCAGAATGTAATGCTTAACCGTAAGGGATATGGAATGAAACATAAAAAAAATAGATGGAATTGGTAATTAATTTACAACTCTTGTAGCAAACAAGAACTTTTCACGCCAATAATATGGGTCGTTAACTCTGCTTATCATCACTCCCTTACTTGATGAAGTATGAATAAATTCACCATTACCAATACAAATCCCTGCATGTGTTACAAGTTTAGAGGTTCTGTAAGTATTTGTGAAGAATACTAAATCACCTTTTTCTATTTCATTTGTATTTATTATTATTGATCCATATCTAGCAAATTCTTGTGCTATTCTAGGGATATTTGTAATACCATTTGCTTTAAAAGAAACATATAACAAGCCAGAGCAATCAATTCCACTCTTACTTGTCCCCCCAAATGAATAACTTGTCCCAATATAAGTTTTTGCCGTTGCAATTACTCTTTGCATAGTAGAATATGAGACGTTTAAATCTTTCTCTATTCCACCATTTTTAAAAGACCTAAACTTAGAGCTTAAGACTGCATCTGACTTTAAATAACTTTCTAATTCAATTATCTGAGAAACAGTTGAGAGAACCTCTACATCTATAGTAGGATTAATATTAATAAGTGGAGCATTTTCATTACTTTTTTCCTCTAAAGCTACCTCAAGCGATATTATTTTTTTATTTAAATTAGTATTTTCCTTAATTAGGGAATTATTTTCTTTCCTTAATAGTTCTATCTCATTAACCAATAATTTCTTGGATGTGTTACATGCAGAAAATACAAATAGTGAAATAACTAGAAGAAAACTAATGTTAATTTTTATCATTAAGAATCTTTAATTCAACTCTTCTATTTTTAGCTCTTGCTTCACTTGTTTTTTCATCCACAAGAGGTTCTTTCTCTCCCTTCCAGTCTATCTCAATTCTTGATTTAAGAATACCTCTATCAACTAAATATTTTTGAACAGCCTTTACTCTATTCTTTGATAAATTCATGTTGAATTTTTCAGTATCAACATCATCAGTATGACCAGTAAGACGAATCATCAGAGCTGATTTAGTAGTTAAATACATGGAAACACGATCTAAGATATCTTCTGAAGCAGTGGTTAATGTATGCTTATTGTGATCAAATTGAATGTTTTCAAATGCCTCAAATAGAGCCTTATTGTCAGTTATATCTCTAATTAGATAAACAGTATCTCTTATAGTGATATATACTGTATCTTTACCTTGACCAGGAAATTCAGGACATCCTTTATTCGTTATAGGACCCCATTCTTCAATACAGTCATCAAACTTGTCTTGCAATCCATCTCCATCTGTATCAGGACATCCTTTAAAAATTGCTAATCCTGGTACGTCAGGACACTCGTCCTTTTTATCTACAATTCCATCACCATCCTTATCTGGACAACCATTATTTATTTTCAAACCAAAATCATCTGGGCAATCATCCTCACTATCTTTAATTCCATCTTTATCCTTATCTGGACAACCATTCAAAGCTAGTAACCCTGGTATTTTAGGGCAATCATCTACTTCATCTAAAACTCCATCATTATCTCTATCTCTTTGTTTGGATTTAAACCTATAAGAATATAATAAACCATGAGTTCCAGCAGATGGAATTCGCATACTTGAGGTAGTAATATCATAACTATAGCCAAGACTTGATTGACCATAATCTACTCCAAATAATGCAACAACTGCATCACTAGTACGATAAGATAATCCTGCCCATAAGAAATCATTATATACACCTCTTAAATTAATATCAAGCTGAATTGGTAATGCACCAACTTTCTTGATCATAAAAGAAGGAATTATTTTATTATTATTTGCTAGATTTACATTTACACCTCCATTTATATAATAATGATTTTCAGGTTTATTGCTATCTTTATTATCACTAATATTTAAAGAACTACCAATAATATTTGGCACTGCTAAGCCAATAAAATAATCAGAATTATAATAATAAGCTCCAATTGCGAGACTACTCCCATTTGCTTTATCTACACCACCATATAATGTAGGATCAAATACACCATCATCCTCTAAAGTAATTTGAGAATTATCTATTCTATATTGCATCACAGTAGCAGAGGCACCAATTGAAAGTTTATTTTTTTCTTGTACTGAAATTAAATAAGCCCCAGATACTGTTGCATTTATAATAGAAATAGGTCCTGTCCTATCATTCAAAATACTAATACCTTTTTTATACTTTTTATGATTTAGGTGATTATAAGATATTGATTGGGTAGTTGGTGCACCTTCAAAACTACTCCACTGGTCCCTGAGCATTAAAGTTAACTTATTATCTTTTTCCTTACTTAAAGCTGATGGATTAATAATTACTTCATTTAACATGTATAATGAATAATGTGGCAATTGTTGCCCGTAACCAAGTGTTGATATGAATGCTATAAATAGTATTAGAATTATATTTTTCATTATCTTTTAATTGTTACTGTTCCGTTAAATACTTTATCTGATTCATTTAATTCTATCACATAATAATATGCTGCTGTAGGTAAATCAACACCATTATACTTTCCATCCCATGGATTTTTATAACCTTGTGAACTATATATCTCTTGCCCCCACCTATTATAAATTTTAACAACTACATCAGGAAAATCATCCAAACCATATATTACCCACTCATCATGAATATTATCATTATTTGGAGTAAATCCTGATGGAATTTCAATACACCCATTTAAACCATCAAAACTCACATCAAAATATTCTATTGGAAGTGTACATCCTTTGGAATCTGAAACACTTAATGAATACTGACCTTTAGATAAATAAAAGATGTCGGAACTGGTTTCTCCTGTACCCCACTGATAATAATAAGGTGCTGTTCCACCAATAACCATTGTTGTAATTGCACCATCATTTTTTTCTTCACAACTTGCAAGTTGAATGTCATAATCTAAAAAAATAGCTTCAGGCTCAGAAACAAAGTAAGAATAAGTCATTTCACAACTATTAGCATCACTAACTGTTACTTCATAATTACCAACCACTATTCCTGATATAGATGAAGTAGATTCATTATTAGACCAACTATAGCTATAAGGTGGAGTATTTCCACTTATAGTGAAATTAATACTTCCTGTAGCATCACCATTACAACCTTCTATATTTTGAATATCATCAATTGTAGAAAATCCTATTGGTTGATTTAACACAACTGTCTGATTCTTTTTACATCCATTTGCATCTTTAATCCAAACAGAATAATTAGCAGCTTCAAGATTCAAAAAGTCACTTCCATTCGAATATGTTGCTTCACCATCAATAGAATAATTATATCCAGGTGTACCTCCGGAAGCAGCAATAAGAATTTCTCCTTCAAACTCATTGTTACAAATTAAATCTATTGAATTTACAGTAAAAATAATTTCAGTTGGTTCATTTATATTTACTGAAGCAGAATCCTTGCAATTATGAGCGTCAGTTATCATAACGTCATAAGTGCCAGATGGTATATTTAATAAATCATCATTAGAAGTCAAATTTGACCAATCATAACTATACTGAAGAGTCCCACCACTGACAGTAATATCAATTTCCCCTGTACTATTTCCAAAACAATCTACATGTGCCTCTACATAAGTAGCTTCTAATAAATCAGGTTCTTCAACTATAAAGGATTCAATATATGGACAACCATTATCATCAGTAACAGTAATTACATAAGTACCAGCGGATAAATTATTTATATCTTCTGTAGTTTCACCATTATCCCATAAAAAACTATATTGGGGAGTTCCACCAATTATTAACAAATCAATACTTCCTAATCCATCTTGATAACACTGTAAATCTGTAATAATTGGAAATGGTAATGGTGATTGAGAAATTTCAGTAGGTTCAGTTAAAGTTATTGTTGCAGTAGTATCACATACTCCTGTTGCATCTAATATAGTTACCTCATAAGTGCCTGACCCTATATTTAGTAAATCTTCATCAGTAGATGCATTACTCCATTGAAAAGTATAACTTGGCGTTCCTCCAATCACGCTTAAGTTAATATCTCCAGCACTATCATTACACAAAATAACAGAAGAAATAACTAAATTAGCAGTAATTGGAGTAGATGGTTCAGTTATATTATAAGACAGTGATAATGGACATAGATTAAGATCTAAAATATCAATAAAATAATTTCCAGCTGCTATGTTATTCAAATCTGCTGTAGTGTATGGTCCTCCTGGACCTGTCCATTGATAATCATAAGGCTGAGAGCCTCCAATTACAGTTAAATCAATTGCTGCAGTATGCCAACCATGACAAAGTACATTAGTAATCATTGCGGTATCAATTTCTAAAACAGCTGGCTCATCTACTATTGAAGTATCTTGAGGACGAACACAATTATTAGAATCAAGGATTGTATATAGATACTGGCCTGCTGATAAATTTGATATAATGGTATCATTTCCTGTAAGAAGAACATTATTTAACTTATATGTTCCAGGCCCAGTTCCTCCAGATATACTTACAGTAATACTACCGTCAGAATACCCAAAACAACTAGCCTCCGCTGGTAGATAAGAAACATTGAGAATGGGAGGTTGAGTCACTTCAATATTTGCTACAGAAATTGCACACTCATTAGCATCCTCAATATGTAACTGATAAAATCCGAAAGGCAGATTAAATGTTCCTGGTATTAAACTTGTATCTCCATTACTCCAAGAATATGTAATTGGAACAACTCCACCTGTTAAATTTCCAATAGTAATTGTTCCAAGAGAATCACCATAACAAGGATTATGCGTAACTATAATTGTATCATAAGACAAAGAATCTGGTTCGTCAATAAAAAACTCAAAAGTATCTTTACATTCCCTAAAATCAATTAAAATTAACTCAAACGTATCTGAACAAAGATTAGAAATAACATCAGTTGAATCCCCATTATTCCACACATAAGTAAATGGCGGGTTATCTTGATTTATTAATTGAACTGTAATTTGACCATCACATACACCATAACAACTCACTGGAATTGGCCAATCCGCCACAATAAAAGAATCTCTCTCAATTAAAGGAATAATTACTGAATCTACACATTCATTAGCATCAGTAAATTTAATTTGATAATTTCCTGGGCATAAGGTGTCTTCTGTAGTAGTATTAATTGTATCAAAAATGTATCCTCCTAAACTCCATTCAGTATCATATGGGCCTGTTCCACCTTCAATAGTAACAGATATCTCACCATCACATATTTGATAACATGCATTATCAATAGTTATATTACTTAATTGCAAAGTATCAGGATTAGCAATATCAACTGAATTTGTAGCAACGCAACCATTTGCATCAGTTATAGTAACAGTATTAGTTCCATAACAAAGACCACTTCCAATCGAATCAGTATCATCATTACTCCATAGATAAGTATATGGAGCTATTCCATCAGCAGGCGTAACAATTGCCTCTCCAACACACAAACCAATACAGCTTAAAGTATCAGTAATAGTTGTAGAAGTCATCTCATCAGGATTGCCTACTGTTAAAGGCATTATGTGAGTGCATAAATGATTGTCTGTAGTTGTTAAAATATATTGTCCAGCAGAAATATTACTTAATACTGTGCCTAAACCAGCATCTGTAGCGCCAGTACTCCATTGATAAGAGAATGGTGGAGTTCCACCATTTGTAAAAATATTAATGCTCCCATTTCCATCATTAAAACAAGTTGGGTCTGTAATGTTATCATAATTATTAATAGCAGAAGGTTCATCAATAAAAAAATCTTGATAATCAATATAAACTCCATTTGCATCAGTAATTGTAACTCCATAAGTGCCTGCACACAAACTATCTCTTATATTATATCCAGCAATTGCAACTGAATCTGAATCCCATTTGTAGATATATACAACTCCTGGAGGATATACATTAACAACTATTCTACCATCACAATCACTATTACAAATTACAGAATCCACACAATAAACAATAGAATCTGCAATATTAATTGCAGGAGGCATTATTGTAGTACAGGTATCAGCAATCCCGAACAATGGTAAAAAGAGAGTTAAGAGTAAATATTTTTTCATTTATTTAAATATTAAGTATATTACTTTTCAAAATAATTAAAATTATTTTAGATTGGAAAAATA
>Ga0209502_10003698_pt1 | contig 11837 bp, 10 predicted proteins | sample ArcticOcean_MG_C_10_FD_187442 | JGI IMG/M metagenome (GOLD analysis project Ga0209502, IMG submission 187442) | Marine microbial communities from western Arctic Ocean - ArcticOcean_MG_CB11_90 (SPAdes) (version 2) | ecosystem: Environmental > Aquatic > Marine > Oceanic | place: Arctic Ocean...
TACCAAACAAGAACGATGGGGGGCCCCGTAGACTATGTCCCCGCTACGCCCGATTTGGACCCCGGGTATCACACTGGCCTTAGTCTTCTGGCAGCTATCCGTGCTATACAAGATTAGCGGATTGTTTTGGAAAGCGCAGCCTTGATTCCGCGAAGTGCTGTCAGACCTTTTAGACGTCCAATCGCCTATGCTGGCTGCAGGTTGAGGCCAAGGTCTGAGATTATCTCCTGACCAAGATCTGGTAGGAAGGGAATGGAACTGCTTGGCCGTTCCTCTTCCTTCAGTACCGCCGCGATCAGGGCGACCTTATCAGTTTCACCGTCAAGATTTACTGCTTCGTGGAACGAGATTTTTCTCCCGTTGTTTCCAGCTGCACATTGCGGAGGGTGTAGCCAATGGACCTGTTTTCCAAGGCGCTGAATTTATACTAGGTGAATCATGCTCGGCCCGAACCTCAAGCGAGCCAGCACAAAATTCCACTACGGGCGAGGCAATGGTCTCGACAAGTCAGCCATAGTGGGCCTCCGGTGTCATTATCCGCGGCAGTCCCAACAAAAGGAACGGTGGATCACCGGGGTGACAGCTTAGCGTCCTACCCAGTTCTTCTGCCGTAAGTACGACTTCAGATAAAAAAATCTGTTAGATGGCGACAGAACCTTTTCGCATTGACCAGTTTGGCGCTTGACGTCTTCGGATGCCGGCAGGCTTTCAACCACATCCCCAGTCAAACCGCTTTTGCCACCGCGCCCCTTTTCGCGATTTAGGCCTGACGCTTCCAGATCTCTTATACTCCCTGAATAACTCCATTCAGGATTTTATGAAGAGCCGTCACTACACCATCCAAAAGCCAACTTCTGGCACACCGTCGACGAATACCGGGTCGTAGGAACCAGACTAGGACCATATCTTTTTCAGAGGCATTCATTTTTCTTACGTTTCAAGTCTTGCGCCGGTCTTTGAGTCAAACACTTGAACTGCAGTCGGATCAATGACGAATGTATGGACATCGCCAATGGGAGTATCAAAACGTTCACGTAAAAGGATGGTAATCTCCTGATCTGCCAACCGGGCTAGCAACAGGGTTTCTGATCCGGTCTGCTCGCTGGCTTCAATCGTCGCCTTGAATGAGGCGCCGTTTCCACCCAGTTGGATGTGTTCAGGCCGGAGGCCAATTATGTAGCCGCCGTCAAGTGCCGCGCATGTTGGCTTTGAAAGCACCTGCCCATCCGAAAGCACCATCTCGCTAGAGCCTACCTTGGTCGTGGCGGGTAAAAAGCCCATCGCTGGCGAGCCAATGAAACCCGCTACGAACTGATTGACTGGTTTATCATAGAGCTCAAGTGGGCGGCCTACCTGTTCCACATTGCCGTCTCGCATCACAACGACAATATCGGCCATGGTCATCGCTTCAATCTGGTCGTGAGTGACATAGACGGTAGTGGTGGCAAGACGGCGGTGGAGAGCTTTTAACTCTGCCCGCATCTGAACGCGTAGCTTGGCATCGAGATTTGAGAGTGGCTCGTCGAAGAGAAACACCTGCGGTTTGCGTACGATGGCCCGTCCCATAGCAACCCGCTGGCGCTGTCCACCAGAAAGCTGCTTCGGCAGACGATGCAGTAGTTTGTTGACACCAAGGATTTCAGCGGTGTGTTGGACAGCGCGTTCAATTTCAGCCTTAGATTTTTTTAAAAGCTTCAACGAAAATCCCATATTCTGGGCCACAGTCAGATGGGGGTAAAGCGCATAGTTTTGAAATACCATCGCGATATTGCGGTTCTTTGGCTCAACATCATTTATTATATTATCACCAATATGAATCTCCCCGCTGGTGATTTCTTCCAGTCCGGCAATCAGTCGCAGTATGGTAGACTTGCCGCAGCCCGATGGGCCGACAAGGGCGACAAAAGCGCCGTCAGGGATCGTAAAGGATATTCCGTGCAAGATCTCCACATCGCCGAAGGATTTATGAAGTTCTTTGATTTCAACCGTCGCCATATCGTCTTATCCCTTATTCTTTCATTCCGCTTGCAGCAATGCCTTCAACAAAATTTCTTCTCAGCAGTACAAAGGCCAGAACCGATGGTACCATCACAGCGGCTGAAGCGGCGCTTAGTAGTGAGAGATCAACCGTGTATGCACTTTGAAAATTGGCGAGGCCAACCTCGATTGTGAAGGATTTCTTGCGTGTCATCACGATGATCGGCCAGGCGAATGCTGTCCAGGCCTGGAAAAAAGCCAACACAGCGAGTGCTGCCAACGGCCCCCGCAGAAGTGGTAGAACAACGTACCAAAAGATCCATAATTCGCCCGCGCCATCGATTCGCGCCGCCTCCAACAATTCATCTGGGATCGAGGCGATTACGTTTTGGCGGATTAAAAAAATACCAAAGCTCATCACCAGATACCCGACCAGTAAACCGCCGACACTGTTTAAGAGACCGAGAGCTTTGACCTGGAAATAAAGTGGAATCATGTATACTTCGAAAGGAATAATCGCTGTTGCGAGGAAAAGGATAAAAATAATATTGATGGTACGAAACGGAAATTTTCCGATGATATAACCAGCTAAAGCGGAAGTTGCCACTATGGCAACCGTCGACAAAATCGCGAAGAGAAAGCTGTTTAACATCCATCGTAAAAGTGGCGTCTCGGTAAAGACTTTGTGGAAGTTTTCCAGAGTGGGATCTTTTGGGAAAAGTGTTGGCGGCCAGACTAACATCTCTTGTGGTGTTTTGAAGCCATTCGCGATCAGTAGGATCAGGGGGGTCAGTAACAGAATACAGATCACAAATAGTGTGACATCTAACAGAAAATTGGTTCGGCGGGCGCGGTCTGTGGCAGACATGGCTAGCGACCTCCCTTTCCACGAAGCAGACCGAATTGGATCATGGTTAGCAACAGCACGATTGACAGGAGAATTACTGCTTCGGCAGCGGCATAACCCACACGGAAATTCTGGAAACTGTTCTCTAGCATATCAAGAACCAGTACCCGTACTTGTCGTCCAGGCGCACCTTGCGTGTCGGAGGCTAACACATATGCTTGCGCGTAGACATTAAAGCCAGAGATCAGCGTGACAACAGATACATAAAGTGTGATAGGCTTCAATAGTGGAACAGACATGTAAAGAAAGCTTTGGAATCCGTTCGCTCCATCCAGTTGCGCGGCTTCAAAAACTGACTTGGGCAGGTTCCTAAACCCGACTAGATAAATTAGCACCCCGTAGCCGAGTGTTTGCCATGAAACTAGGAAGATAATGCAGATCACTGAAAGCACTGGGTCAAATAGCCAGGGCAAAGCGTCGCCCCCCAATCCCATAATTATTGCGTTTAAAGGGCCGAGTTTTGCATCAAAAATCCACTTCCACGCCATAGCGGCAGGCACCAGAGAAACAACATGAGGTATGAAGACAGCGGTCTCGTAAAACCCAGAAAACCGACTGCGCGTTCGGTGATAGATAATCGCGGCGAGGACCATCGACATCGGGATAGTTACTGCCATAGCGCCAAATGCAATAACGGCGGTATTAGTCAGAGCATCCATAAATTGATTGTCGCCAAATAGCTCAATAAAATTTTGAAACCCTACGAATGGTTTGTTCTTCGACAATAAATTCCACTCGTGCATACTAAGACGCAGAGTTTCGATGATAGGAAACAACCGTACCCACCCAAAAATGGCAAAGGTCGGTAGGATCGCCATGATCGCGAACCAAAATTGTTTCCGCCTAAGCATATCTCGTTCCTCTGCAGTGTGACCCCGGCGTGTTAGCCGGGGTCGTCTTCAACGGTTACTTGGCCAAAATACCCGCACGGTTCAGGATCTTGTTGGTTTCTTCAGCTGAGGCCTTCAAAACCTCTAGCATTGCCGCATCGTTACCCACCAGAGATTCGTCCGCATAGGCATCTACCAAATGGGCGGCAAAGCGCGTTAGGATCTCATTAATTGGCTCGATCGAGGGCAGTGTGAAGAAGACATAGTCCTCGGGCAGATCAACAAAAGCTCCAAATTGGGGCTTTGCAGCAACCACGCCAGAGTAATCGACGCCGCTCCGGTTAGGTAGCCAGCCGACGTTGTCCAGCATCCATATTAGATGCTCAGGTTCATTGGCTGCGATGGCAAAATCCCAAGCTGCTGTCTGCGCCTCGTCCGAACCACCAGAAACATAAAGGTTAACCGGAAGAGCTATAGATCCGCGGGGCAAGACCGCCGTCTTGTAATTTAGGTCAGGTGCCTTCTTGGCCGTGTCGCCAATTACCCAGCTTTCGCGAATAAACATGGCTGTCTGTTCGCGCTGGAAGGCGGCCGCGTCTGCGGGCATTTCCACCGTCACAGTCTTTACACCGCTCACCGCGTCGACGTATTGCTTCAACGCCGCCAATCCATGTTCATTGGCATAACCGGCGCGATAGTTGTCACCGTCTTTTTCCAAAAGAGTGCCACCATACTGATGCAAGTTAATCCAGAACTTTTCAGCTATGCCACCACCGCCACCTGAAAGGCGCAGCGACCAACCCGAAACGGTTGGGTTGCCATCCGCATCCCGCTGGGTCAACTTTGCGGCATATTCGTCATACTCATGCATCGTTGTCGGCGGGCCTTCCAGACCGGCTGCCGCCAGCATGTCGGTGTTGTAAAACAAAGCTCCTTGGCCCCGGAAAACCGGCACTCCATAAACCGTACCGTTGACTTTAGCTGTCTCCTGAAAAAAAGCTTCAAAATTCGAGTCATCATTTACGAAAGTGCTAACGCCTTCAGGTGCCGGTTGGATAAGGTCGTTGACAATATAGCGGTTAGCCGTCGACCCGATCAGTTCCAGAATTGTCGCATCATCTAGGCCAGAGGATAGGCCCAAAGCAACGCGTTTTTCATGATCGCGCAGGCCGATGGGTTCGACGATGACGTTTAAATCAGGATACTTGCCGCTTAGACTTTCGGCCACGCGCTCATAATACCCTGTTAGTTCCGGGAAACCGCCCCAAATTACAACGTCCTGTGCGTTGGCTGTTACTGTCCCTGCCAGCAACAACCCCACAGCCGTCTTGAGGGCCCTACTTCTGATTGATTTAGTCATGACTTACCTCCCTGAGTTACACATATTTTAGTTGGTTGAGTTTGTGCGGCTAAAACTCTGGCCATTTTGGCCGATTTGCATCCGGCCTGGGCCAAATGCTCCGCTGTTTTAGGCGCAACAGTGGCGCCCAATCCATAAAACCGATGTGCTTCGTCAATCTCATAGCCACCGCGCGAATAGTCGCTTTTCGGTGGGACGTAGCCTAGGTTGTCATCGGCATAAGCCAGAATGAATAAGGGATCTTGGGGGGCGAGACTCTTACGGATCTCCAACGCAGTTTCGGCAAAAATTTCGCCCGGCAGGGCAACGATCACTGCATCCCCCCATTTGAGCGCGGTGACGCGTGCCCTGCGAGGAGCTATGTCGCGCCCCATACGAGTCTCGGCCCAATTGGCCCAGATCGCCTCAATCGAGGTAGTGACCTTCGCCGCTGCGCGCCAGGTCTTGGCCAACATTTCAGGCGCGCCATGTTCACGCTGTTCGAAACAGATATCTTCAAACGCCTCACTATGCCCTATATTGCCTGACACATTGGTAAGTCGTGCTTCGAGAGCTGACTTTGCAATGCCGAACCCAATCTCTTTTGCCTTAATAAAACTTCGCTCAGGCGTCGCCAGAGGGGTAAGCGAGGCGGCAGCTGAATGGCCGGTATTCACATCGCCGGCGCATCCGGTTGCAAATATCGCAATTGCTCCAGGAAGTGCATTCTCAAGTTCTTCACGCACGAAATGTGGATAGTCGCCTGTCCAGCTCAGATTATCAGCACCAAGGACGACAGGATGACAGGCGTAGGAGACCAGAATGGCAATCGTTGAACCTTGGGCACTCTCGAACCTCAACACAGGAATGCCCGCATCCACCGGCCCTCCTGATCGGCGGCGGTTACTGGCAAACCCCGGCTCCACACCCACACCACCCAACAGGCATGCGGGCTTTTGGTTGGTGATGGCCCGGTCTACCGCTTGTACCACCGCATCCTCGATCTGGAGTATGAAAGCTGGATCAGCCTCCGCAGACAATCGTCCGGGCATCGATACTGGCCCGCCGTGAGTATGCGTCGCTGCGATAGTTATGGCCTCATCTGGCAAAGTAATGCGCGCCCTAGCACGAGCGGAAAAATCTGCATCGATCCCGATGACGTCAATTGTGACAACTGCGGTATCATCCACGACTAGAGCCCGCACGGTCAAGGCATCATGGGCGCCCACAGCCACACCGGTGCGTGCTGCATAGCCAGCCATTGCCTGGCCATCAGGCGGGGTGATGTCTATGGTTGCTGCGCCGACCTGGATCATCGTATTACGCTTTCGCCGCCAAAAATGATGTCGCGAGGCTGGGCGGTGCCTGTATCATAATCCAAGTCAAAAAGGATGAAATCAGCCCGGTTTCCGGGTTTCAAATCGAACGAACGTTTTAGGAAACGGGCTGGGTTTTGAGTCGCCATGGTAATTCCATCAGAAAATGACAGACCAGTGAAGCTACTGAAATCGCATACAACATCCAAAAGACTGATGCCGCTTCCTGCCAAAAATTGTGTTCCAGAAATTGAAACGCGCCGGTCACTTGAAACTTTGATGTTGCCGCCAATGGACGATGTATATCGTCCGGGTTCCATGCCTGCGAATTTAACAGAGTCAGAGACTAGAACCACGCGCTCGATTCCCTTTGCTCGGATCATCACTTGTGCGGTTGACTTTGGCAGATGATGCCCATCCAAGATTAAACTTGCGCTCAATCGATCCTCCGCCAGCTGGGCCCAAACAGCGTTGGGGTGGCGCGGCAAAGTGCCCGCTAGGCCATTGCCTAGATGGGTCGACAGCTGGGCACCCGCATCTGCAGCTTTATAAATATCTTTCTCACTCGCATCGGAGTGCCCAAGTGCGACAATCACGCCCCGTGTTGCAATCTCACGCAGATAGTCAATGGCGCCGGGTAGCTCGGGCGCTATGGTGATCATCGCAACTAAGCCGCCCGCCGCTTCTTGCCACCGCTCGAATTCTTCAATTGACGGCGAGCGAATGTGTTCTTTTGGATGTGCGCCGCGTGGCCCATCTTTTGACGAGATAGATGGGCCTTCTATATGAACGCCCGCAATCATCTGGCGCGAATAGGGAAGTGTTTCTACGGCCTCCTGAATGGCGTATAAACGCAAACAAATATCAGCTTCGACGGCAGTGATAAGGGTTGGAAGATAAGCAGCAACACCCACCCGGCAAAGTGCTTTGCTCAAAGCTTCGACTTTGCCAGCTGTCAGCTCAACATCATTGAGGTCATGACCATCGAAGCCGTTCACCTGCAGATCAATCAGACCCGGCGACAGTACGGGCAAACCTTCGGCGACGCAGGGTTCATCGGATTGTATCATTCCCGAGCAAACATTAATGGTCCGGCCCGCGCCAGTAAAAGGATCGACTCCTGAATATGCCTTTGTCCCTATCATAAGGAACGGACTCTTCCGCGAAATCGATCTATAAACCGATCATTTGCCTCATCGCCACCAGGCGCGTTTCCGCTGCGCCAGATCGGAGGCTGCACTCCCATATCGCGCAACTTAACTATGGTCCGAATGACCAGGGTATTTAGTGCTGTCGCGTTGGTGAATGTCGAAATAGCAGAAGTGTATTCAGATACACCTGGGATTGATAAAACCGCGTCTCCAATCGGCACCTTGGTGTCGATCGCCACGTCCACCAGATCGTGTAGATTTTTCTTGGTCGGATGGCGGGCTGGATGGTCCGGATGCGTATTCCGAGCATGGTCCCGTGAACTAATCCCAATCAAGGTCACACCTTTTTCTCGTGCGGTCAGAGCCGCGTCAATCAAGGCTGAGTTAATTCCATAGGCATTTACAAGTATCAGTAAATCACCTTCTTCAAGACAATTATTTTCAATAACAATCCTTCCATACCCAGGAGTCCTCTCCATTGCCATCGACCGGAGTGCACCGTTCGATAGTAGCGTCCCCTCGTCCAGGATGGCGTTCATATGCATCAGGCCACCCGCACGAAAAAATAGTTCTTGAGTGGCTAGATTAGAATGGCCGCCGGGGCCAAAAACATGCACTAAGTGATCCTTGGAGATTTGCTTTGCCATTAGGCTCGCAGCCGTATCCAAATTGCCGCGCTCTTCCTTTTGAATGCGGCGAATATGATCTATGACGGTATCAAGATAGGCGTCGCAAAATTCGTCGGCAGGGGTTACCTCCTCAACCATTTGGATATGCCTCTAGATCGAGAAATAGAGTGCAATTCTTATGGGTTCGTAGGATGCTCGCAGGGCAATCGGTCGAAAGTGGACCTGCGACTGTGGCCTTTACAGCTGCCCGCTTGTGGGTTCCAGACACCGAACAGAAAAGCCTATCAGCGTCAAGAAGCTGTGGGATTGTCAGAGTGACCGCCCTTACTGGAACCGCGTTGATCGATGTAAAGCAACCGTCGTCAACCTGCTGTTGCCGGCAGACATCATCCAGCTCAACCACTTTTACCGAAAAGGGGTCGTCAAAATCAGCAACTGGCGGATCGTTGAAAGCGATATGCCCATTCACGCCGATACCGAGACACATAATATCGATTGGTGCTGTGGCGAGCTTTTCTGCATAGTTTTGGCAAATTTCTTCTGGTAAACCAAGGGTGGGAATTCGATGAACCTCAGCCAGTGGAACTTTTGAGAACAGGTGGCTTTCCAACCAGTTTGCAAAACGCTGTGGTGCCTCGGGGGGCAGGTCAAGGTAATCGTCCATGTGAAAGGCGACGACTTGGTCCCAGGGCAGATTAGGTATCGTGGTAAGAGCGTTCAGTACCTCCGATTGACTGGGCGCCGCGGCAAAAACCATCCTAAATGAGGATTTCATACCTGCGGCTCGACGCATCGCTGCTGCAATGGCGTTTGCAGCAGCGATTGCCATTGCAGCCCGGTTTTGAAAAACTAAGGCCTCGGCCTGCCCAAACGTTATCTGTCGGACCACATTTGCCGGGTCAATAGCTTTGAAAGACTCACTCATAGGCGAACTACCCTTCCAAGTTCTTTAAAATGGTCCCATGCAATCGATTGCATGTCAACTACATCTTAATCAGTCGCCGGACGAAAGCTTGTTAGTATATAATTTTTGGAGGCCCTGACGTGTTGCGAAGAAGCAGATTAGTGTCAAGAACCAAGCGCGTATTCGGTGAAAGGTCTGATAAAATTGAGCAGGCTAACATTTCAACCGATTTCCGCCCGGCGCTTGTTGAGGGGCTCGTCACTGTTGTCAACTGAGGAAAGCCTAAGATGTCATCACAACCAATAACGCTAAAATCGCGAGGAACAGTAACGTGCCTGCCCTCCAACCCCTGGCAGATACCCTGCGCCAGTACGTCGTCAAAAGCTATACAGGCGCTTGCTCCCACTGCTAATAACTCATCAACGACGTTGACACCTGATGAAAATGACGCCGTTTTAGCTGACACCACGGTAAGTTCGATTTTTAGAGCCTTTGTGGCCTTCTCAACGGACATCTGTCTTTGTTCATTGGACCAAGATTGGGCTGGTCCACTAACATAAACAATATGTTTATGCCCAAGATTTGCCAAATGTTTAACAGCCTCCGTCATGCCCTGGCCTGAGTCAATTAGGACACGCGGAATTCCTAGGATATCTCGGTTAATTAGCACGAGGGGAATAATTTCGGCCAATCTCTCGATCGTTGATTGATCGGAACGCGGCGAGGCCAGAACCGCCCCAGAAACTTGATCCGAAAACCGCAGTAACAGATCTTCCTCATGGCTCGGATCCTCGTCGGCATTGCCAATAAAAACGCAGTACCCAAGCTTGGCTGCTTCTTTCTGGACCGCGAGCGCAATTGGTGGCATGAAGGGATTGGTCAGATCAGGTACAATAAGCGCAATGTTCTCGTTCCTACCGGTGCGCAAGGCCCGCGCAGCCGAGTTTGGAGAATACCCAAGCTGCCGAGCAACCGATTTTACGTTAAAGACAGTTTTCTCGCGAAGTAAATGTGGCTGATTAAAAACACGCGAAACAGTCGAACGATCCACCCCGGCTTCGCGCGCAACTTCCCGAATTGTCACACGCCGCGATTTTTTGTTTTGTGGCTCCATAGGCTCACCTGACAAGCATCTCACCAAATGGCAAGGTTCATTTTATGATTAGACCCTGTCACGTATCCACCTTTTGATGCGGTAGATGTGGCTGCCGGCCTTGATGAAGTCCGCACGTTGGCACTGTCAAACAAAACGGCTCTGTCAGATTAAACTTGCTTGAAGGGGGCAGGGCTACTTTGTAATCTCATACAATGACATAACGCTCTCCATTTCGCTGGTAATGTCAGACAAAACGGAACTGTCAGAGCAAACTAGCTTAACGCGGCTAGGGCGACTTTGTAGCGTCTTCTAATAACAAAAGCACTCCCCATTTCGCTACTTTAAACTTGGCCCGTGGTTTCCTAACCATATTGCCTAGGCCCGTGGACCGGGAACCAAGAGCCGAAGGCACTATCGGACAATAGAGCGCGCTTCTACGTTCCCGCCTTCAGTGTTGCCTGAGCTCAGTTGGTGTTGGATGGTTTTGCTCGGGCTGTGGTCCGTGGCCCAACGGCAGGGGTTACTGTACCCAATCGCTACAGTTGAACCGAAGGGCGCTGGACTGGGGCCCCCAATTGTAGGGCTGTGCGCCTTGGGCACCGGGCCTTTAGTGCTAGCTTTGTAAATTCATTCGGGAGTATTTTGTTCGGATGCCACCTCTATTCACGCACCAACTTCAAGCCAAACCGTGCCGCTGCTCTCGCCGAGTGGCGTCAATTATTGAGCGCATAGATTTAGGCTGTGCTAGCAATCAGATGGGTGTTCTTATTTGTCTGACCGCATCATGAAAGGGCTTAGAGTTAGTAACTCTAAGCCCTTATTATTTATTTACAGGGGTAAAGATTCCACTCTGCTTTGCCCTCTACATCAGATTCGTAAGTGAACATGTAATACTTACCATTCAGTGCAGATAACGCTTCAGATGTAGTTTCAAATATAGCGCCGCCTCTAAACGATACGCCACCAGCTTCCGTCATGTTTCCAACACCATCACACTTATATGTGGCAACACCTTCTGCACAAAATATGACTCCAGCATGAGCATGGCCTAACCAAGAACCATCAGGTTTCATGTGAGCGGTAAATGATGCTTGTGTTTGAACATCATGGCCTAGCAGTTTCCCGCCACCAACAGTGTTTGTTTCCATAGCAGGTAATCCATATTGCCCAGAGTCTATCGGCTTACTGGTTTCCTGAAGGGTCATTGATCCGGCTTTATCACCAAGCATTTTTTCTCCAATTTGGTTAATGTCTTTAAACCCTGCTTTGAGTTTACATACATCATAAGCCGCTAAGCTTTATTAAATCTAGTTCTAATGTTACATTGGTTTGAGGCGAATGCTGCAGCCAAGGCCCGTTTTCTCCTGTTGGTCAGTCTGGTCCGCTAAACGCGCAAGAGGGGCTGGGTGTGGGGTTATGTGGGAATCAATATTAAGCTGATCAAACTGTTTTCTTTATTATTAGTTGTCACTTGATTTGAAAATTCTAGTCAGTGTTCTTACGCATTTGGCCAATTAAAGTTGTTGAATAGATCAAGAGTGCTGCCCAAATCATAGGGAAAGCAATCATACGGGCATGACCAAAAGGCTCATCAAACACAAATACCGCACAAAGAAAAATCATTGTTGGAGCAATATATTGTAAAATTGCGATTGATGTTAAGCGCAACCGTTTTGCTCCATTTGCAT
>Ga0209502_10003700_pt1 | contig 11834 bp, 10 predicted proteins | sample ArcticOcean_MG_C_10_FD_187442 | JGI IMG/M metagenome (GOLD analysis project Ga0209502, IMG submission 187442) | Marine microbial communities from western Arctic Ocean - ArcticOcean_MG_CB11_90 (SPAdes) (version 2) | ecosystem: Environmental > Aquatic > Marine > Oceanic | place: Arctic Ocean...
CGTGAAAGCATCATTGCAATTGCGCCGATTTTTGCGGAAAAGCCGTACTTCATGAATGATGAGTTTTCGTTAGTCGACTGCTGTGTTGCGCCTATTTTGTGGCGTCTTAAAGAAGTTGATATCACGCTCCCAGAAAAATCTACTCGGCCTTTGCATAAGTATATGCAAACGATGTTTGAGCGCGATGCGTTCCGCGCAAGCCTTACCGAGACGGAAATGGAGATGCGCGAGTGAAAGCCCGCCGCCCTTATTTATTGAGGGCTCTCTACGATTGGATTCTTGATAGCGACGAAGTGCCAAATATACTAGTTGATACTGAAAGCGATGACGTTATCGTGCCGCGAGAATTTGTCCAAGACGGACAGATTGTCCTGAATATCTCCCCTGAAGCCGTTCGCGGCTTATCTATAACCGACGATTTTCTAATGTGCGAAGGTCGGTTTTCAGGTCGCAGTTTCGAAGTGATTCTTCCTATGCAGAGCATTCGCGCAATTTATTGTCGTGGTAGTGGTCAAGGTTTGGCCTTTGAGGACGAAGACTATCCAATAGAGATTGAGAGCGAAAATATCACGGCGTTTAAGCCAGTTGGGCCGAGCGATATTGAGGACGATGAACCACCCGCACCCAAAGGTGGGCCGAGTAAGCCCTCGCTTAGATTGGTATAAGTTCTAGGGGATAAGTTCTAAGGCAAGAGTTCTAAGGCAAGAGTTCTAAGGTAAGAATTGTAGGCTATTAGTTCTTAATCAATAGCTCTTAATCAATAGTATTTAAGCAATAGTCGTAAAGCACTGCGCTAAGTATAAGTTCGAATCATTAGTAATTTTGCCACTAATGATTGCAGCGCAAACTTGTTCTACAGTGATGGTTCTGTATTTTTCCCGTTACACAGCTTACACATCTGCATTGTCAACTTGTTGTAAGGTGGCATAGGCGCTGCCTACGCATATGCTATTTCGCCTTTTCTAGCCTATATAAAACCTGTGTTATTCGGCGCTTTCTACATAGTCAAAAACCTTAACGATTTTTCTCACGCCGAAAGATTTTTGTGTGGCTGCAACCGCAGCATCTGCTTGTTCCACGGTAATCTTGCCAAGTAGATAGATGATGGCATTTTGCGTTTTGACCTTAATTTTGGTGCCGGGCACCGATTTTTCTGCCAATAAGCGTGTTTTCACTTTGCCGCTTAGTACACTGTCATTGGTTCTGGCTAAAAGAGAAATAGGGCCTTCAACCGTTAAGTGATTGTGCACGCTGCCGGCGTCTACTTTACTCAAGCCTTCAGTAGTGTCGGTCGCTAAGCGCTTAAGCTCCTCGCTTGCCACCTGTCCAAGCAGTAAGACCAGACCATCGTAAACTGTAACCACAATGTGCGCGCCCTTATAGCCTTCGTCTGCAGCGCGTATTTCTTTGCCTATAACAATCTCGAGTACGTTGTCGTCAATGATAGTGCCAGCAGATCTTTGTCTCTCTGGATTACTTGTGCAGGCTACGAGGCTTAGGCAAAGCAGCAGAAGAAAATTGGTTGATATCTTATTCATCATTGAAAGGCGTCTCTTATCCACATAATTTTAGGTCTATAGTTTCGCTGTGTTACCGCAACGACGTCAAATCTAACTGGCAGGTTCATATACTCGTTATGCTTGGCCAAATACACTAGAGCAGTGCGCCTTATTTTTTCTTGTTTGCGCCAGTCGACGGTTTCCTCGGCGCTTCCGAATGTATGGTTACTTCTGAACCGTACCTCCACAAAAACTAAAATTCCACCCTCAGCATGGAGAGTATCTTCCGCTCGCCAATTGTCGAAAGCTGGTTCGCTGTCAGTTCGAATGCGAGATCTTTTATCCAGCATAACTATATCGATTTCACCCCAGGTCGAATGAAAATTCTTCTCAAGCCTAGATAACCCGTGACGACAAAGATACCAAGCCGCCAATCGCTCAGCCAAACGACCTCTTAGGGCGCTTTTTACAGCGACTTTGTTACAACCCTAAGACGTCCTCGCCTGTCGATATTTGCCAACTCAAGAGTGCGCTTAAAGCGCCCGTCAGGCCGTAGTTGAAGGACGCCGGTGGCCATTGATAGCCTCCAAGGTTGTTGCGAGCCTGTACGTTCGTTGAGGTTATTGCGGTCCAGCATGTGGATCCAAGTTGCCAGTTGATAAGCGTCGTAGCCCAGCGCATAAAGTTCGACTAAGGGCGAGTCTTTCAGGGCGTAAGTGTGTACCAAGCTATCCATTTTGCTATTCGGATTGGCGAGAATAGGTAACTCAGTAACTGTAAACCCTGCGAGTTGTTTATTGTTACCCTCCCCTCGAATACTTTGTGATGTTGCGTAAATCGGTAACTTATCGGCAAAGTGAAAGCGCAAGGCTGGCACTAACGCTCTAGATTCAACGTTAGAAGTGAATGCGATAACTGCATCTAAATCTTCTCTTGCCCGAGGTAGGAATTGAATTTCTTGGTCAAATAGTTGGCTAAGCTCACTTTTTCTCGCAACGCTGTCGGCTACACCCATGGTGCCGCCTATGGCACTGGTAACTTCTTTAATCTCATCAAACCTTGCGACGCTGATAACGAAAGGCCATTGCGCTTGGAATTCTAGCAATGCCCTCTGGGACCAATTTTGTCCGCTGTGGACTACGAGCACACGCTTGTGATTACTGTCCATGAGGGATCTTGCCAGGGTGGCTGCTTCGTTTTCTATTGCCGTCGCCAATTGATAAACGCTGCTACCGCTCGAGTTGCCGCCTGCGAGAACTGCGGAAGTTGGCTCTATATAGTTAAGCAACAAGGTTGGTATGTTTACCTGACGTGCGAGAGCGGCGACGGTCATGGCTCTGTCTTTGCGCAGCGGGCCAATAATTAGGTCAGCACCACTAGCCTTGGCTCTAGCCACTAGTTCGTCAAGCGGCGCACTGGCGGAATCGAATATGGCTAACGATCTAGTGGCGCTTGGCTGTTCCCCTACCCGCAGGGCTCGACCAAGGTAATCAGAGGGCATTTTTCTAGCAGCCGTCGGCGCAGAGACGAAAGTTTGATCTGATATGGTTGGTATGGAATGCAATGGACTATCAACAAAATAGCCGCCTAGAAAACCGTCGCGAACTGCCTCGCCAGCGCCACTTAGGCGGCCACTTAATGGCAGTAATAAGGCAATTTTTGGCGGTGCATAAGTTGTTAGGTTTTTTAGCATCGTTGGCAACTGTTGTGCTGCACTGTGATTAGGGTTGAGATCTAGCCAGCGTCTGAGAACAAGTTTTGCCTGATCTACTGATCCAGCATTAAAGATGTCGTTGCGCAACGACCACCAAGCGCTCTCTGATGCGCTGGCGAAAATTTGATCTGGCGAATCTGCTAACAGCAACGCGGACCAAATGTCGTTCTGGATGGTTATAGATAATTCCGCATATTCTTGCTGGTTACGAATCAGGTTGTGGGCACTACACGAATAGTTGCTTAAGTCGTTGCACAGCTGAACAATAAAATTTCGGTCTAGTTTGGTTGGGTTGGCTATTAACTGAATCAGTTCCAGAGCCCGTAATGGTTCGCCAAGCTGGTTGTATCCCTGAGCAGAGAGTCGCTGGTATTGATCTTTTAGGGGTGCAGGCAAAATCTCTGGGTTTAAGTCTTGGAGCAATTCTAAGCCTTCCAGGCTGCGCTCGGCGTCAAATTTTGTCGCAGCCCTATTGAGGATTAAAGTTTCTGATGGATAGTCGCTGAGCGAATAAATTGCACTGTTTTTAGCACTCGCAACGGCATCTCCACGTTCACGTGGCATATTATTTTGCACTTCTGCAGATTCTTGGGTGCTTTGGCAGCCATTCATGGTCAGAATGATCAAACAAAGAACTATCGAGCGATTGGGCATGTCAGGAATACTCTATGTGGTAGCCACACCTATTGGACACCTTGGGGACTTTACTACGCGAGGGGCAGAAGTCCTTAATCAGGTGCAGATAATAGCAGCAGAGGATACCAGACGTACGCGAGTGCTGTTAACGCATATTGGCCATAAAGGCTGTGATCTACTCAGTTTGCATGAGCATAACGAAGATCGGATAAGCGCAAGCTTGGTGCGACGTTTAAAAGCTGGTGATGATGTGGCCTTGGTATCCGATGCGGGTACACCGTTGATTAACGATCCAGGCTTTCAATTATTGCAACTGGCCTGGCAGGAGAAAATTCGTGTAGTACCTATTCCCGGTGCTTGTTCTATTACTACAGCCCTGAGCGTTTGCCCAATTCCCTGCCAGCCGTTTCGTTTTGTTGGCTTTTTATCGTCTAAAGCAAAGGTCAGGCAACAGGCGCTTGGTCAGTGGTTGTTGATGCCAGAAGCGTTGGTGTTCCTAGAATCTCCCCATCGAATTCGCGCCACGCTTGCAGATATTGCCGGCTTAAGTAACAAACGGATGTTGGTTGGGCGGGAAATGACCAAGCAATTTGAAACTTTTTTGGTGGGCCCCGCCGAGCAACTGCTGGGCGAGCTAGCGGAACAACCCAAAGGTGAGTTTGTTTGTATTGTTGAGGCAGGCGAGCAGGTCACCGCTGGCTTCGAAGTCGCCCATGTGCTCGAAGCGTTGCTGAAAGAATTGCCGCCTACCCAGGCATCTCGAATTGCTGCCAGCATTTGTGGCGTACGCAAAAAGGAGGCTTATCAAATTGCACTGCAAATGGCGCAAAAAGATCCAAGCTAATCCGCATGCAATTCACGCGCTATGCGTGTGGCCCATTTGGTCAGCTAAGTATTCATTGCTTTGACATCGCCGGCTCTGTTGCGATGTTAACGTAAGATTTATTATAACTATTTGCCGACTAGGTCAATTGGATCGGCATGCTGAATTATGGTCTTTGTGAGGTTGCTCACGGAGGAATTACAGAACAACCCTTTGCGACATGCTAATGCATTCAGCGTAGTCCGTGTGCCTAAGATCTTTGCCGCTTAACGGCGACTTGTGGCGCCTCGTTCCTGGATTTCTAGCGTGCTTCGACATAACCAGTTTTTTGATGGCGTGCCTGAGGAAATTGGTCTAAATAGGATTTCAGCGATGTGCGATAAATATCTACGCGGCTACCAAAAAGCTAGAAATGCATGATTTTGTTGGTGCTTTCATAATTCAATTTTTGGTGTTTTATCGTCGGAAAATACTTTACAAATAACCAGCGTGCCACCATAGGTAGGGGTTTCTCCCTTATCTGCCAGAGACTGATCATGGAGCTGGACATAAGTATTTAAACTCACCTCATTAACAGGGGCTGCAGCGACGAATTCCCGGTTCTCAATGTTTATCCCACCTACCTGTAGAGCTTTAAAATTATTGCGATCATTGCAATCAGTGACAATAGCTGCGTGTTTTGGCATCTCACCATCATCGGTAAAATATAAAACGTCGCCAGCCTGAATTGGGGCTTTGGCTAATGCGGCGGTGGAAAGATCCACTCGGTGTTGTTCTCTGCATATTGAAGCGAGTAAAAATTTCTGGAACATTTTGGCGTTTTTCTTTGCGTCGTCTGAGCCGCCATTAACCTCTACAGCTCTTTCCTGAGCTAAATTAGCAGCTCTGATAAAATCTTTTTGAGAAAGTAGGTTGGATTCGCGTAGCGCCACGAAAACAAGGCCATAGCAATTAGTTTCTCTAATTGTCGAAACATCCGCCTTAGCCCATTCTGCATACGTTTTTATCGTTGGTGTAATCCAGCTTAATTTGCCCTCAGATTTAATTTGTTCTACGGTTTTCAGAAAGGTGTCTCTGCCATCGTTAGGGATTTCTCCGCGGGTTCCATCGATGAAGGATAACCCTAATGCTAGGTACGTTAAGCCCTTGTCGAAGGTTGTTGGAGGTGCCAAAACAGCCAGATGTTGAGGCGCCCTCAAAAAATCTTGTTGGTTGGGAAATATTTCGATATCGCCCACTTGAACTTTGCCAGGTCCCAATCTGGCTAATGCGTAGGACTTTTCCCCATTGGGTTCCTGCAAGACGGCCGCTTTGGTGGTTGAGGCTTCATTGGTTTTGCCGCTAACTCGTTGCTCCTCTAAAAAAGGGAAGCTAGGATTGTTGAAGTGTGAAGCAAGTTTGCGCAATGTTGATGTCGATAGTCTCGGTAAGTTAATGACCAAAAGGTCGTGGTCTTTCACTCGCTCCTTTTTTGCTTCTATTTTTGCTTCTAGAGGAGAGATTGGAGCAGATCGTGACTGATGAACTATTGATTGTGGTATTAACATTGATTTTTATTCTTGCGCCTTTCTTCCTTTTTAGTAACTTTAACAGCATGTAAGTTCGCCAATTACTTGCGATAATTGGTCGCCTAGCAGCTCTGGGTTCGCTTGGTTTTCCTACAAAAGGCCATTTAGTAAATTGCCTAGAAGTTTTTGAGTGCTAAGACCTTAAAGCTCGCTAAAGTCCTTTAGGCGAGGTAATAGTAGGTTTTTGGGTGTCGGTGGAATTTCATCGTCCAATTAATTACTTGAGGTGGCGCTCTTCGCGTGCTTTCGCTTAGCTAGTTCATGCCGAGAGTTGGGTAAGAAAATTTTTTGCTCAAGGCGTATGTTGACGATTTATCATTAAAAATTCTCGAAACGAAGAAGCACGTTGGAGAGCAAATTTAGTCGTTCTGCGCGTATTAAGTGGTCTATTTGAAAAGGCAGTTGTTGATGCAAATTGTCGACATATTTTTCGATGGCCTGCCCGGCAGGGTTGTTGACAGTGTCTTCCTGTTCGCTTGCCGCCTGTTCCGTCGGATTAGCAGCAATGTGACGTAATAAATTTATGCAAAAAGCTGCGCAGCCATTTTCTCGTGGACTCTCTTTGCCTTCGCTGGATTGGCTTGGCTGTTGAAAAGCGCCTCCCAAATAGTCTAAAGGAGTATCAATTTGCGCAATCCAATCAGGGATGCTTTGATTTTGCGCAGAATCAAAAATACTAATTTTCTTTGAGCCGGGTTCTGTGTTGCCTGCTACTAACGTGAAATGTCCTTGATGTAATATCGGGAGGGCAAAAATTGCTTGCTGGTTTTCCTGTGCTACAGCCTTTACTTGCTGAATTTGTGTATTCAGTTGCAGCGCTTTTGCTGATGCAGTATCGCCAGATACGACTAAAGTGGGTGCAATGTGCAGCGACGATGAAATCACTGAACTGGCTTTATCAGCCGCTACCTGGGTATTAAGAGAGTTTATAGCGGCATTTACTTCTTCAATGGAAATGAGACGGTCTTGGCGGTGAATACTGACTTCATCGGGATCTTGGGCATCTTGAAATAATTTTAACGCGTCATTTAGAGTGGTTATTTCCTGTTGTAGTTGAGGGTACCTGCCCTGTTGATAACAGTGGTCACCCGCTACTAACGCCAACCCTGAGTTTAGTTTGGTCCCAGCTTGATGTGTTATTTCGGCAGTCAGCAATATCGAATTACCAATGGCGCTCTTAACATTCGCGTGCGTGGAATGGTCTGTATAGATTTGCGTCAGCGCGTTGGATGCTTTTTCTCCCAGCTCCTTATAAACGCTATTAGGGAGATTTAAATTGAGTAATATATCGATAGCAAGCTCGTCACCTCGACGTGCTAAAGACTTCGTTATGTCCAATTGCTCGGCGATTTCTTTAGGGTTGTCACCGAATAGTTTATTTAGATCTAACTTGTTTGTGTTTGCATCTGTTGATGGTACGGCGTGAGAGAGTAGGGCTTGAGTGGGCGCCCCTATGCCTATAATGCTCATTTTATTCCCTCCAGGTGTGCATACGTATTTTTTCGGATAAGAGCAGCCAATTTAATGCTCGCCCTAAATGAACTAAGAGTGAGCTAAGTTCGAATCCGCATCATGCAAGTAGGTAACTGGATTTATCTTTTTGTTGCTCGTTGGGCGCGCTGCCTACTTTTGCTCGAATTCTGTGGTCAATACGGGTGACGAAGTAAAAAAGCCCCAACCAGATTTGTAATAAACCTTGTATCACAGTGGCTGAATACTTACTCTGGCTCCGAGAGTCAGCTGGGCAGTCGCCGGTAATTTGCCTTGTGCAAATTGCGGGAGGAAAGTCCGGGCTCCATAGGGCAGGGTGCCAGGTAACTCCTGGGGGGCGTGAGCCTACGGAAAGTGCAGCAGAGAGTAGACCGCCAGCAGCAGCTTCGGCCGCAGTTGGTAAGGGTGAAAGGGTGCGGTAAGAGCGCACCGCGCGAGTGGCAACATATCGTGGCAAGGTAAACCCCACCTGGAGCAAGGCCAAATAGAGATCTGTCGACGCGGCCCGCGTTGGATCTGGGTAGGCCGCTTGAGGCTGTTGGTGACGACAGCCCTAGAGGAATGACTGTTCAAGACAAAACCCGGCTTATAGGCTGGCTCTCATTTTTTCCTTCGCAGGGATAGCTATGCGCAATATATCTGTAAACGAATGTTGCGATATATGTACGTATTCGCTAGTTCGCAAAAAGCGCATTCCCTCAAAAATCTTGTAAAACGGCATTAAAACTTAAAGTTATTTCGAGCCATCAAGGCTATCTCATTGTTTCTTGTGGTTTATTTCTTTTTGAAAGGATTTTGAATAGAAAAACTTCTTATTTTTCCGCAGCTTATAGGCTTTATCTGTATTTTATTTCCTTGACTCTCGCTAAGCGCCTATATAGTGTCGCAATCTGGTAAAAAGTGGAGAAAAGTGGGGATCGTTTTTGGGATCGGCAAAAGCAAAACGACAACAGGGCAATAGCTCTATGTGTTAGACAAGCCAGCGGTAGATGATCGGTAGCAATATTTCTTCACCTTTGCGCGATTGTAATGCGGCTTGAGCGCTGATGTTTGCATCAGCAAAGGTGCGCCTTGCCATTTTAGAATAATTACCTGCGGCGAAAAAAATGTTTCGTGGTATCAACAGCGCAACACTCGATGGCAAAGGTCGTATGGCTTTACCTACCCGTACTCGTGACGCCCTTTCTGCGCTCAGTGAAAATAAAGTCGTTGTCACCATTGATATGCGCGAGCCCTGCTTACTTTTATATCCGCTATCCGAGTGGGAAATAGTACAACGTAAATTAGAAGGCTTATCTAATATTAACCCTCAAGCGCGATTGCTGCAGAGACTGTTGATTGGCCATGCGACCGACATGGATTTGGACTCAGCCGGGCGCCTGCTTTTGCCGAGTATGCTGCGTGATTATGCCCAGTTAGAGAAAAAGCTGGTGCTCGTTGGTCAAGGCAACAAAATAGAAATTTGGTCGGAACAAAACTGGCAGCAACGTATGAGTATTTGGCTCGAAGAGGGCGCTCACGCATTAGTTGAAAATGCAGATATGTTCGACGGGTTATCAGTTTGAGAATTCCCCCTCACCCATTTGCTGATTTGTCGCACCACAGATACCGCCGTAGCTCTAGCGGTACAAGCAACCTTGCCGCAACTGTGCAATCTGAAGAAGTGGATTTTGGTGGTGGTGCTGCAAAAGCTGCTGCAGAAGATCATATCCCGGTACTGTTGCGGGAGGTCCTTCATACACTTATTCAATCTGACTCCGGCGTCTACGTCGATGGCACTTACGGGCGCGGCGGACACTGTCGCTCCATGCTTGCCAGGTTGGCGTCAGATGCACAAATGATCGGCTTGGATCGCGACCCTGAAGCGGTTGCCGCAGCCCAAGGACTTGTTCAAGCAGATTCTCGATTCAGCATTTTTCACGGGCGCTTTTCCCAGCTGGCTGACGTTCTTAGCGATGCTGGCGTAGTGGGTGGCGCCCAGGGCATATTGTTAGATATTGGCGTTTCGTCCCCACAACTAGACGATGCCAGCCGCGGCTTTAGTTTTAACGCCGATGGGCCACTGGATATGCGCATGGACCCCACAGAGGGTATAAGTGCTGCGGAATGGCTCAATGTTGCGGCAGAAGAAGACATTGCCAAGGTTATTTTTATCCATGGAGAAGAGCGCAATTCTCGTCGTATCGCCAAGAATATCGTGGCCGCTCGCCCGCTCACAACGACGTTAGAATTAGCCGATATTGTCGAGGCCTGTGTGCCGCGTAATCGCAATAACATGGGCAAACACCCAGCCACCAAAACATTCCAAGCAATTCGCATTTTTATAAACGAAGAAGATCGCGAACTTCGTGAAGGTTTGCAGCATGCATTTGCAGCTTTAGCCGTTGGCGGCAGATTGGCGGTTATATCTTTTCATTCACTGGAAGACCGTCAGGTAAAGCATGTCTTTCGGGGCTTAAGTCGCCCTCCCAGCATGCCGCGGAGGTTGCCTGTTCGGCATACCGAGCAGGGTATTACCGCGCGTCTTATTGGTAAAAGTATGAAGGCTCAATCGGACGAACTGGCAACCAACCCCCGAGCACGCAGTGCCACGCTGCGGGTCATAGAGAGGATTTGTTAATGGCATTGGGTCAAGCTAAAGGCCTGAAGCCCAAAGCGCTTGCTAAGACCAGCCGAGCTAGCGCAGCCAATACGTCGCTACAGCGTAAAACCATACCTTTGCAATGGGTTGCTGGTGTGGTTTTTTTGCTCTTGGGCATTATGTATAGCGGTCTTGAATTGGTTAAATCAGCCGACGAAATGCGGTTTTTGTACCGTTCAATGGATGAGCTGCAAAGTAACCAAAACGCTTTGTTGGCTAACTACAGTAGGCTTCTATTAGAGCGCAGTACTCTAGCCAGCATGCAAACCGTAGAAGTTGTGGCAAAAACAGAGCTGCAGATGTTTTTTCCTGAAACCAGTGTTCAGGTGAACAATTGAAACCCTGGCGACACTATGCAGTACTCTGTGTCTTTTTGTCTTTCGGCGTTGCCTTATCTGTCCGAGTCTTATATCTAGGCGTCACCGAACACGACTTCTTGCAACAAGCAGGCGATAAACGCTCGGTCCATAAAGCAATTATTCCTGGCATGCGAGGCATGATTTACGATCGCAATGGTGAACCTTTAGCGGTAAGTACGCCGGTTTTCGCGGTGAGTACAAACCCCATGCTAGCCAAGTTTCGAGAATCTGAATTGCGCCAAATTGCCGGCGCCATCGGTAAAACCAAGCAAGCGATAAAGAACAGTATAGAAAAAGCTAAGGCCAGAGGTAGAGGTCATGTATACCTTCAGCGGCGCCTCAGTTGGGGTAAGAGTAATGCGCTCGAAGAGCTAGACATCAGCCACCTAAAATTGGAGCCTGAATACCAGCGCTACTACCCTGCTGGAGAAATCGCTGCGCATATCGTTGGGATAACGGATATTGATGACATCGGTATCGAGGGACTTGAGTCCAACTTTCAAGCGAGTTTACGCGGTCATTCTGGCGCCAAAACGGTGTTGCGCGATCGTAAGAAAAATTCAATTCGCGACCTTGATTACTTAAGTTCACCAAAGTACGGAGAGGACCTAAATCTAACAATAGACTTACGACTTCAATTTATTGCCTACCGCGAGCTTAAATCAGCAGTTAATAGCCACCAAGCTGCAAGTGGTTCGCTGATTATGTTGGACGCGAAGACCGGTGAGGTCTTATCCATGGTTAACCAACCGTCCTTTAATCCGAATAGTGACGACAGATTACCCAATAGGATGCGTAATCGCGCCGTAGTGGACGCTTATGAGCCGGGTTCTACCATCAAGCCGTTTACCGCGCTTGCAGCCTTGGAAAGCGGTCTTTATACCCCTGAAACTATGATAGATACCTCTCCAGGATATTTGTGGATTGGTAAGAAACTTGTTGAGGACCCGATAGATAGAAAACGCCTTTCGCTTGGTCAGTCGATACAAAAATCCAGTCAGGTTGCCTTTGCCAAGTTAGCGTTGGAATTGGAGCGAGAAGCCGTATTTGATGTGTTGGTACGTGCAGGCTTGGGTAACTATGTGGGAGTCGAGCTGCCGGGG
>Ga0209502_10003701_pt1 | contig 11830 bp, 9 predicted proteins | sample ArcticOcean_MG_C_10_FD_187442 | JGI IMG/M metagenome (GOLD analysis project Ga0209502, IMG submission 187442) | Marine microbial communities from western Arctic Ocean - ArcticOcean_MG_CB11_90 (SPAdes) (version 2) | ecosystem: Environmental > Aquatic > Marine > Oceanic | place: Arctic Ocean...
AGAAACCTTTTTCTCTTCTTGTGATAATTAAGTCATCAATTACTCCTCCATTATCGTTTAGTAAAAAGGAATATTTTGATTGATTTACTTTAAGACTTTTTAAATCTGCTGGTATAATTTTTTCTAATGCTGCCTCGAGATTTTCTCCACTTATATAAAATTGACCCATGTGTGATACGTCAAAAAACCCCGCATACGTTCGTGTTGAAATATGTTCCTTAATAATTCCATCAGAGTATTGAATTGGCATTTCATACCCTGCAAAGGACACAAATTTAGCCCCTAAAATTTTGTGATAATTGTATAAAACTGTTTTTTGTATTTCCATAATAACTCTTTATTAATTACCCAATCTGTCTGTGGTACCTGAGAGATTTGCTCCTTCGGTGAGGCTTACGCCTGCTTTCCAGAGTTATTATTCAACGGTCCTTTTGCCTGAGAGTTTCCTGGGTGTTGCTCCTTCGGCGCCAATTTTATTGGTCTCTCCCGTTAATTTCACTTTCAATTAATTTCTACTAAATGTCAAATAGATTTCGAAGACTTAGAATATTTTTGTTCTAAAGTTTTAAAAATTACTGCTATTACAATTATGCCACCACCTAAAAATACACTTAATGGTGGAATTTCATTTATAAAAAGCCAAACCCAAAAAGGACCAAATAATGCCTCGGTTAACATTAATAGACCAACAGTTACTGCTGGCGTAGATCGGGCGCCAATAGTTATGCATATAAAGCCAAAGGCGTGCTGAAAAGAGCCTAATAAGAAAGCTGTTAATAGATCGTGCTGAGAGACTACAATTGTTTCGGACATCGCAAATCCATAAACCATACTTAAAAATCCAGCAATAAAAAGTGAAGGAACAAAATCAATTTTTGGAAATTTTCTGATTAGTAAAATAATGAAAGCAAAATTAATAGGAATATATAATGCGACTAGATTTCCTTTTAAAGATCCGGTGTCCAAAGAGCCCCCAATCATAACAGTAATTCCTGACATCGCTAAAATTATTGAAAATAAAGTCTTTAGACTTATTTTTTCTTTTAAAAACAAATAACCAAATATAGCAAGCCATATGGTTTGACTGCTTATGATGAATAAAACGTTAGCTACTGTAGTTTCTGTCATGGCAATTATGTATGCCACAAAGCCAAGAGACATAGCGAAACCGTACGCTATTCCAGGATAACCTGATTTTTTAACAATATTTAAAGCTTTTTTTTTATACCTAAAAAATAAAAAAAAAATAAGAGTTAAAGAAAAGAAAAAAGCTCTCCAAAATAAAATTTGCCAAATATTAGCATTCTCTATTTCTCTAATGAGTAAGCCTCCCCAACTTAAAAAAAAAGCTCCCATTAAAATAAGAATATAGCCGGGAATTTTATAAATAAACTGCATCTAAAATTTTTTTAAAATTCTATTAAAGTAATAGTTTAAGGTGATTGACCGTATAACCATAAAAAGAAGTAGTGCCATCCACAAACCATGATTGCCAAAATTATTGACTAAAAAATGAGATGAAGTAATAAAGATTATGACCGATAAAATCATTCCATTTCGCATTTCAGCAGTTTGCGAGGCACCAATAAAAATACCATCAAATTGGTAACAGAGTGAAGCAATTGGGGGAATAATTACAACCCAAATAAAATAATTAAAAGCTAAATACCTTAAGTAGTCTAGGTTAGTTAATTGACTGACAATAAATTCAAAGAAAAATAAGTATATTAATGAAATAATAAAACCTGAGATAATACTTAATTGAAACGAATTAGTGACAGCTTGCAAAAAAGTTTTTTCAGATTTTTTTCCTATAGTATAACCTATTACTGCTTCTGTAGAAAAAGCATAAGCATCTAGAAAAAATGATGCTAGCATAATAAATTGCATTAATATGGTATTAACAGCTAAATAATTCTCACCTAACTTTGCGCTCTGGTAAGTAACCCAAAGAAAAGAAAAAGTTAAAAAAAAAGTTCTAATAAAAATATCAAAGTTAATATTAAATAATCTGATCATTTTATTAGGATTAAAAATTTTCACAGTTGTTAGTTTTGTATAGAATCTATTTCTTAAATAAAAAAAACTAAAAAGAGAAAAAATAATAACTGTTATATAAGCTGAAATTACAGTTCCTACAGCTGCTCCAGTTATTTCTAAATTTAAATGAATAACAAAAATTGAACTTAAAATAATATTCCCAATACAAAAAATTGATATTCCTAAGCTTGCAATTTTTGTTTTTTGTAAGCCTAAATACAAACCTGTTAAAACATAAAGAATAAGTTCCGCGGGTGCTGAAAGTAGTCTAATGGAGATATATCTATTAATTAGAAGTTGTGTTTCTTGAGATGTTTTGAAGAAGTACTCTATCGAAAATAAAATGGGGTTTTTTAATAACATTATGAATATTCCAATTAAAAAAGCTATAATTAAACTTCTAACAAATATTAATATTATTTCATTCCAATCATTTTTTCCTAGTGATTGGGCAATAAGCCCAACTGTACCCATGCGCAAGAAACCAAAACTCCAGAAGATCATAGTTACAACTGATGTGGCAATACTAATAGCTGCTAGAAACTTTTCGTTGCTTAAATGGCCCATCAAACCGGTATCAACCAATCCAACAAGTGGTATCGCTAAATTAGAAAAAAATATAGGAATTGACAACCTGAATAAGTAGGATTTAGTTATGTTTTTTGTATGCTTCATTTTGGTTGCCAATCAGTTAATTTATTCTTTAAATTCCTACAATTAAATAATATAAACAATTAATCAATGCTATTAGAACAACCCATTATCTTACTTCAAATCATCTTCATAGATATAGTTATGGCAGCTGACAACGCTATCATTATAGGTTTAATCGCTGCTAATTATTCTCCGAATAATAGAAAAAAAATAATAGCATTTGGTGTTGCTGCAGCTTTTATATTCAGAGTAATTTTTGCACTAAGTGCTACGTACTTGCTGACAATAGCTTGGATGAAAATTTTAGGTGGTGTTTTGTTAATTTGGGTTATTAATAATTTAAGACAAGATTTATTTGAACCCAAAAAAATAAGATCTCCTCGTTTAAAATCTAAAGAATCTAAAACTTTTGGCATGGGTGTTTATCAAGTTCTTTTAGCTGATATTACTTTAAGTTTAGACAATGTTTTAGGAGTAGCTGGTGCTGCTAAAAATCATTTTGGTCTATTAGTATTTGGTTTGCTCTTATCCGTCGTTCTAATTGGAACTTTAGCTTCTTATTTTGCAACATATATAAAAAATCATAGATGGTTAGGTTGGGTGGGTATTGGAATAATTTTAATAGTCGCTATACAATTAATAGTAGGCGGTTTGGCTAATCTTGAAGTTATCTCTATAAATGAGAACTTCAAAATTTTATTTCATGTATGAAAGAATTCTGTGTTGTCGGTAGTGGCATAGCAGGAGCAACCGTTGCTAATTTACTAGCAAAGAAATATTCTGTAGAGATATTTGATAAAGCAAGAGGCCCAGGTGGTAGAGCTTCTAATAGAAGATACAATAACAATTTAAGCTTTGATCATGGTTTACAATATATATCCCCAAAATCTAATAATTTTAAAAAATTTATATTAAATTTAAAAATAATAAAGATTGTAAAAGAATGGACTGGCAATCATCTTGATTTTACATTTAAAAAAAAAGAAGAATCAATAAAATATATAGGCATAAAAGGTAATAATGATATTTGTAAATATTTAATAAAAGATATTAAATCTAGTTTTTTATCAGAAGTTACCAATATTAAATTTAACTCAAATTATTGGACTATTACTTTAAATAATAAAAATAAAGTTTTTTTTAAAAACTTGATATTAACATGCCCTTTTCCTCAGCTTAAAAAATTAAGTTCTAAATACTTAAGTAAAAAAATTTTAAGCAGTAATACTCAAATGATAGCTAACATCACAGTAATGGCTGCTTTTAAGAACAGTAAACAAATTCCAATAAGTACTATTAGATTTAATGACCCAACTATAGACTGGGCTAGTCAGGAAAATACCAAAAATAGATTCAAATCTAGAAAAAGTTTATGGACTATTCAATGTACGGAAAAATTTTCCAAAAAAACTATAAAATTATTTAAAAAAAATAAAAAAAAATATGAAAAATTAATACTTAAAAAATTTGAAAAGTTAACTGGTTATCAAGTTAAAAATACTATTTTTCAAAATATACATGGATGGAAATTTGCATATAAAAAAACAGAAACCGGTAGTTTAGAATCTATATGGCTAAATAAATATCGATTGGGTGTATGCGCAGATTGGTTGGCTGGGAATAAAGCTGAACATGCCTGGTTAAGTGCAAATTCACTATATAAAAAGATAAAAAAAACCCACTAATTTCTTAGTGGGTTAATTTTAAAAATTAATTAATTTAAATTAAAATTTGTAACCTAAAGCAAATGTAATTTTAGTTACATCTAAATCTGCTTTAATTACCGTTCTGTTTACAGTGGCACCTACGCCATCTGTTGATGTCAAGTTAAGAGTGTCAAAAGCTTGATGTGTTCCTTCAACTTTATAATAAGCGTTAGTTCCAAGATCATTTTTGAAACCTGCACCAAAAACAGTACCGTCTAATTGGGTATTACCAAATTTAAGTTGGCCGCCTGATTCAGTTGTATTCACATCCATTTGAACTAGTCCACCTTTTACATATAACCCTGCGTGAATTGGTAACTCAACGTAATATGTTAAATGGTTTTCTACTTCAGCTGAAGCCTTATAAGTTCTTAGTGTTTTTCCTGTTTCTACTACAACGCCGCCATCAAGTTGAGTATCTGTTCTTGATAAACCCTTACTTACGTCAGCAGCTCCTGGGATGTAATCGAGACCAAAAGTCATTCCACCAAAACCTTCTAATGTGTATTCTGCAAACACAGAACCTATGGCAGTTTGTGCACTAACTTGTGCTGCTTGCATAGATTCATCAGCCGCAGTACCCTCTGTACCAGTACCTGATGCACCTACGTTAGCATAACTACCTGAAACTCCGACACCGAAGTTACCAGCAAATGCTTGAGTTGTTAAAACAACGATTGCAATCGCAGCTATCAACATATTTCTTAATTTATTCATTTTTATCTTTCGCTTAATTGTTATTTTTATAAAATTAACTAACTCACCTAATAACATTTTAGCACTAAATTAAAAGGTAATTATTACCCCTATTTTTTTAAAAATATCAATAAATTCAGTAAAATGTAATAAAATGGTGGCAAATATATCACTATTTGATTCTAATTTTAAATCCTAAAATGTAGGTAAAATAGCATTCAAGATTACCAGAATCGATTCTTAAGTTTTATTTTTGTAATTTATTTATTGTTAGTTTGATTGTCTTTCTAAAGAAAAAGGGCAAAATAAAACCTACAAAGGTAATACTCCAAATAACGATTGATACATTAGAGGATATTAACATGAACCAATCTCCATCATGTATAGTCATTGCTCTTCTGAGATTAGATTCCATATGTTCACCTAGAATTACACCCATTATAATAGGAACTAAAGGTATGTCTAATTTTCTAAGTAACCAACCTAATAGGCCAAACATAACCATAATAATTAAGTCAAAACTAGAACCTGAAATTCCATAAATTCCAACAAAAGACACCATAGCTACGACTGGCATAAGGTATTTTGATGGAATTAATAAAATTTTTGAAAAGTACTTAACTAATGGGATATTTAAAATTAATAAAACTATATTTCCTATAAACAAAGCTGCAATTAATCCCCAAACAACGTCTGGGTTTTGTTTGAATAAAAGAGGTCCAGGTGTAACATCTAAAGTCATTAACATGGCTAATAAAACTGCTGTAGTCCCTGAACCTGGAACACCGAGAGCGAGCATTGGAACCAGAGCCCCACCTGCTGCTGCGTTATTTCCTGCCTCAGGTGCCGCTACTCCTCTCTCATCTCCTTTACCAAAAGTATCATCTTTGTTGGAAATCTTCTTTTCGAATGTATAGGCCACAAAAGACCCAAGTGATGCTCCTGCACCTGGTAATATTCCCGATAGAAAACCTAAAAAAGTGCCTCTAAACATTGCAGGTACAATTTTTTTTATGGTTTTAAGTTTAGGAATAATATTTCCAATTATAATTTTCTTTTCTTCATTTAGTTTATTTAGATTAGTTTTCTCTATAAAAACAAATACTTCAGAGACAGCGAACAATCCTACAATTACAACTAAAAAATCTATTCCATCATAGAGTTCAATTATTTCATAGCTCATTCTTGGAACACCTGTTTGATGGTCAACGCCAATAGTAGCAATTCCTAAACCTAAGCAAGATGCTAAAACTGTTTTAGCTTGGTTCTTTGAGGCCACACCACCGAGTGTAGCAAAGGCCATAACAAACAGTGCAAAGTACTCAACTGGACCGAACAATAAGGCGACTTTTACAAGTTGCGGTGCTAACAAAACTAATCCAATTGTTGCAAACATTGCGCCAAAAAAAGATGCGAGTCCCGTCAGTGTGAGTGCCTCACCTGCTCTTCCTTGTTTGGTCATTGGATAACCATCGAGACAAGTCATCATGGCAGGTTCATCGCCTGGTATATTTAAAAGAATAGATGAGATTCTTCCTCCATACATTGCTCCGTAGTAAACACTTGCCAACAAAATCATTGATGAAGCTGGTGAAAGTCCTAAAGAAAAAGATAAAGGAATTAAAATAGCAACCCCATTCGCAGGTCCAAGACCGGGTAACGCTCCAAAGATTGTTCCTAAAATACAGCCTATTAATGCTAGCGTGAAATTTTCTAATGTTAAAGCTACTCTGAAACCATCAATTAAAAAATCAAGTGTTTCCATTAAAAACCAAAAGGTCCTGTTGCAAGAGATAGACCTAAAATTTTTCTAAATAAAATAAAAATTGTAACAGATATAATGAAACCTGCTGCGAAGGCTGACTGAAGTTTGGCACCCAGTCTCCAAGAAATAAAACTTGATGCAAAAAATGTTGAAAAAACAAATCCTATTACAGGTAGAAAAACTGCGTACATAATTAAAATTATAGCAGTCATTAATATCTCAATTATTTTTCTAAATTCAGGCCATCTAGGTTTTATGTCAGGTTTAAAAATAAGAAATAAAGAAGAAGATATTAAAAAAAAAGAAACAATATATGGATACGTTTTTGGTCCAATGTGATCAGATATAAAACTTTCTTCTACAATGTAAGCAGAAAAAATATAAAAAAAAGTTAGTAAAAGTGTAAAAACACCAAATACCCGATCGTTCATAAAGATTTACAGCGCCTCTTACGAGGCGCTAAAATTTAATTGATTTATTTTATTATACCGATTTGTTTAGAAATTGTTTGTATTGAAGCAACTGAATTAGCAACAAAAGCTTCAAAAGCTTTTCCTGATAAATCTAGAGGTGCTAAACCATTTTTAGCCATTGTTTTTTTCCATTGTGGCGTATCGTACATTTTTTTAATTGCGCCAGCCCAAAAATTATAAGCATCATCGCTCATATCTTTTGGAACATAGAAACCTCTCCAGTTAGCTCCTACAACATTTACACCTTGCTCTTTAGCAGTATAAAATTTAGAAAAATCACCTGGAAGTCTATTTGGTGAAAGTACAGCTATAATTTTAATGTCTCCCGCATCAACAAAACCTTTGATTTCAGAAACATCACCTGTGAAAATTTTAACATTTCCGGCAAGTAATTGAGTTACAGCGTCTCCTCCGCCATCAAAAGAAACGTATTTAATTTTACGAACATTTAAGATTCCGTATTCTTTTGCGGCCATTAAAACTTTAAGATGGTCCCATCCACCTACTGCAGATCCACCACCTACAACCCATTTTTTAGGTTTTGTTTTAAGATTTTCTAAAAGTTCTCCTAAAGTTACAACATCTGAGTCTCCAGCTACAGCTATTACACCATAATCAGCTCCAATAGTTCCAACCCATTTAACTTGATCCATTGAATTTCCTGGATAAGCACCTTGGGCAAGTCTTGTTGCTGTCGCCGCTGAAGCTGCAACGATTAATGAATCGTCAGAACCTCTTTTATTAACTACTTCAGCGAAAGCTTTACCCCCACCGCCTCCAGCCATATTTGTAACTTCTAACGAACCGTTAATTATACTTAAATCTTGAAGTGCTTTACCTACCGCTCTGCAAGTAAAATCCCAACCACCACCAGCATTTGCTGGAGCTATACATTTAGTATTGTTTGGTTCGAATGAAAAGCTAGATACTGTTGAAAATAAAAATAAAGATAAAACTAAAGATATCTTAGATATAAATTTAAACATTTTTCCCCCATCATATTGTTGTTAATTTAGGAGTATTTCAACCCAATCAACTTAAGGAGTCAAATGATTATGATGTAAAAATTATTATACAATTTGAAGTTGTATTTTTACAAAGCTTAAAAAATACCAGATTCAGAAAGTTTTTTAGCTTTATTTCCTTTTTTTACTTCAATGTGTAATTTTTGAATGTCTCTTGAATTCAATTTTTTTAAATTTTGTACATTTTTCAAAAATTTTCTCGATTCACTGATTGTAATAACGCCATCTGTTAAAGATTTAAATTTTTCAATATAATTAGATCTAGTAAACGGTTTTCTGCCATTTGGATGTGCATCTGCTAAATCTAGCTCGTCTGAAATAACACTTCCATCATTCATTGTGATTACAACCTTACCACCAAAACATTTGTATTTCGGATCAGGGTGATGATATTTTTTTGTCCACTCTGGGTCTTCAAAAGTTTGAATTTTTTTCCAAAGGTCTACTGTGCTTTTTCTTTTTGCTCTTTCAGGTGTGTAAGATTTAACATGGTGCCAAATACCATCTTCTAGAGCGACAGCAAAAATATACATGATAGAATGATCTAATGTTTCTCTGGTTGCGTTAGGATCCATTTTTTGTGGATCATTTGCTCCTGTTCCGATTACGTTATGCGTATGGTGACTAGTGTAAATTTCAATTTTTTTAATTTTTTCGGTATTACCTATTCTTTTTTTTAAACTTCTAGCAAGGTCGATAAGAGCTTGGGCTTGATATTCTGCAGAATGTTCTTTGGTATAAGTTTCAAGGATTGCTTTTTTAGTTTCGTTTCGTTCTGGAAGTGGTACTAAATATTCTGCTTGCTTTCCTCCAAGAACGTACGCGATCACACTGTCTTCACCCTCATAAATTGGACTAGGTGCGCCTTCTCCCCTCATACACCTGTCAACTGCTTCAATTGCGAGTTTACCTGCATGTGCTGGTGCAAAAGCTTTCCAGCTAGAAATTTCACCTTTTCTTGATTGTCTTGTTGAGACTGTTGTGTGCAACGCTTGTTGAATAGATTGATAAACTACATCAATTGGTAAATTTAATAATGTTCCAATACCAGCCGCAACACTTGGGCCAAGATGCGCTATGTGATCTATTTTGTGTTCGTGTAAACAAATTGCTTTAACTAAATTTACTTGAACTTCATAACCTGTCAAAATTGCACGAATTAAGTTCATTCCATTACATTTCATTTGTTGTGCAACAGCTAAAATTGGCGGAATATTGTCTCCAGGATGTGAATAGTCAGCTGCAAGAAAAGTATCATGAAAATCTAACTCACGTACAGCTGTTCCGTTTGCCCATGCTGCCCATTCGCAATGAAATTTTTTTTTACTATCAATGCCAAAAATAGTTGCACCATGTTTTCTTGGATGTGCTAATGCCATATCTCTTGCGGAAATAACTGGTTTTCTTGAAAAAGATGCAATCGCAACTGAGGCATTATCGATTATTCTATTAATAACCATTTCGACCGCATCTCCACTTGGTTTAGATTTATCTGTTGCTATCTCAGCAATCTTCCAGGCAAGTTCGTCTTCTTTTTTTAAATTAGCAGATGATGGATAAACTTTTACTTTAATTTCTCTCATAAGGTTAGGCTAACATATTTCGAAGAACAAACTGAAGTATCCCTCCATGTTTGTAATACTCAACTTCATTTTCTGTATCTATTCGACATAGTAATTGAATTTTTTTTATTGTTCCGTCTGCGAATTTAATTTCACATTCAACTTCTTGCCTTGGTCCAACCCCTTTTTCAATGTTTTTAAAGGTAAATAATTCAGAACCTATAATGTTTAATTTCTTTCTGTCAAAACCTTCTTTGAATTGAAATGGTAATATGCCCATGCCAACTAAATTTGACCTATGAATTCTTTCAAAACTTTCTGCAATAACTGCTTTAACACCCAGAAGCTTTGTTCCTTTGGCTGCCCAATCTCTTGAAGAGCCAGTTCCGTATTCTTTTCCTGCAATAACAACTAAATTGTTTCCTCTTTTTTTATATTCCATCGCAGCCTCATAGACACTCATGATTTTATTTTCTGGAAATAAAGTTGTGATTCCACCTTCTGTACCAGGCGCCATTTCATTTTTTATCCTTATATTGCCAAAAGTTCCACGCATCATAACTTCATGATTTCCTCTTCTTGCTCCATAAGAATTAAAATCTTTTTGTTGTACTTGATGATTCATAAAATAATCACCAGTGGGACTTTCTTTTTTAATAGTGCCAGCTGGAGAAATATGATCGGTTGTAACTGAGTCTGCTAAAACCAATAATGGTCTTGCATCTTTGATCTCGAAGAAACCTTCTGGCTGATCTGGGAGATCTTCAAAGAAAGGTGGTCTTTTTACATAGGTTGATTCATCGTCCCAATTGTAAATGCTACTATCGACTGTTTTAATTGAGCTCCATTCCTTAGATCCTTCTGAAACATTTGAATATCGATTAATAAACATGTCGGCATTAATTGAAGTTAAAATTAAATCCTCTATTTCTTTATTACTTGGCCAAATATCTTTTAAGAATACATCGTTTCCTGATTGATCTTTTCCTAAAGGAGTTTTGTATAAATCAAAATGCATTGTACCAGCTAAAGCATAAGCAACAACTAATGGCGGTGAAGCTAAATAATTAGCTTTAACATCTGGATTAATTCTGCCTTCAAAATTTCTATTACCTGATAAAACTGAAACAGCATAAAGATTTTCTTTTTGTATTGCGTCAGAAATATTTTTGTTTAGAGGTCCGGAGTTTCCAATACAAGTGGTGCAACCATATCCAACTAAATTAAATCCAAGTTGATCTAATGGTTTGTTTAATCCTGCTTTTTCAAGGTAGTCAGTTACTACCTGAGATCCCGGGGCTAATGAAGTTTTAACCCATGGCTTAACTTTTAATCCTTTTTCAATAGCTTTTTTTGCAAGCAATCCAGCTCCAATTAAAACACTTGGATTAGAAGTGTTAGTACAAGAAGTAATTGCAGCAATAACAATATCACCATCTTTTATACTAAAGTCAGTTCCTTCGACTTTAGTTTCTACAGATTTTTCTCTTTTAGTATTTTCTTTTTGCACTTTTGCAAAAGCAGTTGATGCTTCTGTTAGCAAGACTTTATCTTGAGGTCTTTTGGGTCCAGAAATACTTGGAACAACTGTACTTAAATCTAAAGAAAGTGTGTCTGTAAAAATCATGTCATCACTTGCCCAAAAACCTTGTGCTTTAGAATAATTTTCAACTAAATCAATTGTGTTCTGGTCTCTACCTGAAAATTTTAAATATTTTATAGTCTCTTCATCAACGGGAAAAAAGCCACACGTTGCACCATATTCTGGTGCCATATTAGCAATAGTTGCTCTGTCAGCTAAAGTTAAATTTTTTAATCCTGCTCCATAAAATTCTACAAATTTTCCTACAACACCTTTGGCTCTAAGCATTTGGACAATCGTTAAAACTAAATCTGTTGCAGTTGTTCC
>Ga0209502_10003705_pt1 | contig 11827 bp, 11 predicted proteins | sample ArcticOcean_MG_C_10_FD_187442 | JGI IMG/M metagenome (GOLD analysis project Ga0209502, IMG submission 187442) | Marine microbial communities from western Arctic Ocean - ArcticOcean_MG_CB11_90 (SPAdes) (version 2) | ecosystem: Environmental > Aquatic > Marine > Oceanic | place: Arctic Ocean...
GTCCGTCGAACTCCCGGTGAAGACAAAACCTCTAATCTGTCCATATGCACACCTAAACGAATTTTTTAAATATAAACCTGGTGACTCTGTCGTGACTGCATCCTCGGGTTCAATTTACTGCGTGGCATGGCATATGTTTAGGTACAAAGATGGTGACCGATTCATCACGAGTAGTCACGGTGATATGGGGTATGAGTTACCTGTCGCTATAGGTGCATCTTTCCACGGTAAACGTGCATTTTGTATACTCGGGGACGGTTCGTTCCAGTTTAATGTACAAGAACTTCAGACACTAAAACATAATAATCTACCTGTGACGATATTGGTTTTCAACAATGGTGGGTACGGAGCTATAAAAATCACACAAAGTACAGTTTTCAAAAGAGAATATGGTACGAGTTCTGAGAGTGATATAACATTTTGTAATATTGAAAAGATTTCGAAAGCATATGATATTCCATTTTACAGAGTCAATGGAGATGACGATGTGGGCTACTTGGACATGAAACCGGGTCCTATAATTGTAGAAGTTGTGTGTAATGAACAAGAGAGATTTCCTAAAGTGACAAATAAACCTATGCCGGATGGTACATTTAAAAACGTGCCGCACGAAGAGATGGCCCCATTTTTAGATGATGAAACATTGGAGGAAAATATGTTTATTCAAAGAGTTTAATATTCATCTAACCTTTTCTTAATAAAATCACGTCTGTTTGTGTAATTTTGTATACCAACTGTCCCTATACTACACAAAAGATCCATATAATCATGATCAAATTTATGTGCACGAATAATACAATCTTCGTAATTTGAAAGAAAATTATCATTCACATTAAAAATAATATACCTTGTTTCAACTTTATCGATGAGTTGTTTATCATATAACTTTTTGATATAATCAAATGTATGTACGTCAATGGCACCACCTATACACGTTTTCTTATTTTTATTTTTAATTTGCACAAGAACATCAGTGACAATTTCAAGAAATTCGGGAGATTCAATATATTCCCTATCTTTGTTCAACGACGAAACCAAATCGACCCGACCTATACAGATATAATCTATATGGTTCATGGTGTCTGAACGTAACATAGAAGCCATGTTCAACAGTCCCTGTAGGGACTCGACGTTTATACCTTTACTCACTTCATACTCTTTAGAAAATGATGTAAATTTAGAAAGTGCAAATTCACTTTCGACCATAGGAGCTACCACACCATCTACTCCTATGTCCATAGCTAGATTGAAATCAGTCTTAGCCTCTACACCACCAATCTTAATATTCAGATCCAAACCAACCTTATTCGTGATGTTTCGTAGTTTGTAAACGTTTATTGGGTGTGCACCCTCATCCTCAAATGATGTTTTGACACCCATAGCTCCACATTTTTTCAAAATAGTTAAATGATTGATGAGGGAACTCGCCATTTCTTAAATAGAGATATTATCTTTAAACTAGATATAAAGATTATACGAATAATAATTATATGTCATTCACAATAGGAAGTACACATTTAACATATAACCAAAAAAATGAAAATTTCATAAAACTTAAATCTAGGAATAAAATATATAGTGTAGAATTTTGCAAAACAAAAATAAATCCTGTAAATAATGATATTCTCATAATTGATAGAAAAGTTGATGAATTGTATAATTTATCTTCAGAATCGAGTCGAGTATTTTTTATAGATGCTGTAGAAAAGAATAAAAATATGGATGGTGTCATGGAGCTTTTGGAATATATGTCTATATCCAATATCAAAAAGAGTGACACCTTACATGTCGTAGGTGGGGGTATAACTCAAGATATAAGTGGTATGGCAGCCTCCATGTATAAACGAGGTGTACATTGGACGTACACACCAACAACGTTATTATCTATGTGTGATAGTTCTATCGGTTCAAAGGTTAACGTAAATCTGGATAGATTTAAAAATCAATTAGGTACGATGTATCCACCCGACTCCGTTTTTATAAATACTGATTACCTCGAAACATTAAAACAGGAGGATGTGCATTCGGGTATAGGTGAAATGTTAAAACTTTACACTATAGCTGATATCCAGTGGGACGGTGAAAATATCAAAGATTCTATCAAAACATGTCTGAACATCAAAAAAGCATTTATTGAAGAAGATGAATACGAGGAAACGATTCGACCCATACTCAATTATGGTCACACGTTTGGGCATGTATTTGAAACGATGTCCGATTTCAAAGTACCACACGGTATAGCCGTACTCTTGGGTATGTACGTCGTAGATGCTTATTTTGGTCAGTACCTCACAAAGTATCAACCATTTATGGATATCATAAAAAAATATACACGTTTTATCGTCCGGGATGAGGAGCTATTTTTCGATGCACTTCGAAACGATAAAAAGGTGGATGGAAATGTTATAAAACTCATTCAAGTGAACGAGGGACACTGTAACATCGTAGATACCATACTAGACATAAACTTAGTTAAACATGTGTATTCATGTATCGATAAGCTATGATTCTTTTGTTCGGCTCTACAGGGTTCGTGGGTAGTTCGGTGCATGGGTACCTTACTACACGTGGCAAACAGGTCACAGGTGTCACTCGGAGTGACTATGATATGTTACGACCCAATGAATTATCGAATCTTCAAAAATATGACGACATTGATACGGTTATTTGGTGTTCGGGTTTTAATCAAAATGATAGAATGGGTATTCTCACATCTTCCGTATACGATGATATCATGAATGTAAACATCAACGCCATCACAAAATCTATGGATTATTTACTGCATCATAAAAAAATTAACAATGGTGCGAGAATGTGTATCGTCAGCTCCATACTCGAAGACATGGGTAGAGTGAATAAACTGTCGTATTGTGTATCAAAAAGTGCCATCGGGGGTCTTGTTCGAGCTTCGAGTGTTACACTATACGACGATGACATACTCATTAATTCAATTTTACCCGGACCCATCGATAATGCGATGACCGTGGACACTCTCTCAAAAGAAGAGTACCTAAAAATGGCACCATATTTCATTGATGTGAATGACATTTGTAAAATGTGTTATTTACTCTGTTTTGACAACACATCCATAACGGGTCAGTCTATAAAAATTGATAATGGTATAACATCGAAAATTAATTACGTATAGATACGTAACTCTCACCTAATGAGTTCATGTTGAGTACTTCCCATGTAGCTCCAAACCTCTCCGCCCATTGAGAAAGTAAAAGTTTCTCTGGGTACACGAGATTACATAGCTTTGGCATCACCCATCTACATGTGACATACTCCTGAACAATTTTCTTAACATCTTCGATGTCGATGAAGTCAAAATATCTGTCTTGATCAATGACGACATGCCCCTCACGTTTACATACAGCACTAAAGCGAGTAGATAATTCGTTCTCACCATAACATCCCCATATACGCAGTGAATAAGCGTTTGGTATAGTATCAATACGTTTATCGATGATCCATTTAGAAAGACCATATGGGTCTGTTGGTGGAGTACCTCTAAGAGCTGCACCACTCGAAAAGTATATGAGTTTACCTTTGAAAACCTTAATTACATTTTCAAACATGAGTATATTTTTCCATATCACATCACCCTTATCCTTTTTCAACCGACTTCCACCCACTACCGCACAATGTATGACGACATCGTATATATTAGTATTGAAATACTTTTCCACCTCATCTTGGTCCTCTAGATTCAAATCATTACGAGTTATACCTACCCAATTTGAATTTCGTATTAAGTGTTTACCTACAAAACCACCCGCACCAAGAACACACACTTTCATCTCATTTAAAGAATAGAGATGTCTTTAACCTATATGGTAAAGAAGGTCTGGTACGCCCCGAATAAATTTGAATCATACGGAGAAGAAGAAATTAAAGCTGTCGAAGATTGTCTTCGCGACGGCTGGCTCGCCGGTTTTGGTGAACGTACGGTGGAGTTTGAGAAGAGGGTGTCCCAATTGTTTGGTAAGAAGCATGGACTATTTGTAAACTCTGGTAGTAGTGCAATTTTATTGGGGTTACATGCAATCGATTTACCCAAGGGTTCTGAGATTGTAACACCTGCGTGTGGATTTGCTACGACTGTCGCTCCTATAGTTCAACTTGGTATGAAACCGGTATTTTGTGACGTTGAGCTTGATACGTACGTACCCAGTGTTGACCAGCTCAAGAAAGTTGTTACTCCGGAGACGAAGTGTCTCATTCTCCCTAATCTCATAGGAAACGTACCAGATTGGGAAGCGATTCGTGAAGCTTTTCCAGAACTTATTCTTTTTGAAGATTCCGCTGATACCATCACAAATACTCCCTGTACAGACATCAGCACTACAAGTTTCTATGCGAGTCATGTTATTACGGCAGGTGGAATAGGTGGAATGGTTATGTTTAATGATGAAGAGCATCTCAAAAAGGCTCTCATGTACAGAGATTGGGGGCGTATAGGAGATAATATCGAGGAGCCAAGTGAACGGTTTAACCATTCGGTAGATGGTATTCCATATGATTGGAAGTTTTTATACGGTGTTGCAGGGTATCATCTCAAAGCATGTGAAATGAACGCAGCATTCGGTCTCGTCCAACTCGATAAACTCGAAGGATTCTTGAAGAAACGACGCCAAAATATTGAACGTTATCTCGAAAATCTACAGGATTGTCCTTATTATACACTCCCAGATGACTCAAAAAAGCCCAATTGGCTCGCTATTCCTTTCCAGTGTCCACATAGACTAGAACTCGTCAAGTTTATGGAACGTAATAATGTACAAACACGTGTCACTTTTGCAGGAAATATCACACGACACCCAGCTTTCAGAGAATATCTCGAAGAATTTGAAAATGCAGACAATATCATGAAGGATGGGTTTCTTCTCGGTGCGCACCACGGAATGACCGTCGAGGATGTAGACCGTGTGTGTAATTTACTTAAAACATTTGCAGACCATAAACTAAACGGACGATGTTCAGTAATGTAATGGTCACAGGTGGATGTGGCTTTATAGCTTCAAACTTCCTTAATCGAATGAAAGATAAATATCCAAATATAAATTTTATAAATGTAGATAAACTTGATTACTGTTCAAATATAGAAAATGTAAACCCAGGTGTAGCCACATTCGTAAAGGGAAATGTCGGAAATAAAGAACTCATTGAGTATCTCATTAAACTTTATCAGTTCACTACTATCTTTCATTTCGCGGCACAAAGTCATGTAGATAATTCATTTGACAATGCTCTATCATTTACTATGGATAATACGCATGCTACACATGTTCTCGTTGAAGCGTGTCGAAGACATATACCAAATGTAGAGCTGATACACTTTAGTACAGATGAAGTCTACGGAGAGTCTAAAACTGATGTACCATTCACAGAAGATGAAGGTGTCTTACGACCCACAAACCCTTACTCAGCTTCTAAAGCTGCAGCTGAGATGATAGTTCGTTCATATATAGAATCTTTCAATATGAATATTAAGGTGATAAGATGTAACAATGTATACGGACCGAATCAATATCCCGAAAAACTCATTCCGAAATTCAAACGATTATTAAAAAATGATGAAAAATGCACGATACACGGGTCACAATCATCGACCATAAAAAGAGCGTTTATGCATGTCGATGATGTAGTTGACGCCGTAGATATTGTTTGGAAGAATGGGCTACCAGGTGAAATTTATAACATAGCCTCGGATGATGAACTCACAGTGGAAGAAGTCACGCATCTTATCATACAAGCGGTCAAGGGTACGACTGATTATGAAAAATGGATAACATATGTTAATGACAGACCGTTCAACGATCAGAGATATTACATATGCGCAAAAAAATTGAAATCACTTGGTTGGTATCAGAAGAAGACGCGAGCCGACCTTATAAATTTTCTTGGTTAATAATAAATGTCAGATCCCCGTCCAAGTGTTATTGCTCTTGGAGGTCTTGGCGCCGCTGCCGCTTTGTTTGTCTGGATGATATCTATCGGTATTGCCAGGTATAACGAATGTGGGGAATTGCAGGGTGACCCCAAATACGAAAATCGTAAGATTTTCCTTTCCCAATTACTGACTATCATGATCACTATTCCCGCAACCATAATGGCCATGCCTATACTCAATAAAATGGGAGGTGACTATAAAAGTTCTGCACCTTTAGTTGGTGTGCTCATGGGTGTCGCTGGTCTGGTTGGATCTGTCTTCAGCTATCAAATTGTAGAACATGATAAGGAATGTACCAAAGATACACAGGATAAAAATATGGCCATCGGAGGTATGGTATTATCTATCTGTTTAATACTTTTTGGTGGTTATAAATTTTTCGAATTTAACCCTACATATTTCGCTCGACCTATACCACCTATAACACAGGGAACATCTATTAACAATGCTAGATAAACTTAAAAAACAAATAAGAATACAAAGTATGCAACTTCATGAGGCTACATATTTAGTTTGTATGCTTATCGTCCATGTTGTTCGTAACGCGGGTAAAATAACATTTGAAGATAAAATGAAAGTTCTTCATCTCTGCTTCTCCCTACTCCGTTCCGTTGAAGACACTTTATACAAAATATATAATTGCGAAAACAAACCTATGATAGAATACACTGCCGAATAATTAGCACCTTTCTTATACTGGTATATCATCCATAGAATACTCGCTAAAATTCCCATGTATAAATACATAAACGTATTTTCATCCGCCTCATAATCCTTTGCATTGAATGCTCTCAGTAACATCTGACTGATACCCAATGTAATCGCCGACCCGGCTATGAAATCATCTGACTTGACCATCATTTATATAATTAAAGATTATAATCTCAATATATATAAATGGATACCATTTTGAAAACCTACGCCACTAAGTCTAAGGACAGCGCCCTCATCGTTAACCGTATCGAACGTCTCATCGCCAAGTACGGTAAGACTGGTATCAATAAAGAGAACCTATGTGGTCTCGTGTCCATCCTGATGATGGATGTTCAAAAGATCAAGGGGTTGACCGGTCCTGAAAAGAAGGATCTCGTCATCGATCTGATCTACTCTGTTATCGAGCTGATTGACGCGGGTGACCAGGATTCCGAACTTGAAACTGTTTTGAAGACTATGGTACCACCCATGATCGACAGTTTCTCCGTCATGCTAAAGGTAAATAAGGCTTGTGGATGTGTATAATATAGATGAAGTTCCCAACTTTGGAAACAATGGTAGCTTATGGTATTTATACTATAAAAGACCTATTACTATATAGTCACGATAAATTAAAAAAGCGTAACATTATCCCTCTCAGTGAATGTGAATCATGTTCATTCGTATATATAGGGGATAACTGTCTCAATTGTCCCCAGTCTTTGGTTTAATAACCAGACCTAATACCGATTCTAAATTATTTTGATCTCTCTTAAGAGGTTTGGCACGTTTAAGGCGTAGTGGTTCATTAACTCCCACTGCACCTTTTATTTCATACATCTTTGCAGTATTTTTATTGACCGGTATTACTATATCCACAACATCTTCTGTGACTACTTTCTTTGGTTGCTCTTTATCTATGAGTAAATTTTCCCTAAATTCTTCTATACTCATCGCACCCCCAAACTCCTTTAACATTTGTCTTTTTGGTGCACATTTTATAGGAGTCCTTTTTCCATACATACTTTTACGCATCATCACCATGTTACCGCATATGAGCCCACCCCTCGATAACCCATACCCATCAATCGCATACGCTTTCATACAACTCCAGGAACAATAACGTCCAGCTGTTGTAAATTTATTACGTTTTTCGTCGTGTTTCACTGGTAACATCAGTGGTTCAGTGTCAAAATCGTGACAACACCACCAACACCACGACATGAATATATTCCGATATTAATCTTTAAGCATTAATTTTTTTATACTAATATATCACAAGACCGCGATGGGTTCAGGGAACGGTGGGTCAAATTTAGTGCAAGGAATGGCTTTCATTCTCATGCTAGTCACAATATACTATATGATAGAGTTATCTAAATATAACAGGACCGTGAAAGTATTTGATCCCATATCCGGAAAATTAATTGAAACTACTATAGGCGACGCAAAGGATAATGGCGACTCTACAGAGACATTGAAACCTGTAGAAGATATAGATCCGACAGCAATAAACGACATGGGGGACAACCTAGACAAAAAGGCTGAGGATGTCTCAGGTGATGTGGATGGTTTTCCTCCCAATTACAACGACCTTGAATGCATATCTGTCAAAGATCCAGTGAAAGGCTGTGATCCGGGTTATGTCGACGATCCTGCCGATCCAAATTGTTGCACGATCCCGATGGGTGCATGGCCAGAAGATCAACCCCCACAATCTATAATCGATGGGCTACTCGGCACTGACCCCCTCGTACTCGCAGGTACGATAATGTTCAATAAGATTGGTACAGCAATAATCAAAAATCGATTAACGAAAATTCAACAGGCGAAGGCTAGGATGCGTGTAAAACCATCTGTGAAAACACCTGTGAAAACACCTGTGAAAACACCTGTGAAAACACCTGTGAAAACACCTGTGAAAACACCTGTGAAAACACCTGTGAAAACACCTGTGAAAACACCTGTGAAAACACCTGTGAAAACACCTGTGACAACACCTGTGAAAACACCTGTGAAAACACCTGTGAAAACACCTGTGAAAACACCTGTGAAAACACCTGTGACAACACCTGTGAAAACACCTGTGAAAACACCTGTGACAACACCTGTGAAAACACCTGTGACAACACCTGTGAAAACACCTGTGAAAACACCTGTGAAAACACCTGTGAAAACACCTGTGAAAACACCTGTGAAAACACCTGTGAAAACACCTGTGAAAACACCTGTGAAAATACCTGTGAAAACACCTGCGGGTACTACAGATTCGATTAGACTTTTTGAACGAAAAAAGAATCAGGGGGTTGCGAGATCTAGTCGCAGAGTAGCTACTAAAACGACTAGTAAAGTTGCGGGTAAAGCCCTCACTAAAACAAGTATCAAAGTTGGTGCTAAACTTGCAGCCGCGGGAACTCGGTCAGCTGTAGCAGCCTCGGCAGGTCCAGCGGGTTGGGTAGCGGGTGCACTTATGCTCGCTTTTGAAGTGATAATGATAGCCTTGGATGTTATCGATGTGGGTGGTTATCAATCGTATACTTCGCAAGCAGTGCTTCAAAAAATGAAAGATCAGGCCGATCTTGCTGGTTTCATAGCGTCTAAAAATTTAGGAGATGATTACCCCTATCTATTCCCGTTATCGGGATCCATGGGATTTGTACCCGAAGAATTTGAAATAGCTTCACAATACATGCAAGCTATGATGACACTTAATTACGCGGATGCAGGGTTTTCATTAGATACATTAAAATCGACACTGCGAATAGCAGAAGAGGAAGTAAAGAACGCACAAGATGCTTTAGATACATTAACGGGAAGCGACCCCATTCTACTGAGTTCCATTGATGACGAAATAACTCGTCTAGCCGGAGATTCCGAATACGAGGCGCCGTCGGATGGCAACGATGGATTGATTAATGATTTATACTGGGCCGACGAGTCTTGGGAGTCCGACGGCGAAGATTGGACATTACTCCCAAGCGTTGCGAAATCAATTGATGAGTTGAATGCTGAGCTCGATGGACTGTATGAGAAACAATTAGCGAATGATACTCTCGCAATTGCCAATGAATATCTTAGCGAAGCTCAAAATGCAGTAAATGCCTTCATTGAAGAATACCCAAATGCACCAATATTACCCCAAAACGTAAAACTTGAGAATGACACGTATTTTGAGAATTATATTGAATACTATAACTCATATGCGGCCATAGAAACTGAATTAGGGGTTACGTGGTTTGAAGAAAATGGGTACAATGAATTCGGTGACACTAAAGGTACTGTATACGATGAAACTAAGGTTTATACTGAAAACCCTGGGGGCGCGAATCCATTGGGAACCATGTATGTTCTCGAAACTGACGAATTTTATACATTTTTAGAATTTGCCGCTATAAAGCACGGTTCGGTCGGTATAGATGCAGATGGTTTCGAAGTGGTTTCATTCCCATGGTCCGATGGTGTAGAACAAGCGTTACTAGATGCTAATATAAGTGAACCCGAATTCCCAGATTTGGTCGTGGAATATACAATCGCGATACCTAAATTGTTCCATAGGGAACGTGACGCTTACTTATTTGAAATGTTACAACAGATATTAAATAATTCCACCGATCTAATTAAACGAAAGAAAGCCAAAGAAATCATTCTCGTACCATCTATGAGTTCACCGCGTCGCATAGGTATATCGATTACAGAAGATGCCGCAAAGAATTGGAACGAACTACATAAACAGGGATGGATAGACAATAATGATATGTTCGCAGAGTACGACCCAAGCAAAATAGATGTACTTTATGATCAACCATTAATGGCTTCCTTTACGGATACGTATAGTACTATAAATCTTGAAGATCCCGGAACACAGAAAGACCCTAAAATGATGGATGTAAAAATAGTAGATGCTGACGGAAATGCAATAAAAGTTGTTTTGGGTACTCCATATGGCCCATCTCTCTCATATTGTGTGAGAAAACGTCAATTATCTGAATATTCCACGGGTATAGATCCAAAAGAATTTGGTGTCACGTTTGATTACAATCTAGGTAAATGTATGTTTACAAAAGCGTTTTGTACCAAGTATGGCTTACAATTCAGTGGTAATGATTGCAAAATGCTCCCGGGGCAGAACACGGCTCAATTGATATTTGGTGAGACGCTCTCGAGAACTGCGATTACAGGTTTCCAAGAAAAGGTTATAAATAATTTAAATTCCGATAATCCCTTGAAAATAGCACTCGGTGGAATGTTTATTGTGAATCCGGGTTTATTGGCAGCTGTTGTGGTAGGTGAAGCAATATTTAATGAGATTTCCATGACAACCCATAAAAAAAGCCGACCTGCGGATCTTAGAAGCTGTAAAAGTTATAGCCCCAATATGGTCAGTTCGGGTACCGACTGTTGGTTAAACACGATACCTAAAAGATCTAGCTTACAGCCTCTCAAGTCATGTGGAGATGAAAGTTACGTTAAAAAACATGGTAAAAAGTTAACCGATGATGGGACTTCGTGTTGGCGTCACACTGTTGCCAAGAAACACAACGCCGCCAAACTTTTATCGTGTAAGGGGAGGAGTAAAGAGAAATACCCAAACGGTGATTACGTGATAGATAAAAACGGTAACCCCAACCCCGACGCCCCACGGGATAAAAAATGGACGGGCCTTTCTGATGATCAAATGGGAAGTTGTTGGAGACATATTAAACTGAAGAAACTGAAATTCTTCCCGAAACAAAGTTGTGAAGGTCCAGTTATGCGAGATAATACAACGGGTGAAATTGTGAAGAATGATGATGGAACTGACAGGCGTAAATGGACATACGAGAACGGTGAAAAACTTGTAGGGGATGGAATAAGTTGTTGGTCACACGCAAAATGGCGTGGTGTAGGTAAATTTCCAAAGTGTTCCAATGAACAGAACAATGATGACGATATCCTAAATGGGTACCCCGCTGGTAACAAATATGAAAATAACGCAGGCATTTGTTATAGGAGATGTAAGAAGGGGTATAGAGGTGTAGGCCCTGTATGCTGGGAAGATGGGTGTAAAGCTGGAGATGAGAATGACACGAAAACTCTTAGACGCGGTTTAGTGTGTTATGAAGACTGTAACAGAAAAGACGCCACTGCGAAGAGTGTACAAGAAGGGGGGTGGTTTAATCAATCGTTACTTCAATGTGC
>Ga0209502_10003709_pt1 | contig 11822 bp, 9 predicted proteins | sample ArcticOcean_MG_C_10_FD_187442 | JGI IMG/M metagenome (GOLD analysis project Ga0209502, IMG submission 187442) | Marine microbial communities from western Arctic Ocean - ArcticOcean_MG_CB11_90 (SPAdes) (version 2) | ecosystem: Environmental > Aquatic > Marine > Oceanic | place: Arctic Ocean...
CGTATCTATTACCTTTTCTTCTCCTACAATATCTTGCCACCAACCCTCTTTACCTGCAACTTCACTGTTACCGGTTAATGCATGATTGATTAAAATTATAGGTGCGGTACCAAGTTCTTTACCAAAAACTTGGTAGCTTAAATTCAATTCAAGAACAGAAGCACCAAGCTCTGTGGTGAAGTTTTTAATTTTAATATGTTGTAGCTGATTTTTCATTTTATTACAAGGGGTTTTAACCCCTTGTTTTTATGTATTATCTTCTTATAACTCAGAAAAAGCGGCTTTTAAATCTGCTTTTAAATCCTCTAAATCTTCAATTCCAACAGACAATCTTACTAAATCTTGCGTAACACCAGCACTTGCTTGCTCTACTGTATTTAATTGTTGGTGTGTTGTACTTGCAGGATGAATAATAAGCGATTTTGTATCTCCAATATTCGCTAATAAAGAGAATATTTTAGTTTTATCTGCAATTGCTTTTGCAGCTTCAAAACCTTTTTTAGGACCGAATGTTACAATACCACTTTGTCCTTTTGGTAAATACTTATCTGCTAAAGATTTGAATTTACTACTTTCTAAACCAGGATAATTTACCCAAGCAACCTCCTCTTGCTGCTCTAACCATGTTGCCAATGCTAATGCATTTTCTGAATGTTGTTTTATTCTAACTGGTAAAGTCTCTAAACCCTGAATGATATTAAATGCGTTTGTTGGACTTAATGCGCCCCCGTAATCACGTAAACCTTCTAGTATTAATTTAAAAGTAAACGATGCCGCACCTAAAGTTTCATAATATTTTAAACCGTGGTACCCCGCAGATGGCTCTGTAAATTCAGGAAACTTACCGTTTGCCCAATTAAAAGTACCTGCATCTACAATAGCACCTCCTAAAGAAGTTCCTTGGCCACCAATATATTTTGTTAAAGAGTGAATTACAATATCTGCCCCGTGCTTAATAGGGTTTAATAAAACAGGTGTTGCCACTGTATTATCTACAATAAAAGGAACTTCTGCCTTTTTTGAATGCGCAGAAATTGCTTCTAAATCTAATACATCTAACTTCGGGTTCCCTAAAGATTCTGCAAAAAATGCTCTTGTATTTTCTTGCACTGCTGCATCAAAATTATCAGGATTTGATGCATCTACAAATGTAGTTGTAATGCCTAACCTTGGTAAGGTTACACTTAATAAGTTGTAAGTTCCACCATATAAACTACTAGAAGCAACAATATGATCGCCTGCTTTTAAAAGTGTTAGCAAACCGGTTGCAATTGCTGCAGTACCAGATGCAAAAACTACTGCTCCTATTCCGCCTTCTACCGCTGCTAAACGGTCTTGTAAAATTTGATTTGTTGGATTGTTTAAACGGGTGTAGATAAAACCTAGTTCCTTTAACGAAAAAAGGTTTGCAGCATGTTCTGAATTGTTAAAAACATACGATGTTGTTTGGTAAATAGGAACTGCTCTTGTACCTCCATTTGTGGTTACGTCGTGTCCTGCATGCAACGCATTGGTTGCCAATTTTAATGTACTCATTTTTCTATTTTTTTTGAGTTAATAAATAAACAAAAAAGTCAAATGCATCAATTTCTGTTGATGTAATTACTAGAAAAATGTTATTAAGAAAAATAGTACTTTCCAGAAAGGAAAATCCTTTTTTGTTATCTATCCAACGATAAACAGTTGAGTAGAATTTAGCACCTTCTTTATTACTAAAGGGTTGCTAAGGCTTCGTCGGGTCTAATCCCTTCACCTTTCTTGATAACATTTCAATAAGTTATTGAACTTTATGAGTGCAAATATATGCTTCAAAAAATTTAATATCCAAACAAAAAGTAATTTTTTTTAAAAAAATATTGATTTCGCATTTTATTTAACTTTGTACTCTTTATTCTTTAATATCATCACTTTTAAAACGCTTAAAATCATTTATTGATGATGCTATCATAAATAAATATAGTAAAAAAAGGCGTCATTTTAATTTTATAGTGTACTTTTGTAATCTAATTAAGAGGAATAATTTGAACTGATTGCAACCTCATTAAAAAAATGCTAAAGCAGTAATTATCTACTTCTTTCAGCGACTGCAATCAATATTATTTTCCGACTGGTTTCCATTTTTAAAGGAATTATCATTTTAAGGAAACCTAAATGATTAGGATTTAGGAATCATTTTTAAATATAAAAAAATAGTATGTCATATTTATTTACCTCAGAAAGTGTTTCTGAAGGACACCCGGACAAAGTTGCAGATCAGATTTCTGATGCACTAATTGATAATTTTTTAGCCTTTGACAAAAACAGCAAAGTTGCTTGTGAAACCCTGGTGACTACTGGTCAAGTTATTCTAGCAGGTGAAGTAAAATCCAAAACGTATTTAGACGTTCAGCAAATTGCAAGGGATGTAATTAATAAAATTGGGTATACTAAAAGTGCCTATATGTTCGATGGAAATTCTTGTGGAGTTTTATCTGCAATCCATGAACAATCTCCAGACATTAATCGTGGAGTTGATAGATCAAGTCCAGAAGAGCAAGGTGCCGGAGATCAGGGAATGATGTTTGGTTACGCGACTGATGAGACAGAGAACTACATGCCGTTGGCTTTAGAACTGTCTCATAGATTGTTAATTGAATTGGCTGCTTTAAGAAGAGAAAACAAGGATATAAGTTACTTAAGACCAGACGCTAAATCTCAGGTTACCATTGAGTATTCTGATGATAACGTACCACAAAGAATTGATGCCATTGTAATCTCTACACAGCATGATGATTTTGATAAAAGTGACGATGTAATGTTAGCTAAAATTAAAAAAGACATTGTAGGAATTTTAATTCCAAGAGTAGTTGCAAAATTACCTGCTCAGGATCAAAAATTATTTACAGATAATATTACCTATCACATCAATCCAACAGGTGTTTTTGTAATTGGTGGACCTCACGGAGATACTGGTTTAACCGGAAGAAAAATCATAGTAGATACTTACGGCGGAAAAGGTGCGCATGGTGGTGGTGCTTTCTCAGGAAAAGACCCTTCTAAAGTAGATAGATCTGGAGCCTATGCAACCAGGCATATTGCAAAAAACTTAGTTGCGGCAGGTCTTTGTAAAGAGGTATTAGTGCAGGTTTCTTACGCTATTGGTGTTGCAAAACCAACAAGTATTAATGTTGAAACATATGGAACTGCGACGGTAGATTTAACCGATGGAGAAATTAGCAAAAAAGTAGCTACTCTTTTTGATATGCGTCCTTATTTTATAGAACAACGCTTGAAATTAAGAACTCCTATTTATTCTGAAACTGCTGCGTATGGTCATATGGGAAGAACCCCAGAAATAAAAACAGTTACCTTTTCTAACCCAATGGGAGAAACAGTTTCTGAAGAAGTAGAAACATTTACTTGGGAGAAATTAGATTATGTAGATGCTGTAAAATCAGCTTTTAATTTATAAACACAAAAAATTCTTTTAAAAAGGTCTTTAAACTTGTGTTTAAAGACCTTTTTTTTGCTTTAAATTAACCCTACAAAACCCCTTCTCTTTAACATATCTTTAAGAAAGCTTGAATAATTGTTTTCATAACTTCGAAAATCTAATTTTAAACTAACTTAACATGATAAAAAAAACACTTATAAAGCTATTATTGCTTGTTTTTATAATTTGTTTTTCTACAGAATCTTCTGCTCAATTTTGGAAGAAAAAGAAAAAAGAAACTCCAAAAGTAGCTGTAAAACCTAAACCTAAAAAAAATGCAATTAAACCTTACGAGAAAGTAGTCACAAAAGACCACAAGACAGATGAAGGGTTATTTAAAGTGCACAAAAAAGACGACTCTTACTTATTTGAAATACCAGATTCTCTATTACAAAGAGAAATGTTAATGGTTACCAGAATTGCTAAAACTGCTAGCGGAATAGGATTTGGTGGTGCAAAAGCAAATACGCAAGTACTGCGTTGGGAGAAAAAAAACAAGCACATATTGCTAAGAATTGTTTCTTATAGTGTTGTTGCAGATACTATTTTACCAGTCCATGAAGCGGTAGTGAATTCTAATTTAGAACCTATTTTATTTTCTTTTCCTATAAAAGCATTTAGTAAAGATTCTACAGCCACCGTTATTGACGCAACTACTTTATTTTCTACAGATGTAAAACCTTTAGGTTTTCCTACTAATAGAAGAAAAAGATATCAAATAACAAGAATGGACAAAGACCGTTCTTACATTGATGACGTAAGTAGCTACCCTCAAAATATAGAAGTACGACATGTAAAAACCTATGCAGCTAATAAAGCACCTTCTAATAGTGCGCTAGGTTCTATTACATTAGAAATGAGTAATTCTATGGTTTTATTACCTAAAGTACCCATGAAACGTAGATATTTTGATGAGCGTGTTGGCTGGTTTGCAAGAGGGCAAACAGATTATGGATTGGAAGATCAAAGAAGTAAAACAGTAAAGTATTTAGATAGATATCGTTTAGAAGTAAAAGATGAAGACATTGAAAAATTCAAAAGAGGTGAACTCGTAGAACCTAAAAAACAAATTGTGTATTATGTAGACAGAGCTACACCAAAAGAATGGGTTCCTTATATTATACAAGGTGTTAATGATTGGCAAGTAGCCTTTGAGGCTGCTGGTTTTAAAAATGCTATTATTGGGAAAATGGCACCTACGCCAGAAGAAGATCCAGAATACAGCCCAGAAGATGTGCGGTATTCTGTAATTAGATATTTAGCATCTCCAATTCCGAATGCCAACGGACCACATGTAAGTGATCCAAGATCGGGAGAGATTTTAGAATCTGACATCAACTGGTATCATAATGTAATGACCTTGCTGCACAACTGGTTTTTTATTCAAACGGCTGCAATCAATCCAGATGCCAGAGGAAATAGTTTTAAAACCGAAACCATGGGAGAATTAATTAAATTTGTATCCTCTCATGAACTTGGTCACACCATCGGACTACCTCATAATATGGGGAGTTCTGTTGCATATCCTGTAGATTCTTTACGTTCTAGCAGTTTTACTTCAAAATATGGAACTGCACCTTCTATTATGGATTATGCACGTTTTAATTACATAGCACAACCAGAAGACAAAGGCGTTGCCTTAATGCCAAATATTGGTATTTATGACAAGTATGCTATTTCTTGGGGGTACAGACCTATTTTAGACACCAATGCGAAAGACGAAAAAGCAACTTTAGATGCTTGGATTTTAAAACATGCTGGAGATCCAATGTATCGTTTTGGCCATCAGCAAGCAGGCGGTGTTGTAGATCCTAGTTCTCAAACAGAAGATTTAGGAGATGATGCAATGAAGGCTTCTATGTATGGGATTAAAAACTTAAAAAGAATTTTACCAAGATTGGAAGAATGGACCTCTGAAAAAGGAGAAAATTATGACGAATTATCTACCATGTACGGACAATTATTAAGTCAGTTTAATAGATATATGGGCCATGTAACGGCAAATATTGGTGGTGTATATGAATACTATAAAACATCTGACCAAAAAGGTGCTGTCTACACACATGTAACCAAAGCCAAACAAAAAGAGGCTTTGCAATTTGTGATTGCTGAGTTGTTTGAAACGCCAACTTGGTTGTTAGATGAAAATATTTTTAGTAAAACCGAATTTTCTGGCGCTATAGAAAGAGTTAGGGGACTACAAGCAAGAACATTAGATAATGTTTTAGATGCTGGTAGAATGGCTAGAATGATTGAAAATGAAACTTTAAATAGTGCTTCTAAATCGTATACATTGGTGAATATGATGAGCGATTTACGCAAAGGTGTTTGGAGTGAAATTTATGCCGGTAGTTCTATAGATACCTACAGAAGAAACTTACAAAGAGCACATTTAGATCGTTTAGACTACTTATTAAATAAAGCGAAAAATCAAAGAGGCGCAAATAAAGGATACCTTAAAAGAAGTGGAATTAACATCAACCAATCTGATGTGAAATCTGTGGCAAGAGGAGAGTTAAAGCGTTTGCAAAGAGATGTGAAAAATGCTTCTAGAAGAGGAAACACACTTACACGTTACCACTTGCAGGATGTAGTCGATAGAATTAATTTAATTTTAGATCCTAAATAAGCTACTCTATTATTTTAACAAATAAACCCTCGCAAATTTGCGAGGGTTTATTTGTTAAAATATTAAATGCTTTTAAAATCTTACAAAAATTTCTAAAACTAATTTACAGGTATCTCTATAAACAGATAACTCGGTATGTATTCCTGTTTTTTTAAATCGGTTGCAATACAACTCTAAATTAAATTAATAAACCTGCCTACCGACAGGCAGACAAACAAATATTTAAAAAGCTCGAACTGCTCGTACATTGCTGCTTATACCACTCTTACTGGCGTTGTACTGATTACCATTGGAGAAATCCTGCAACCAGGCGCCATTGACATCATACTCCGAAGAACTCCAGTAGTAAGCGTCTGTAAGCCCACCAACCTCAGATTTATTTCCGTACATAAGGTTTAACTCTCTATTGCTAGGCATGCGCCAATCTTTAAATTCAGCGCCCGCTGCATCGTGATTATCTGGATTGCTTAACAAATTAATAGTATTATACCAATTTGAAGTTCCTTGATCTAGCCTTGCTGCAACTATACCGTGTTTACCACTGGCACTAACCTCTATAATGTAACCCCCTAATTCTTCGTAAAAGTTATTTACAAGGTAGGTTGGTTGTGTATAACCAATCTTAGCAGTATTTGCTACAATGGCATCTGATTGCTCTGAACTAATTACCGTTTTAGCGGTATTAGCAGAAACCGCTATATTTGCTGAAACCGCTGCTTCTGTGTAACTAACTTTTGCAGTATTCAACGCAACTGCTGGGGTATCATTTGATGTTTCTGCATACAACGCATATGGCACACTTAATAATTGACTAGTCCCTGTAATGGTATAATTTGTGCCTCCTATTGGGTCTGTTTCTGTTTTTATAAAGTAAGTATCTATACTCCAATCAATTGCTGTAAAAGAGCCAGAAATTACCGTTCCTGTTCCAATCTCTAAACTAACCAATCCGTTTGTATTCGAAGTTGGTGTATGGATTTCTTCGTAGACTGCTGTATTTACTTGTAAAATAGTTATTTGCATACCTATCTGTTGACTGGTGACCAACGCATTATTAGCATCTCGAATGACTACTTGATAGCTCATCTTTTCTGGTGCTTGCGCAAAACTACTTGAGGTTAGTAGTAAAGCGACTATTGTGGCGTACATAGAAGTACGTAGTGAATTTGTGAATTTCATAAGATTTAGTGTTTTATAATTTTGAAGGTTTTTAGTTCTTGGTTATTTTGTTGTACTCTTAATATGTACACACCTAACGGCAAGCTTTCCATTACTATTTTTGTTTCCGTTTGTGTTACTCTGCCTTTACTTACAAAGCGTCCTAATAAATCATACATTATATAGCTTAAACCTGTTAACTTTCCGGATTTTAAAGCCAGTATAATAGATTCTGAAGTTGGATTTGGATAGGTGACCGCATTAAGTGTTAATGCCGTTAATTCTGGATTGCTTAAAATAATAAATTCGATACTTTTTTGTATCCCTTGATTTAATGAGCCTGCAGCAGTAGAAGGATTTGTGTATACTAGTTGGCCTATCGTATAGCTAATAGTGCCACCAAGCCCTGTAGCTTGCCCACCAGAGACGGGAACCGTTTCTTGTGCTTTTACTGCCACAAAAACTAAAATAAAAATAATTAATAATACTATTTTTTTCATTGTGTATTGATTTTAAAGCGAAAGCAGCACACCTGCTTAAAAAGCGCTAATTAATTAATATAGTATAATCAACATAAAAGGAAAAATGTTACATAGTTCTACTATTTATTTACATAATTATATGGGTTACTTATTTCCTAAAACCCTTAAAAAGTATGTTATATTTGCACAATTATAATTTTCATGAGTCAGACATTACTATCTTCTCCTTTGCAGGGTTTTACAGATTACAAATTTAGAAACGCTTTCAATTATTTCTTTGGCGGTATTGATACCTTTTATGCACCCTACATAAGATTAAATGGAAAACTGGTAATTAAAAATTCATATCAAAAAGATATTGCGCTAGAAAATAATACCGAGCTAGAAGTAATTCCACAAATTATTACCAATGATGCAGATGAGTTTCTTTTCGTTTCTAAATATGTACGCGAATTAGGTTACAAAGAATTAAACTGGAATTTAGGTTGTCCCTACCCAATGGTTACGAAACGTGGTATGGGTTCTGGTTTAATTAGTGATGCTGAAAAAATAAATACTATTCTTAACAAAGTACATAATGAATCTGATATTCTTGTTTCTATGAAAATGAGGATGGGTTATGAAACCCCCGAAGAAATATTAGATGTTCTACCAATTTTAGACACCTATCCTTTAAAGAATATTGCAATTCATGCCCGCATTGGTAAACAATTGTACAAAGGAGGAACGAACCTAGAAGCGTTTCAAAAATGTTTAGACAATAGCAAACATAAGATGTACTACAATGGAGATATTACCTCCGTTGCAGCTTTTTATAAACTGCAGGAACGTTTTCCTAGCATAGACCATTGGATGATTGGAAGGGGTTTAATTGCAGATCCTTTTTTACCAAGCATGCTTAAAAATAATACTACCGAATATCCTAAAAATAGGTTTGATATCTTCAATGAATTTCATGATCGTATTTATCAAGAATATGATGCCGCACTCTCCGGACCAACTCCTATAAAAATGAAAATGTTAGGATTCTGGGAATTTTTCTCTCAAAGTTTTGCCAACCCACAGAAAACTTATAAAAAAATTAAAAAAGCCAACAGTCCAAAAAACTACCAAAATGCAGTAAAGGATATTTTTAAAGAAGCAAAAAACAGTTAATCTACTTCCTATGACTAAACAATTCTAAGAACTTTCGCGCATATGATCTGCATCTAGGTTTTCATTATTAAAGTCTTCTAAAATCTTCGCAATAGAACCGTTTATGCTATTGGAGTCTATATTATAGTTCGGATTAAATCCTTTTTTCTCTGGAAAATTTTCTATCATAACTGTTGAAGAAGGAAATGCAAAATCAACGCCTAATGCTTTTGCTAACTTTACAATTGCCATGTGCAATCTATGTTTAGATGATTGCTCTTTGCTCCAAGCCAAACTTTTAAAATAAACATTTACCATAACTAATAAAGCAGAATCTCCAAAACCACTAAATTCTACATTATAAGAATCTGAAAGTGTTTCTGGATGCGCAATTACAATTTCTCTAACTCCTTTTACAAAAGCTTCAATTAATTCTGGAGGTGTATCATAACGCACACCTAAATTGGTATTGTAACGTCTAAACAGACGCAAGCCTTTGTTATTAATAACAATCTCAGACAATTTACTATTTGGTATTTGATATACAGAAGTATCTGCAGCTCGAACACTTGTAGATCTAAAGCCGACCTTTTCTACTGTACCAGAAAATTCTCCAGTTTCAATCCAATCTTCTATATGAAACGGCTTGTCTATGAAAATCATAATAGTTCCTATTAAGTTTTTCACGGTGTCTTGAGACGCTAAAGCTACTGCTAAACCACCAATAGTTGCACCGGCTAAAATAGTAGTAGTATCTACACCAAAAAGAGATATTAATCTTAAAACACCCACAACAATAACCAAACCTGTAAAGAAATTATGCAATATTGGGGCTAATTGATCATCTAATTTATTTTCGGTCTTAGCTGTAAACGCACTATAAAATTTCATTAGTACATGTACTAAATTTAAAAAAACATACGTCCAAAAAACAACTACTGCAATATTTATAAAAAGAAATACCCAAGCATTGGTTTCTAAACTAAACTGAAGTGATGGAATCACTTTTTTGATAAAGTTTATGGCTAATAATAAGCTGATAGGTCTTGCTAGCTTTTTTAAATATTTATCAAAACTGATGTCTATACTTTTTGTAACTCGATGTTGAATTGTATTCAATAAATAAAAGGTTATTCTTTTAAAGATATAAAATAAAACTACAGCTAATAACAAGAATATAATGGCCATAAATACTTGCCAATATTCTACTCCCATTAATTTTTTGTGTCCAATTTCTGGCACAATATCTTGTATTTTTTGAACATACCATGGAAAAACAGCACTATAAAGCACATCTGTTTTTTTTATAGTTTGAGAAGAATAATACCAATTTTCCCCTTCTTTTTCTAAAGAAATTTCTGGCATTCTTTCTGGAAAAGGCGTGTATTTTTGACTAGAAGAAAAACGAACTGTATCTTTAAAATTGGGGTTTTTGGGTACAAGATCAAAATCTATAATTAAACCTTTACCGTCTAGAATTTTCTTAATTCTTATTGCTTTTTTAACTGCTTCTTTTTCAGATAACCCTAAAATTGTCTTTGCTGCTTTTTTAGGCTGATATGAATCTGACTGTAAAAAGTACAAATGGGTATATAAAGTGGCGTGAGGATTGCTTAAATCTACATTCACAGAATCCTTTTGAGCATTCGCTATGAATGAAACTAAAAATAATAAACAAAGTAATTTACGCATGATATAGTTGTTAAATTGCTATTAAACGAAATACAAATTTAAACCTTTTCATTTTTGAATCGTCAAAGAAGTATAAATAATAAAATTATGAAAAATATTGCAAGTATTTTAGTCTTCATATTCGTTTTTACTTTTACCATACAAGCACAGAAAAAAAGAGGTTATAAACAACAACCTACTATTAATCAACAAACAAGTTTAAAAGTAAAACAAATGACGTTGATGTTAGATTTATCTGACAGGCAGCAGCAACAAGTAACCCCATTACTAAGAGCAGCAATAGCTTTTAGACAGGCTGCTATGGAAAAAAGGAAAGAAGCAAGAAAACAGAAGAAAAGACTTAGTTCAGATGAAATTTATGCAATAAAAAGCCAGGTATTAGATAATAAGATTTCTATGAAAAGGAGTATGAAAGATATTTTAAACGAAACTCAGTTTAAAACGTTTAAAAAAATGTATACCCAAAGAATGAAGAAAAAGAAAGGGAAAGAGCATCGACAAAGAAGCACTAAAAAATAATTAGTTAATTAGTTGGTTGGTTGGTTGGCAAACACCCGATTTCTTTATTGAAATTGGGTGTTTGTTTTTATAGCTTATTCTTTAAACCAGCCAGAATAGGTTACATAATTGTCTGCAATTCTATTTATTTCTCCCGAAATTAATTCTTACTCTTGAATCTTAGTTACTACTATTTGCAGTGTATTTGCAGTGTATATAAATAAAATACATCGAATTAAGTATCCTATATTTGTTCATTATTTTTACCCCAAAAAAATGAAATTAAAAATATTTGCCACTATTAGTTATAAAAATAAAACCTTTATTGTCTCTCTTTTTTTAATCTATGCCATGCTATTAAATAGTTACGCAGGTTTAAACTACACAGAAATAAAGATAAATAAAAAAAAGTTAACTACAACAATAACTCCATCAATAGCTGCTGCTGCTGATGAGCTTTTCCTTGGAGAACAAACAGTTATTACTTTTGAAGGCTTCGACGGAGATCCACTTCACACTTTTACATATACGTTAAATGGTGGTTCGGATGAAACAATCTCAACAACAAATGATGAAAACTCTGTAACTTTAAATACTTCGATAATATCGTTAGGTACTTTTACATACACCTTAATTAAGGTTGAAGATAGTTTTGGAAATATCGAAATAGTAGATCAAGATTTAACAATTACAGTAACAGACCCACCTACAATATCTTTTGTTTTTACAAATGATGGAGCATGTTCTAATGAAACAA
>Ga0209502_10003722_pt1 | contig 11800 bp, 9 predicted proteins | sample ArcticOcean_MG_C_10_FD_187442 | JGI IMG/M metagenome (GOLD analysis project Ga0209502, IMG submission 187442) | Marine microbial communities from western Arctic Ocean - ArcticOcean_MG_CB11_90 (SPAdes) (version 2) | ecosystem: Environmental > Aquatic > Marine > Oceanic | place: Arctic Ocean...
TATTTTTTGTTTATCAAATTTATAGATATCATCAAATTTTTTAACCGTGAGCTTTGTCTTTCCCTCTTCATGAATATTAAAACCAGCTGCATGCTTATGTCCCCCCCCTCTTTCCTTAGTAATCCAAATAAATTTTTTGATTGAGCGGATAGGCCATAATTATAAATATTAATTTTCTTTTCTAAATTATTTCTAATAAAGGCTCAAAAGATATTACTTGATTAATATTTGGAATATTTTTAGCGACCCTTAGAGAGTAAAGACCAATATTGGCCCCTACATCAATAAATATATTTAATTGATGTCTTTTAATTTTTTGAATTAAATATATTAATCTCTCTTCTTCGTATTTTTTTTCAAAATATATTTTTCTTTCTAGGATTTCTCTAATGTCTAGATCTATTTTTAAATTATCAATCTCAAAATTTTTAATTATAGGATTAAATAATATTTAATATCTTCTTATGAGGCTAGGTATAAGTCTTTTTAATATTGGTATTTTATATATGTTCATTTTATGGCGGAGAGAGTGGGATTCGAACCCACGGTAAGGTTGCCCCTACACTAACTTTCCAAGCTAGCGCGATCGACCACTCTGCCATCTCTCCCCGTATTGTTTTTCAATGTTTTCAGCTTAATGACATCTAGTTTACAAGTCAAATGTCGTAATTCTGTCGTAGTAAAAAAAGAAAGTGTGTAAAAAATTTTATATTATTTAATAAGATAAAAAAATATTTTGAAAATGAGAACCGCTTAATATTTAAATCGTTAATTATTAATAGGTCTTTGTTAGGTGCCTTAGATCATGACGGTGTGTGCAAATTTTATGAATCTTTAGATTTCTATTTATGTTTAAGTACATAAGAAAGTACTCCTAATCCTGCTCTAGAAGCTGCTTCATTTGGCGTACCAATCATATCTACTAATGTCGGTAATATGCCAGAATTGATAGAAAATGATATAAATGGTTAAATTATTGATAATTATTTTGAATCTAAAATAGATTTAATTACTTCTATTTCTAATATTGATTTAATTAAATATAAATCTCTTTCATCTAATATAAGGTATTAGATTGAGAAAAGTTGATCATGGCATAATAAAATAGATAATTTTTTAAAAGCTTATAAAATGTTATTATCATGAATTATTTGATATAATAATATAATATCTATTCAATATAACTTAAATGCATATTAAAAAATTTTTAAAATCATTAATTAGATTCATAATTAATTTATTAACTCAAAATTATTTTTTTATTACATTCTTTAAATATAATTTTTTTATATTGCTTATGTCATATATGAATCTAAAAAAAAAATTAGTGAAACATGGTCTTCGTCCAATAAATATTGCCAAAGTTAATATTGAGGACTTAAATTTTTTAAGAAACGTAAAATGCGAGACTATTAAAACTAAAGATTTGTCTTTTATCTATTTTTTAGAATATTTTTTTGAAAAAAATAACAATTGGTCTATTAGAAAAAGTATGCATTTCTTCCTTTACGATAAATACGTTAATAATAGTATGCCTGATAATTTTGAAGACCTAGATTACTATCAGTGGCATAAAAGTCTATCTAATGAGGGGATTAACCACAGACCGCATAAATGGATTATCGAAAAAATTAACTCTTCAATCCATATTATTGATTCAATTAAAAAAAAAGGTTTTCAAGATTACAATTTAGATAATCTACCTATAGTTCTAAAAAATCCTTTAATTTCAACAAGATACAATATAAATCACAAAATAAATGGCTATGAAATTTTTGATGGACATCATAGATGTTCCGCTCTTCTAGCTCTGGGTTTTAAAGATGTAAAAGTGTTATTTTGTGAAGATGTTTCAAAAAAAACTCCTTTTGGAATTGATTTAAGTGAATTGGAGAATAATATTGAATTTAAATAAGTCGAAAAAAGTCTATTTAGCTATAAGTGCAAATATACTTCATCAAGGACATATTAACATTTTAAAATTGGAGAATAAAATTGAAAAATAAAAATTTAAAAAAAGTCTATGTAGTTATAAGTGCAGATATATTACACCATGGACATATTAATATTTTAAAAATAGCTTCTACCTATGGCGAAGTTGCCTTTGGACTCTTAACTGATTCTGCAATTTCAAGTTATAAAAGCATTAGAAAAAAAAGGGGGACCCATTTTTATTAACGTTATTGTTGAACCTTATAAAAATTTAATGCCACGACCAGATTAAACACCTATATTTTATAAAGAAGCATTTATGAAAAATTTAATAAAAAAATAATGACTAAAAAAAATAAAAAAATTTACATTGGAATGTGCGCTGATTTTATTCATCCGGGACATATAAACATAATAAAGAAGGCTTTAAAATTTAGTACTGATTTAACTATAGGTTTACTTACTGATAGTGCTGTTTCATCATATAAAAAAAAACCAATTATGAATTATAAAATGAGAAAATTAATTATTCAAAATATTAAAGGAGTAACAAGAGTAATACCTCAAAAAAAACTCGATTATAGTCAAAACTTAATAAAGTTAAAACCTGATTATGTAATTCATGGAGATGATTGGAAATCAGGTGTTCAGTCTGAAACTAGACAACAAGTCATTAAATTATTAAAAACTTGGAATGGAAAATTAATTGAAGTGGCTTATACACAAGGTATATCTTCAACTTTATTAAAAAAAAAATATTTGAATGTTAAATTAAGTAGTAATTAAGATTTTGAATATTTACTCATTTAAAAATTTAAAAATATATTTTAAAAAACATAATTTTAATAAAATATTAATTATTAGAGGAAATAAATCTTTTAACAAATGTGAGGTGAAAAGCCAGATAAAAAACACTTTCAAGAATATCGAATTTAAATCTCTTATTTATAAAGAGCAAACTCCTAACTATGAGAATCTCTTAAATGTAGTCCAAAAATTTGATAAATTTGAATATGATGCCATATTAGCTGTAGGTGGTGGGAAGATAATAGATGTAGCAAAGCTTTTTAGGTTTTTAGTTACAAACTCAAATTTAACAAAATTTGAAATTCTACAAAAAGATTTTAATAATAAAAAAATATTTAAATCAAAAAAGCTCATAGCGATACCGACAACAACTGGTTCTGGTTCTGAAGTCACGCCTTTCGCAGTTATGTATGTCAAAAATGTAAAATATTCTATTGCTCATAGATTCATAAAACCTGACTTTTTCATTATTGATCCAAAACTTACCTTATCGAATAGTAGATTTAATATTGCCTGCTCTTCTCTCGATGCTCTTAGTCAGGCTATAGAGTCATATTGGTCAGTTAAGTCTAATAAATCTAGTATTAAATATGCAAAAAAATCTATTAATTTAATAATAGATAATATTGATAATGCCGTTAACAAAAAAAGTATAAAGGCATTAACAAATATGGCTTTAGCAGCTAATTATTCTGGCAAAGCAATTAGCATAACACAAACAACTGCACCACACGCTCTTTCTTACTCCTTAACGAAAATATACAAAATACCCCACGGGCAAGCTGTTTCAATTTTTTTATATTATTTTTTTGAAATAAATTATAGTTTTTCTGATTCTTCATGTAATGATAAAATTGGAAAAAAACATGTAATAAATAAGATGAATCAACTATTTTTCTTTTTTAAAGTTAATAATTATCATGAAATGCAATCTTATTTTAAAAATCTATGTAATTCATTAGGTGTTGAAATAGATATAAATACAATGAAATTAAATAATAAAAGAATTATCAATACTATTATTAAAAATATAAACTTTGAAAGATTTAGTAATAATCCTACTAATGTGACTAGAGATAGAATATATAAAATTTTTAATCCGAATGACCATAAATAAAATAATACTTTCTATTGACGGTATCAGAAAAGATAGAATTGGATGCTATAACTATAAAAATGCAGAACTAACTCCTAACTTAACTAATATTGCTAAAGAAAGTTTGGTCTTTCATGATATGTTTTCTAGCGCAACATCAACCGTAATGTGTTTTTCGTCAATTTTCACTGGTAAGTATTCCAGAGAATTTAAAAGAAAAGATTATGGAGATAATAATAATCCATTTAATAAAAATCTATTTACTGATTATGAGAATTTAAACTATTCCACTTACGTCTGTCTGAACGAAAGATTTAAACCTTTTTATAAAATGATTAACACCTTCGGTCAATCAAAAGCGATATGGACAGGTTTTAATGCTCAATCCAATAGTAAAGATGAGGGATCTCTGAGTCCGATGAGGCAAGTAGACTATGTTGTCAATAAATTTAATAACCACGATAAACCTTTTTTGCTATGGCTACATCTTTGGGGTTTTTCAAAACCTAAAGATTACTTCTTAAAAAAGACGCATTTTGATTATGATGCTAGAGTTGCTGAACTAGATGAGGCTATAGGAGTCCTATTTAATCATTTTAAATCAAATTCTGAAATTTTAATTCTTTCTGACCATGGTTATTCTTTTTTTGAAAATAATAAATGGGCTTATGGTAAAGATGGTAGTAACATCACTGAAAGTGTTAGTAGTGTTCCATGTATTTTTTATAATAAAAAAATAAAGGGAGATAATTACAATCTGGTATCACAAACTAATATTAAAAGAATTTTAAATAACCCCAGAGAATCATTAACAATATCAGATAATATTGCATTCTGTGAGACCAGATACATAAACCAATTTGATAAATCGATTGCTATTAGAGAAGATAAATTTAAATTTATTTATAACTACGATACTCATCGATCTTTTCTTTATGATCTGCAATCAGATCCCAATGAAAATATTAACCTTTGTTCAAATTCGTTTTACAAAACTAGACGTAATCTTGATGGAAGTCACTCTCAATTAAAGCCATATGTAATAAGAAATGATTGGGATGAAATAGAAAAAAAAATTTATATTTATAAAAATTTATCTAAAAATTTTTATGATTTATCTAGTCAAAATTTTTTATTCAAACTCAAATTAAAATTAAAAAAAATATATCTCATTTTATTTTTATACAGAAAATTAAAGCTTTTTATCAAATGAAAAAAATAAAGTCATGTTGATTGCTGATAAGCGAAATTGGGCTTATGATTCTATTGCAAAATCATTAAACAAATATAATGATAACAGACAGTTTAATTTTATTATTGACTATATTAAAAATCCTATAATAAATCTAAAAAAAAATTATAAGGAGTACGACTTAATTTTTTTCTTAGGATGGCAATCTTTATTTACACTAAAAAATGATAAAATTATTAATAATTTTAGTTATTTAAATAAGAAAAAGATTATATGTGGTATTCATTCTCATCATTCATGGGATGGAAAAAAAACTACACCAAATTATGATGAGAAACCTCCTTCAATTTTAATAGATCATCTTAATACTCTTAAGTCTGTAAATGTTGTAAGCACAAGGCTCTTTAATCTATTTAAAAAATTCGGATGCGAGAATTTACATCTAACTTTAAATGGTGTAGATCATGAATTATTTTCACCAAACTATAATAACAATCATAATGAAAAATTAAAAGTGGGTTATTCAGGAACTATTAAACATGATTGGAGAAAAGGAATATCTGAATTTATAAAACCAAGTTGTGAAATTGATAACGTGGAATTAGTGATGGCTGCACCAGATGGATTTAACAACGTAAATTTAGAAGATATGCCTAATTTTTATAAATCAATCGATGTCTATCTCTGCGCCTCATCTTCAGAGGGTTTTTCATTAAGTGTCTTAGAGGCTTCATCATCTGGAAAGCCAGTAATATCGACAAAAGTAGGAGGGTCTACAGAGTTAATTAAGAATGGAATAAATGGTTTCTTAGTAAATCGAAATATAAAAGAAGTACAAGATAAACTAGTTTATTTTAGAGATAATAAACAACAATTAAAAAAAATGAGTTTGAAATCTAGAGATATAATACTTGATAACTGGACTTGGGAATTAAGAGCTAAAGATTGGATTAAGTTCATTAAGGATAATATTGATACATAGATTTTAAATTCTATTTCAAATACTGATACAAATAAAAAAAGATCACTTTCATTTAATATAATCAACTCAATTGAGAAAAGTAGGTCATCGAAAAATAAAGTAGATAGCTATACAAAAGCCTATAAAATGTTGGTATCATAAACATACAAAATATGGTGAAATTTATTAAATATTTTTTAAATAAAATTTTCTATTTCTTAGCACATTATATTAATTTTAACGATCTTGTTATAACTAAATTAATCGCATTAAGAAATCCGGCATTTTTATCTAAAGATTTTTTAATACAAAAAAAAATTTACTAATAAAAATAATATTAATTATCTAAATAATATACTTGATAACAAAATTAATCTTACTAAATCTAAGTTAGTTAAATTTTTTAATGACCATCTTACAATTAAATATCAATTAAATTTTTCATCTAATGAACTTATAGAAAAATATCAACATTTAGATCAAAAAATATTTGATAATATTCATCTTTTGAATCCTTACTTTTTTAAAAATAATAATAACTTATCGTATAGTACCTATATTGGTGTGATTTCAAAAAAGTTTTAAAATGCAATTTAAGTTTTTTTATAGATATATTATTAACCTATTAAATCAAAATTCTATTTTTTTTTCATTCTATAAATATGAGCCATTTATATTTTTAACTTCATATAAGAGTTTAAAAAAAAATTAGTTAAAAATGGTCTTCTCCCACTACATTTATCTTTAGTAAAAATTGATGACTTACATTTTCTTAGAAATGTAAAATGCGAGCGTGTAAAAACTAAAGATTTATCTTTAATTCCCTTTCTTGAGTATTTTTTTGAATCAAAAAAATCTTGGTCAATTAAGTCAAGTATTCATTATTATTTATATAATAAATATATAAATAATAACATACCAATTCATATGCGAGACCTAGATTATTATAAATGGCATAAAAGTCTTTCTAGAAATAGCATCAACAATAGATCTCATAAATGGATTCTAAATAAAATTAACTCTTCTTTATTAATCCTTAAATCAATTAAAAAAAAGGTTTTCAAGATCATGATTTAGATAGTCTACTTATAGTTTTAAAAAAACCTTTAATCTCAACAAGATATAATATAAACCATAAAATAAGTGGATTGTAAATTTTTGATGGACATCATAGATGTTCCGTATTGCTTGCTTTAGGCGCTAAGTATGTAAAAGTAATAATCTATGAAGATATTTCGAAAACAACCCGTTTTGGAATTGATCTAAGAGAATTAGAGAATAATATTGAAAACTAATATTTTGAAAAAAATCAATGTGGCTATAAGTTAGAATTGTCCGTAAACCTAAAGAAAATATTATTATAAATAATGAGCTATGATTACATACAGACTGATCCACCTAATTTTGGAAAAGCAAAGTTTTTACCTAGATTTATTTTTAAGTTAATAGTAAAAAGAAGAAAAATAAAATCTGAAAGAATTATTCATAATCCAATCTACTTATCGCAAATAAAGCCAAACTCTTTAACAATTTTAGTATTATCCTGTAAGAGACTAGATAGTCTTAAGAAGTTGGTTGGTACAATTGAGCCTTTTTTTAAAAACACAGAAGTTTTTGATAATATAGAATTTGTTTTAGTGGATAACGGATCAGACAAAGATTTACTAGAATGGTGCAAAAATAAAAATTTTTTTACAAAGATAATACATTTTGAAAAAAACTTAGGTATGTGTGAAGCTTTAAATCGGGCTTATAAAAAAATAAATACAGAATTTATTTTATTGCTAGAAGATGATTTCATAATTGATTATAAAAAACCATTCTTAAATGATTGTATTCAAATTTTTAGAGAATTTTCAGAAATTGGTATAATAAGACTAAAAAACCAAAATAATTGGGGTAAAAAATTTAGGATAATTGGTCCACTTAGAAGTACTAAAAATAATATTGAGTTTTGGACTTGGCTTCCATCTTTAAATGGAAAACTTAATGTTTGGGCAGCTGGAAGTGTTATGTTTAGAAAAATTGCCTATCTACATTTAGGGGAAATACATTGTAATCAAAATTTTTCTAGGTCAAAAAATAAACACCAAGGAGTGTTTTATGAAGAAATATATGGAAAAAAATTTAATAAAATTTGGTTAGCGGCAAAAATTAAAAATTGTTATCCATTTATTCAATTGGAAAGAGATGCTGAATCACCAGGTTGGGGAGAATTATAATATATAAAACATGAATCAAACAAAACACGAATTAGATAATTTAACAGTATTTTTAATTAGTACTGATGAGGAAACTTATGAAAAATCAAAAAAATCTTTATTAAATCAAAATTCTATTTTTAAAATAAAAGAAATTAAAAATATATTTCCAATGTCAGCTGCTTTTCAATATATGCCTGATAACTGTGAAACGGATTACTTTATTCAGCTTGATGCTGATATGATACTTCATCATAATTCAATATATAAGCTTTATACAGAAATTCTTAATTCAAGCTTTTTAACTTATCGTATTTCTGGTAAATTATATGAAGAGGGTTTTGGCATTGGAGGCCATATAAAATGTTGGAAAAAAAGTATTTTTAAAAATTTTTCTTTTAAAAATTCCAGAACAGTTGATAGAAATTTTCATAACAGAGTAAAGTGGTTTGGCTTTAGGAATAAATTGCTCAATGAAATATTAGGCAATCATGTTCCTAGACATTCAGTCTTAAGTGAATTTTTAAAAACAAAAAGTGATATTGAAAAATGGAAATATTTAAGAAGGGATGCAGATAAATACGGAATACCCCTTTTAATTAAAGTCGTTAATGAAAATAGTATTCCTAAATTCTTTGGTTTGCTTATGAGTTGTTTATCCCCATGGAATAGAATTATTATTTCTAAAGATATTAATTATGAAAAAAAAATATTCGATTTCATCGAGCCATATATATCAAAAGGATCTTTAAATAATTTCAATCTTAGTCAACTAAATTTAGATCATATTAAAATTATTTTTTTTAAATTGTATTCTAATAAAATAAATAATTATCAATACAAAAATGATCTTATTGGTTTTATTGAGATAATTACAAACTGTAAAATAGATAAATTTAACTTCTTAATTAAATTTGATGGTATTAAATGAAAAGATTAGTATTGCTTTGCTCGCACACCCTCTATTCTAAACCATTAATAGCTATAGCTAGCTTATTAAATAAGGATTTTGATGAAATTATTTTGAAAAATAATTCAAAATTTTATAAAAAATATAATCAAAATAAAATCCTAAATGAAATTTATTCAAATCCTACGGGGTTTAAGCTCTTAAATAAATTTACTTATGAATCTATAGCTTCACAAATAAATTATAAAAAAGAATGGAATGAAGTAGTTAAAAAAATTAAATTTAAGAAATTTTTTCTTTTTAGTAAAAAAGATATTATTTTTTGCACAACAAAAGATATAAATAAGTATTATTATTTAATTTATTTTGGTTTTCAATTATTTGTAATAGGTTATCATCATATTCCTATCGTAGGCTTTGCGCAAAAAAAAAAATTATCTAATATTTCTAATTTTAATAAGTTATTCTTAAAACATGAATTCAGTAAGAAGCATAATTTTAAAGAAATTCTTGAAGGCGTTTCATTTAAAACAACAAATTTTCCATATTTAAATAAACAAAAAATAATTAATTTAGAATTAAATAATAAAAATCATAATAAATATGCATTGATTTTTCATCCTGGAGGAAGTAGAGGTATCATTTCTAATCCCTCTGATAGCAAAGAAAAGATATATAATGTTCAGGAAGATATGCTTCATAAATTGATTACACCATTAATTAAAAATGACTTTGATATATATATAAAAGTACACCCATTAAGAGCTAAATATCATGATTCAAATGATCTTAATTTAATTATTAAAAATTCATCCTTGAATCAATTTGCAACTAGAATTAAAATTATAACAGCTAATACTTCTTATTTTAATTATGCTAAAAATGCTAAATTTATTTTTACTTTAGGCTCATCTTCTATTTATGAAATCTGGCTTATGGGTTTAGAAAATGCTTATGTTATAAACTTTTTTGGTAATTCAAGGAGTAAAAAATTTGATTTTAAAAAAAATATTATGCTAAATTCTCTAAAAGATTATCAAAATTTATTAAGTGAAAATCATGAATTAATTAAATCAAAAAATAGCTTAAAAATTAGCTTATTTGATAACTTTGAAATTGAAAATGATACGTCATTAAGAAATTATTTATTAGATAGATTTAAGTAGTCTAATATTCTATATATATTACATGACTAAATATATTTTTGTTCCAATAAATCTTTTTATATATATTGAAAAAATATTAAATAATTTTATTTTAATTTTAATAATTTTGACACAATTTATTGTCTTAGGAATTGTTTGATGAAAATTTTAGTAACAGGAAGTTCTGGTTTCATTGGTTTCCATTTAACAAAAAGATTAATTGATTTAAATCATGACGTAGTTGGTATTGATATGATGAATAATTATTACTCTGTTCAGCTTAAAAAAGACAGACTAAATTTTCTTAATAAAGTATCTCATAACCGCAAATCATTTCAATTTTATAAGACAAATATCTGTAACAGAAAAGCTGTTAATGAAATTTTTAAAAATCATAATTTTGATGTTGTTATTAATTTAGCCGCTCAAGCTGGAGTAAGGGATTCAATTTTAAATCCTAAACAGTATTTGGATTATAATATAAATGGTTTTTTAAATATAATTGAAGAATCTAGATTACATAATATTAAACATTTAGTCTACGCATCTACAAGTTCAGTATATGGTTTAAATGAAGATACACCTTATTCCGTTAAAAGACATGCAGATCACCCAATTCAATTTTATGCTGTAACTAAAAAAACTAATGAACTCATGGCTCATACTTGGAGTAGTCTTTATGACCTACCTACTACTGGCCTTAGATTTTTTACTGTATATGGGCCTTGGGGTAGGCCGGATATGGCTCTTTATAATTTTGTTCATAATATAAATAAAGGTAATAAAATTAATGTTTTTAACCATGGTCATCACATTAGAGATTTTACTTATATTGATGATATAATTGACGGAATAGTACTATCTATTAAGAATCCACCAAAAAAAAAAAATACAATTAATGAGTTAACACCAGATGTGTCTAAAGTTCCATATCAATTATTTAACTTAGGATCTGGAAAAATTATTAAATTATCTAAATTTATTAACATAATTGAAGAAAATTTACAAAAAAAAGCAAAAATAAATCTCTTACCTATGCAACCAGGGGATGTTGAGTCAACGAGAGCCGATATATCAAAAACTAGAAAAATTCTTGGATATAATCCAAAAGTATTTGTTAAAGAAGGAATTGAAAAGTTTGTAGAATGGTACCTTTCTTATTATAGATAGAATAAATACTATCCTTTCAGTATAATTATTTTTGAAATGATCCCCTACTTAGCCTTTTATATTATTCTATCTCTATTAAGTTTTTTTAAAGAATATAAAATATCTTTTTTTATAATTTTTTCTTTTTTATTAATATTCATAGGTCTTAAGTATGAGGTTGGTGGTGATTGGATAAATTATTTGAAATTATTCAATAATGATTATAAAAATTTACGATCAATTGTAAACATTAAGGAACCTTTTTTTAATTTAATTATCTTAATTATAGCTAAGTTTAATTATTTTATTATTATTCTGAATTTTTTTTCTGGACTAATATTTCTTTCTGGGTTGTTTTTATATATAAGTATTTTCAAAAATAAAATTCTAAATTTAACACTCACATT
>Ga0209502_10003727_pt1 | contig 11783 bp, 10 predicted proteins | sample ArcticOcean_MG_C_10_FD_187442 | JGI IMG/M metagenome (GOLD analysis project Ga0209502, IMG submission 187442) | Marine microbial communities from western Arctic Ocean - ArcticOcean_MG_CB11_90 (SPAdes) (version 2) | ecosystem: Environmental > Aquatic > Marine > Oceanic | place: Arctic Ocean...
GAATTGAAAGAAGCTATTTTTTATATTGGAAGTATTACCGGAAAGATTGATACAGATCATGATGTATTAGGAGCTATTTTTGGTCAATTCTGTGTTGGAAAGTAACATAACTTTCTTTTAGTCTCAAATAGCTGAAAACATTAGTAAATAATAACCATAAAGTTAAAAATAAGTGGGTGTTGAGGGATTCGAACCCCCGACTTCTACCCTGTCAAGGTAACGCTCTAAACCAACTGAGCTAAACACCCAAAGAGGAACTGGAATCATTTAAAAACTATAAAGCAATAGAAAATGAAAATGACAGAAACTAAAATTGCAGGTCTTGAGAAATTTTTTTTCATATAATTAAGTTAAATAAAGTATGGAAGTAAACAACAAGATTAATAAGGTGTAAAGCGCAATGAATCAATGTACCCCAATTTTTATTTCTTTTACTAATGAAATAATTTGTCCTTGCTATAGCATAAAACCCTAGGGTTAAATAAAGACCAATTAGCAATTCATTTAAACCATATTCTTCCATATCATAAAATTAAAGATAAATCAACTAATTAGCTCCCTTTTAACCCAGGGGGGGGTGTACTATTTTTTAATAAGTAACGAGTTCAAATCTGGTCATTAGTTCTTCTTTACAAAGAAAATTCTTCGATAATATTAGCTACATATTTTACAGATTTAATGTTACCAACCCCTTTTCCAGCTTGCCAAAATTGAACAGAATCGTCAAAGGCAGTTTTGTTATAATTTTTAAGTCCTCGGCTCATCAAATACATTCGAGCGTACCTTTTTAATTTAGATTGTCGCAACATAAAATTAATAATGGGACCTGTTCTTAAGCCACCCTGCATTATATCTTTTGTTTTAATAACAGAGGAGTTATTCCCTGCTATCTTATTGGTCCAAACTATGTCCTCCTCTGAAGATTCAATAATTGCTTGCTTATAACTTTGAGTTACTTTACACTCATGAGATGCTAAAAATCTTGTACCCATTTGAACACCTGCATATCCCATCTCTAGAGCTTTTTTATAATCTTCTTTATTGCTAATACCACCAGCACAAATTAGGGGAATACCAATATCATGCAATTCCTCTATAAAATTTTCAGCAGACTGGATACCAGTTTGTCCTCCACCTCGCCAATTAATACAATTTAATCCATCCACTCCAGCATCTTTCATTGCTAAAGCTACTTTTTTATTGGGTACGTCATGGTAAACCTTAATTTGATGCTGTTTGGCTACTTTAACAATTTCATTAGGTTTTCCTAAAGAAGTTAAAAAAAATTTCACCCCCTCTTCTATGGAAATTTTCATCCACCTGTCCATTTGCTTATGGTACTTTTTATTTGCCCCTCCAAAAATCGTGAAATTAACCCCAAAGGGGTTTTTAGTCAATTTCTTAATCAATTGTAATCCTTCTCTAAAGTCATGCCCATAAAGAATAGTTAATGCAAGTGGTTGGACAACACCAAAGCCCCCAGAATTTGAGACAGCTGCAACTAATTCTGGGTTTGAACCAGGGTACATCGGCCCACATACGATAGGTACTTTTGCGCCAGTATCTTTTAAAAATTGAGAAGTTAATTTTTCCATACCCTAAAACTAAAAAAAATATTGAGTGTAATTACAGGTTATTTATCAAGAAGATTTTTCTGCGAATTATAGAGTAAAATAAAAATTTAGTTTTCACTTATTTTCATCTTTTTATAAAAACCATGCAATGCTGCCATGGAAGATTATCGATATTTTCTTTAAGCTTAAAGCCAGCGGCTTCCATTTCTTTCACAGCTTGTTTTTCAGTCATTTTGTGTATTTTTTTGATGGGAACTTTTGAGTCTTCTTTTCTATACTCGATTAAGAATAATTGTCCATTAGATTTCAATGCGTTTTTCATGGAGGCTATCATTTCAACTGGAAAATTAAACTCATGATACACGTCAACCATTAAAATTTTATCAACTGAATTATTCGGTAAATGAACACTTTTTTCATTTCCAAGAATTGTTTCAATATTTCTAATTTTTCTAGACTCTTTTGTCATTTCAATTGCCATTAACATTTCACTTTGAATATCTACTGCGTAAATGAGGCCTTTTTTGGCTAATGGAGCTAATCTAAATACATGATACCCAGAACCAGCTCCAATATCTGCAATGGTATCATTAAATTTAATTTTCATGTTTTTAATCAAAGTAGAAACATTTTCTTCTTTTTCTCGATCGAATCTTTCTAGCCAACTAATTCCTTCAAATCCCATTACATAAGAAATTTCTCTCCCCATGTACCACTTTCCTATTCCGTTAAAATCTCCTCTTTTAAAGGTGTATTCTACATCACTACCGGGCTTTTGTCCTAGGCATTCATTTGAAAGTAGTAAAGTAGTAAGCAAGAATAAAATGAAATAAAATGACTTCATATTTTTAAATTTAACTCAATTATTAGTAAAGTTTGGAAATAAACAACTTTAACGATTAATTAGAAAAGTGTCTTAAAACAGTTATTGGTAATTTCTGAAGATAAAATACCTTTAGTTTGGCTATACTTTTTTATAAATTCAATGCAGTAGTATTGCAGTTGTATTTATTTTTGTCTCAATGCTATTTAAATTATTTTTGATTTATGAAAAAAATAGTTTTTTTTAAAATCAATTGCAGTATTGATGATGATTGGTGGTTTTGGTGTTATCTGGTTTGGTCTTTCAATGAAATAATAAAAATATATAATACCCAAAGTTAAGACAATAAGTGAAAAAAAATTGAAACCTTATTTATAAGGATCGTATCAATGAATTTTGATTTAAACAAATATCCCCTCTATTAATAAGGGGATATTGTTAAAACAATATTTATTGTTGTGGTTGATAATCAAAATAGTTTTCAACGGGAATCATAAGATGATCGTAACCAGTTCCTTTAAACATGATGTAAGGAGCACCAGTCATAAAGTCGGTAGTGTTCCCTTCTAGGGTAGCTGGATCTTTTGGAAATAGCATTAAATGAGGTCCTGATTCAATCCACTGGCCTTCGGCAGCATCCTCTTTATTTAGAACTAAATGCTTAGTGTTGTCTTCTCCCATGTCGCCGTGAAGCATCCATGCCCATCCATCGTGGTCCATCTGAGGTGTTTTTCCTCCCATGTAAGCCATAGCCCATTTCATGGCTTGGGCATCACCTACCATAGGCATTGCCTCATGAGGATTATCCCATCCATTTTCAGGATTAGCCATTCCTCTTGGATTAGCAGCCATAGCTGTCCATCCATTTGTTCCTTCTCTAAGTACAGTTCCATCAACATCTATTACAGTGCAATCTGAAGCAATATATGAAGGTGCAGCTGTACTGTAAGCCCATATTTTCCATTCAGAAGATGTATGGGGTCCTTCAGGCTCACCATTTATTTTTTCTATATCCGTTCCAGTTGCTTCTGAGACAACATTATTACAAGCAGATAAGCTTAATGCCATGATAAATAAAAGTAGTTTTTTCATTATGATTGTTTAGTTGATTAAAGGTAAATATAATAAAAACATATAAATCAATAAGTTGGCAAATTTTGATGTTTTAATTCATCTATGGATATAATATGTCTTTAATTTCTCGCCATGTCACTAATTTAATGTCATTTTTAATTAGTGATTCCCTAAATTGAGGACTAGATACTACATCATAATCTAAATTTCTCCACTTTGAACCAAAATCAATTCTATTTGAAGTTATTTTTTTCATTTCATTATTATCTAAACCAAGATGAACAATAATTTCGTTTAATCCTGGACTTAAATTATTTAGTATTGATTCATAATATTCAGCCCAATTATCAAAAGATATATTTTTATCAGCCATGTACATTTTTATAAAAACTAAATTTTTTGGTTGTGGAAAATCACTATTAAAATGTGGTGCTAAAAGTTTTGGAACAAATACAGGAAGTCTATTTTTTTCTGAAATATCAAGATAAATTTTGAAAAATTCTGGTGAAAAAAACAAGACTCCTTCATGACTATCAAGATGTGTTGGTTTTATTCCAATAGATATTGCATAATCTATCTGAGCTTGTAATTCTTTCCTTATGTCCTGTGGATTAGAATTTTTGATAACTTCTTTTTTATTTTTATAAAAATTACCGTTATCATTTATTAAAGTTGATATAGAGTCTTTATGACTAATACCATGCCATTTAAAATCTTTCCATTCAGATGTAAAAGTCAAGTGAAGACCTAAATCTATATCAGGATTTTCTTTAAAATAGTCTGCCACCTCCTCTGTATTTGGTGCAGGAATCATTACACTAGCTGAGTTTACATAACTATTGTTTAGCGCCTCAAAAGAAGCTTGATTTACAGAATTAGATAAACCTAAATCATCAGCATGAATTATCAAAAGCTTATCATTTTTATTGTATCCTAATAATTCAGATAAATTATCAAACTGATTAATATCATTATTACTGAATATAAAATCATATATTAATCTATAGTTATAAATAGGAACATCATTTAAATTTAAAAAAATTCTTATCCCTCCAAAAATCATTGTATTTAGAAGGATAAAAACTATTATAACTGACAAAAAAACTTTTTTAAACAATTTTCTTAGCTATTTTATAAAATAAAGAAATGCGAAAACTCAAGTAACAAAACAAAGTAGTGACTAATGTTTTTTTGAGTTTAGATCAAATTATCCATATTATAAATTTAAAAAAAATATTTGATGAACACTTTAAAAGAAAATAGTAATTAATTTAGCGGAATGAAAAAGAAGCTTCTTCCCTTTATTTTAATGCTATTATTTATTAATTGTAACGATATTAATGTAATTGAGCCTGAAAAACTTTGTTTAGATCAAAATCTTGTAGATGAATTAACTGTTTGCTATGAAATTTACGCACCTGTTTGTGGTTGTGATGGAAATACATATTCAAATGATTGTATTGCAGATAGTAATGGTATCTTAAACTATCAAGAAGGTGAATGTAATAAAACTAATTAAAAAAAAGTATGGAATGGTATATAAAGAATAGATGGTGGGTATGGTCAGTAACAGGAATTTATGTTGTGTACAGAATTGTAACTAGTTTATATTATACCTAAATGCATCTGTTAAGTCCTAAAGAAATTAAAGAACAAATTTCACTAATAGACTCATGGCAGATTGATTTGGGTCTCCTTTGTAAAGAAATTCATTTTAAAAGTTTTCGAAATGCTATTAGTTATATAAATAAAATAGCAACGATTTCTGAAGAAAATAATCACCACCCAATTATAACCAATAATTACTTATTAGTTATTATAAAGCTAACAACTAAAGATGTTGGTGGGCTTTCTCAAAAAGATTTTGATTTAGCAAAGCTAATTGATCAAATCAGCCTATAAAGAAATTACTTGAAGGTTTTTCCAGCGTACTTTGATACCGCCACCGTCATGAATTTGAAGTGCAATGGATCCTTTTCCTTGACCAATTTTTTCATCATTTAAAGAAATCATTTCAGTACCATTTAACCATGTGTCGATTTGGTTTCCAACAACACGAATACGCATCTGATTCCAATCACCCATCTTAAGGGCTTTGTCTTTTTCTTTCGTAGGTTTTATTAACCAGCCACGTCCATAAGATTCGTAAACGCCACCAGAATTGCTTCCGGGAGGAGCAACTTCTACCTGCCAACCACTTACTTTAGTTCCCTCGACAGTGGAACGAATAAATATACCACTATTTCCATCTGCCTCTTGTTTAAATTCAAGAGTCAATTCAAAATCATCATAATATTTTGTGGTAGACAAATAACCATAAGCTTTATCTGGACCACTTTCACAAACTAAAAGCCCATGATCCACATACCACAATTCAGTCCCGTGAATATTCCAACCTTCAAGGTTTTCACCATTAAATAATGATTCCTGAGAAACAACACTCTGAGTAAAAAAAACTATAACAAAAAGTAAAAAAAATTTGTTCATTTGATTTTATTTTAAATATATATAAATTTCAGTTAAATAGATGCAATTATTTATAAATAATATTTTAAAAGTTTTGATATCTTCAGCAAAAATTAATTATGCTTTTTCGTCTACCACTAGCAATGTGTTGTCTTATATATTCCATGATTCATGGCCAAATAGATCCCGAATATATTGACATTGTAAGAGATGCTTATGGGGTGCCTCACATCTTTGCAGCTACCGATGCAGAAGTTTCTTATGGCCTAGCTTGGGCACATGCAGAAGATGACTTTAAAACCATACAACAAGGATATCTTGCTGGAAGCAATATGCTCACCAAAAATATTGGAAATGCAGGTTTAGGAGCTGATTTTATTGCCCAATTTATTGGATCTGAAGCATTATTTAACGCCCGATATGAAAATGAGATTAGTGATGAATATAAAAAAGTAGTGAATGGCTATGCCGATGGTATAAATAGTTATGCAGCTTCTCACTCTGAAGAAGTTTTAATTGATGCTCTTTTTCCTATCACACCAAAAAAAATGATGCGTTATGCGCAATTGCAATTGTTTATTTCTTCTAAAGGTGATCAATGGGTTCAACGAATCATTAACAATCAATTAGATTACAACTTTAAAGTCGAAGAAACCCCGAAAGGATCAAATACGTTTGCCTTCAATAGTACTAAAACAAAAGATGGAAGCACCTATTTAGCAATTAATACGCACCAACCTTTAGACGGACCTGTTTCATGGTATGAAGCACATTTATGTAGTGAAGAAGGTACAAATATTTTAGGTGCCCTTTTTGCTGGAACTCCTAGTATTCTTATAGGTGCTAATGAAAATTTAGCTTGGGCTCACACCGTAAATCAACCAGATAAAACTGATGTCTTCGCTCTAGAGATGCATCCAAAAGAAAAGCTAAAATACAAAGTAGACAATGAATACCTCAATCTTGAACAAAAAAAAGCAACTCTTCAGTTTCGAATTCTTGGTATTCCATTTAAAATTTCAAAAAAGTTTTATAAAAGTATTTACGGACCGACTTTAAAAAATAAATCTGGTTATTATTCGGTGAGAACCCCAGCGCTATATGAAATAAGAGGACTTGAGCAGTGGTGGCGTATGAACAAAGCTTCAAGCTTTACCGAGTTTTATAATATATTAAAAATGAAAGCTTTACCTGGATATAATATTGGATATGCAGATAAAAATGACACAATTTTTTATATCTCAAATGGTCTTATTCCTAAAAGAGCAAAAGGATACAATTGGGCTGATGTTGTCCCAGGAAATACCTTAAAAACTCTTTGGAAAGAAACCTATGACATTGAAGATCTTCCACAGGTATTACAACCAAAGTCAGGTTATGTATACAATGCAAATCATACTCCATTTAAGTCAAGTGCTGAAGATGATAACCCTGACAAAACACAATTTGATTCAGCAATGGGATTTGAAACATATGATAACAACCGTTCTACCCGTTTAAAAACATTAATAGATCAGTATGAAAAAATAGATTATTCTGACTTTAAAACCATAAAATACGATACACAATACCCAAAGCCATATGCCTTTAGCTGGATGGATATTAATCATTTAGAACGTTTAGACGCAGAAAATTACCCCAACTTAAAAGTGTTAATTGAACGATTACAGCAATGGGATCGTAAAGCAATTGCATCTTCATTGGGCGCAGGAACCTTTGCTGTTTTTTATGATCAATTACGTCCTTTTTATCAAGATTTACCAGAACCTAAAATATTTCCTCCTTCCATTCTTTTAAAAGCATTAAATAAAACGAAAACATATTTATTTAAACACTTTGAGAGCTTAGAAGTTTCTTTAGGAGATTATCAAAAATTAGTAAGAGGACCAATAGAACTTCCCATTTTTGGATTACCTGATGTAATTACCTCAATGGCCTCTCGACCCTTCAAAGACGGAAAGGTTAAGGTTGTAAGTGGAGAATCATACATTGAACTAGTTCGATTTAGTGATAAAGGAACCGAAATAGAGTCTGTTATTTCTTATGGAAGTTCTGATCACGAAGACTCTCCCCATTATAATGACCAAATGGAATTATATGCAGGCTTTAAAACTAAAAAAATGAGCTTAGATAAAGAGACTGTTTATAATTCAGCGAAGAGAATATACCATCCCAAATAATCGAAACTAGAACTGATGTGCAGCTATAGCTTCACTGTATACAGCTTCATATTGACTAATTATAGCGTCAATATCGAATAAACTTGCTTGCTCCTTTGCTTGTTCTTTAAATTGCTTAAGTTTAGTATCATCCTGCAATAATAATAAAGCCTTTTTAGCCATCCCATCAAGGTCACCTACATCAGATAAATAGCCTGAAAAATTGTCTTTATTAACTTCAGGGATTCCTCCAGCATTTGAAGAAATTACTGGTACTTTATTGGCCATAGCTTCAAGTGCAGACAAACCAAAACTTTCTTTTTCTGAGGGCAATAAAAATAAGTCGGAATAACAAAGGATTTTATCAATTTCATTACTGTTACCTAAGAACGAGATAGACTCGGTAAGACCTTTTTCCTTAACATAATCCATTGCCTTTTGTTTTTCTGGCCCTTCCCCTACCATGAGTAATTTACTAGGTACCGTTGGTAAAATATTTTCAAAAATTTTAATTACATCTTGAATCCTTTTTAAGGGTCTAAAATTACTTATATGAGTAATTATTCTGTGGCTTTTAGGAGCTAAAAGATCTCGCTTACAGGGCATTACTTTTGCTTCTATTTTTTTTATATCAATAAAATTAGTGATGACATCAATCTTTGTCGTGATATCAAATAACCTGAGGGTGTCGTTTTTTAAACTTTCAGAAACTGCTGTAACCCTATCAGAATGGTTAATGCTGAAGGTTACAGCTGGGCGATAAAAAGGGTGACTCCCAACTAAAGTAATATCTGTACCGTGTAAAGTGGTAACAATTGGAATGTGAAACCCTTCATCAGCAAGCATTTTTTTTGCCATATATCCTGCGTAGGCATGAGGAATTGCATAATGCACATGTAATACATCAATTGCATGAGCCTTTACAACATCTACCAACCTACTTGACAGTGCTAGCTCATATGGTTGGTATTTAAAAAGAGGATAATCTGGTATTTCAACTTCATGAAAATGAATATTGTCGGTATTTAAGGTTTCTAAACGAACCGGTTGATGGTAAGTAATAAAATGAATAGTATGACCTATTTTAGAAAGGGCAATTCCCAATTCTGTCGCTACAACTCCACTACCGCCAAATGTTGGATAACATACAATTGCTATTTTCAAAAGTTTATCTTTAATTGATTAATGCCTTATATAATAAGGCTTGTATTCGCGTTCTAATATTACTTTTACTAAACCTAAAATTATCATTAGGATAGGTTCTATTTGCTAAAATAACAATTATAATTTCTTTATCAGGATCAGCCCAAGCATAGGTTCCAGTATATCCGGAATGTCCAAAACTTACTTTTGAAACACACCCACAGGTGGAGGAATTTTTAAGATCAAAATCTGGCTTATCAAATCCAACTCCCCTTCTATTGCCTTTTTCACAATAATAACAGGTGTTAAAAAGATTAATCGTTTCTGGCTGTAATAGCTGAATACCATTATACCTTCCTCCTTGTAAATACATTTGCATTATAGCCGCTACATCTTGTGCATTTGAAAATAAGCCAGCGTGTCCCCCTACACCATTTTGCATAGCAGCACCCATGTCATGTACATAGCCTCTTAACTCCTTGTGCCTGAAATAGTCATCAACTTCACTGGGTACAATTTTTGAAATATCAAAACGCTCCAATGGTCTATACCCTATTGTGGTCAATCCTAAAGGATCAAAAATTTCTTGATGAAGAAATACATCATAAGGCAACTTATTAGAAGTTTCAAAGTATTTCTTTAAAATGTAATAAGGTAAATCTGAATATTTATATTGAAGTGAATCCGTTAATTTACTTTCTTTTATTTGAGTGTAAAGTTCATTCTCAAAATCAGTTTCTAAAAATAAATCTTTAGCCACTACTGATGCATATTTAATAGAGGATGTTGTTTTATATTGTTTCTTTTTTGGGTATCCTTTTTTATTAAGAGTTTCTTTATAAAAAGGAATCCATGGCCATAACTGCGCATAATGAGAAAGCATTTGTTTAAGCGTGATATTCGACTTATTACTTTCTTTCCAATCAGGTAACATAGTTGCTATTGTTGAAGAAAGTGTTAGAGTTCCAGAAGCTACTTCTTTCATTACCAAAGGAAGAGTTCCAAGAATTTTAGTCAAGGACGCAATATCATATATATCTGTGGATAGAACTGGTTGCTCTTTTTTATATGTATGGTATCCTATGTTTTTTTCATAGATTATTTTACCCTTTCTAACGGCTATTATTTGCATTCCTGGAGTCATCATTGAATCTATAGCCATTTCTGCTAAGGCATCAATTTCCCTGAGCTTAGTAGAATTAAAACCTAAACTTTCTGGAATAGCATACCCTAGGCGGACATCACCTTGTAGATCGATTCCATCTCCCTCTTTAAAAATATTTGAAACCTTTACGGGTAATTTTCCTATTAGATGTTGAGCACCAAAAATAGCATCCGCACTTAATTGTTGTGCTTCCTCACTATTTTGATAACTCATAATAATAGCATCAATTCCTTTTATAGAAGAAATAGGTTTTAAGGCATATGGCTTTACAAAAACATCTAGAATGACTGTTTTTTCCTTTGCAATTTTTGAAATAATCTTTAGCTGACGAGAATTAAAATCTGAAGCCTTCCAAGGGTTGGCGTTAGAGCGATGAAAACTAATAACTAAAGTGTCATATGCCTTTGTTTTTTCAAGAACATTGGGAACTGACACCTCCTTAATTAAAGGAACCGATTGATATTTTTGTAGTTGTTGATTGAAAACTACAGCAGAATCATCCCCTAAAGCTATATGTGCGATATGATGCTGTTTTTTTAATGGTAAAATATTATTTTCATTTCTTAACAAGGTTAGCGCATCCGCAATAGACTCGCTATATAATCTTTGATCTTTAACGGTATTTAGGTCCTGGTATAAGTTTAGAAGGTTAACGGGTTTATAATCTGCTAAACCAACTTTATATTTAGCCCTTAAAATTTTTTTAACTGAATACTCTAAGCGAGGTTTAGTTACTTTTCCTTTTCTGTATGCTGATACAATTGCCTTTATTCCTTTTGGAATATCATTTGAAATAAGTAGTAAATCATGGCCTGCTAAAAAAGCTGTTAAATCAATATTTTTGACTTTAGAGTATTCTGAAACTCCCTTCATGTTTAGAGCGTCAGTAATAATTAAACCTTTAAAATTCAATGAATCCTTTAGAAGTCCCTGAATAATATCTTTAGAAAGTGATGAAGGTAATCCTTCTTTTGATATGCTGGGTATATTTAAATGAGCAACCATTACCGAAGACAACCCTTCTTTAATAAGTGATCTATAGGGAGCCAACTCTATTGAATCGATTCGCTGGGCACTAAAACCGATCGTAGGTAGTATTTTATGTGAATCTTGTGAGGTATCTCCATGTCCTGGAAAATGTTTCCCTGAAGTTAAAATACCCGCCTGATGGTGGCCTTTCATTATAGCTGTTGCCTGACGAATTACGAGCTCTTTAGAAGATCCAAAAGATCGATTCCCTATGATGGGATTATCAGCATTTGTGTTAATGTCTAAAACAGGACTAAAACTATAATGAATGCCCAATCGTTTTTCTTGTTCCCCCATTCGATTTCCAATGGCTCGAAGTAAACTAGTGTCTTTAACTGCACCCAAAGTCA